>JAABUL010002845.1_pt1 | contig 27461 bp, 21 predicted proteins | sample 5559151 | NCBI WGS metagenome assembly JAABUL01 (sample SAMN10711876, study PRJNA513368) | rock metagenome | isolation source: Antarctica rocks | place: Antarctica: Victoria Land, Pudding Butte sud | reverse complement strand
GGCCGGTGAGGAGGCGGAGGAGGAGGGGGTAGGTTAGGAGGGAGGTGGTGAGGGGGAGGTGGGTGAGGGTTGGCATTTGTGGTGGCCATGAGGGGGATGGGTAGAAAAGTTGGATGGGACGATTGATACGATCCTACGGATAGGACGATCTTGTGGATACGACGATCTTAGGATATTGGAGTACCCTGTTGACCTGCTTGCGCTCAACATGATCTCAGCCAAAGTCATACAGTAAGCCTGGTAGAGAATAATGTACAGTGAGTTGATGGTCATGCCTGAACAGTGGGTATTGAGCAAGAGAACATCGGTAGGTTGAAACCCTGTCTCGAACTGGTCAGATGTTGAGATTGCTGGAATGCAAGCGGAATTATGCAGCAAAACATCGCCCCGAAATTTCAAGCAGACCCCCTTCAGTTTGCATGCTCCCACTTGTTACTATGACAGCTCCGTCGACGACGTATTTGCAATTATCATGAAGTATGACAGTCTCACTCTCGTCTCAGGGCTTTTATATCCTGTCGTCACTCTCGCTCAGAATATTGTCACCGTGCGTATAGACACAGGCACTTGTGCTCCTTCTCATGTTACGAACAGCCTTTATGGCAGCGCTGCTGGATATGGAGGAATAGCTTCTGGATCGCAAGGGTTGACAGTCCTTTCTTCGGCGTCGAATGGCATAGCTCCCATATCCACAGCCTCGTCTTCGTCTTCCGTCAACTCAACATCGTCAACGGCCACCTGGAGTAGCACTACAATCAACAACATCCCAAGTGTCGTGGCTTCAGGCTCCGCACTCGCTACCAGCTCCAAGTAAGCTCCTTGGCCTGTTCCCATGGTACAACGAGAACTAACGGAGTACTAGAGCATCGCCCCCAGCTCCCGTCGACCTATCTGCTTTCCTGCTCCGATACTCAGAGCCCACCGCAGTAGTCATGCATCCCTTCCCCCGCCGTCAAACATCAACAATCTTCTCCGGCTACGCCACATCCAGCGGCCAAACCTCAGCCAACTGCCACGACTCAATGATATACACATTATCCGCCAGCGGCACCCTGAGTGCAGGAGGTGACACCGTCTTTTCCACTTCTCAAGGAATCGCATACCAGCGATTCAACGCGTCGACCGAGATCCAAAACATCTATGCAACCTGGCAGGTTTCTAATCAGACAGTCTTGTGGACCAACAATCTCTATAACACGCTGGTGTGGAATAACAATATGTTCTCTAATAACACTGCCGCTTTCTGCGTCATACACGGTGTCCTTAGGGTCTATTTCCTCTTCCCGCCATTGCAGGATTGTATGCCAGTCAGCTTGGCAGTATTACCCTGTATGATCACCAACCCCATCAAATGTTCACAATGCTAATAAATACCAGTGTCATCGTGCAAATACCGGCTTCCTCCGCCAAGAGCATCTGTCACGCCCGGGGCTGGCAATGGTTGAAACATTCTCCCCTTGTATTTGTCTTGAGGAATACAACAACCTGTCTTCTTAGCCAATGTTATACCTGTGGATAGATTAATTACACTATTCCTTATACACCAAATGAATTGAAGTCTGTGACGACACTTAACTTGAGCTTTGTAACGATCCAAGGATATATCTCATTTCTTAGTTGTGGAGATAGATACCATTTGACAATCGACCATATTCTATCCCGATGTAAATGTGCCCACTGCACGTAGTCCTTACACCAATACCAACATCATGATGCCGGTCACGGAGTCACTGTCCCCACTGCTGTTGGTCCACATATCCAGCCTGAATTTCGAGCCTCTGTTTGAAGATAGATAGTATCTCCACCATCACAGCTCTAATCAAAAAGCGCATAGTACAAGGAATGCAGTACTTCCGTCACGACCAAGTTTCCCAGCTAGGATGTTCTCGTGACAGCTCCACAGCACGCCTAGATAGACTGAATCGAGATAGATTCATCACAGCAGTCTCAAGTAAACATCTAATATGAGCTGGGTATTACGGACGGAAAGCACAATCTCAGCCGCTGTCGCTCGTCACGCCTGACGCCTCGCCAGAACACACATCCCACCAAAAAGTCGACTTTCAAAGATCCAGTCACGCCCTAAAACAGACTCCACCCCTTCTCCCTCTGCTTCTTCGCACTCCCCCTCTGCTGCAATCGCTCCACCTCCCTCCTCTTCTCCTTCGAATCAATCTCCCTCAGACCTTCCATCTTTCCCAGCACCAGCTCCAACATCTCCTTCCGCCTCACAACATCCAAATGCCTCGCCACCCGCGGATCCTCTCTCGCAAACTTCTCGACCTCCTCCTTGCTCAATCCCCTTCCTAATCTACTGTCCAGCTCCCGGGGGAAGTTGTAGTAGAATTCGGATAGGAGTTCGACGTTGAGGAATAAGACGGCGGTGGAGGTGAGTTTGTCGGCGACGACGTCGAGGAAGATTTCCGGACAGGCGTATTTGGAGGATTGGTGAGGGGAGAGGGAAGGCGGTTGGGAGCATTGGCGGGTTTTCAGGGCGGCGAGGCGCATTTGGAGGATCGAGGCGCGGTCACGGAGGAAGACTGCTTCCCGGCCTGTATTCAGGTTTCGTTAGTGTGATGTTTATTGGGAAGCAGAAGGGAATGGCATGTTACCTTTCGCCAACAAGGCAGCACTGAACCCGCCTCCACCACCAACACCATCACCTTCGAGCACCACCTCCCCCTTCCTCACACGATCAATAAAGCCCATAACATCATTTAGTTTTCGTTTGCCTCCCACGGCGCTTTCGGTACTCTTCTGTGCCGCTTCACATGCTTTGAGTTCCTTCCTCAGCACCGCTGATACGTTCTGTCGTCCCTTAGCCCATTCGGTATCATCGACTTCGATCTCGTATTTGTACGGCTTGATACAATTCTCGACTTGGTCGCTGGTGCTATAGAAGCGTTCGTTCAGTATTCCGGAAGATGCATCTACGATAGCCTGGCGAGCAAAGGGGTGAGTAGAAAAGGTGGAAGCGTTGATCAGGCGGTCAACTTCGGCTTGAAGCGCATTCGCTACGACGGTCGTGGCGAGACGTCCAATACCAAGCTTGGTGAGGGTGGAGGATGATGCCTCGAGTTTACGCTGCCAATATAGCGATTCGGGATCGGCTCGAGGTAGACTGCTGAGCGGGTCTGGCTCAATGGGCGCAGGGGAGAGGTCGGTGATAGGCTTGTTCCAGTATCGTTGCGCTAAGAGGTCCAGCACACGCTGATCTAATTCCTCTTTGAGAAGTTCACGGACTTGGGGGCGGCCAAACGACTCTGCAAATTCCTTGAACGAATGCTTGAATGCGTCGAGACTCTCGGCAAGGTAAGACTCGGCGCTCAAAGGTCGATCATTGTACTGGACCTTGAACTCGTATGTAGCCTCCTCGAGCTCTTGACGTATCGCTTCGCTGGTGCCTTGAAGGCTTGCCGCCATTGTCTGCTCAAGAACGTGCATAAGCTTCTTCCGTAACGTTGTAGTGCCAACCGCAAGTTCTGAATCTGGCCCGAACTCTGATGGGTGGGCAGAGAAGAATGCGCTTTCATTCTTTATGATAGCAGTGGTGATATTGCCGCTTCCTCTCGTGAACAACCCTCCCGTAGTCGGTGGCACGCGACTCACAACACCTACGTAGCCAAGACGTAGCGGATACTTGCGATCACTAAGGATGCTAGCTCCTCTAGCAGGCTCAACGAGGTCCATCTTCGTTACCACACCGATGGTTCTCTCGCCCCTCGGATCCACTCTCCTACTGGCCCTTAGCGCGGTAGAGTTTGCCAGGTCCACATCAGCAGCAGAAATGGCCAGTATAACATTCGGTGGCTGAATATACTTATCACACAGGTCCGCAATCTTCTGCTTCAATTCGAGCGGCTGATCCAATCCCGACACCTGAATGTATCCAGGCAGATCAATGAGAGAAAGATCCGGCACATTCGGTGAATATATAGAAAGTTGAATCGGGTCATCGCTCACACAGTCCTTTGCCGGCACCGCCAGATTTAGATCCGTCAAGGTCTTCTGAATACTAGCAAAGTCTGTAATCTTGCCTAGTCCTAGCGCTGGAAATTCTCCATACTCGGCCTGTGCGTCTGGTGTGTTGACGAGCGTCAGCTCAATCGGCCGTCTGGTAATCATGTTCGATCCTTTCGGCAGAAACTCATGCCCTACAATAGCTTCCAAGACCGAACTCTTTCCCGAGGATTGAGATCCTATCACCACGATTGACGGCAAGACAAGAGCATTTGATTGCCCCACCACCTGCAAGATACTCCGAATCTCAATCATCTTCTTCGTTAACATCATCATCTGATCATCTCTTGCACCCTCCTCGGCGCTCCTCTCGTCCTCCTCCGGACTAAGAGTATAACCGAACGCTGCCCCAGTCCCAGCCACAGCTGCAGCTCCACCTTTGCTCTGATTTGGCTCGGGTCCACCGTCGCCTGGGCCATTGCCTGTCTTTTCTCCCCCCTCAAACATTCCCTTCATCCAAGTCGGCAGTTCGATTCCCTCTTTCGTCCTCTCCCAACCCGTCTGAGTCTGCCCTAGAACGTTCTTCGCACCCTCAAACAGGCCTCCAGCACTATTACTGGCCAATTCCCCTCCTTTTCGCAGAGCATCCATAGCATAGTTGCCAGCCTGCGTAGCTTGGTACTGCAAATACGCCAGTCCTCCAATCAAGGCAGCGCCAAACATTGCCGGTATCCGCACGAGCTTGAGTGCCAGATTCGGTAGCACTCTGGCGAAGGAGGCATTTCGTACCACCGTGAGTTTGTGTACTGAGGAAGTGCCAAACGGCCAAGTTCGTCTCCTGCCGTATCTTAGAGCTGTGGATATGTGAGTAGGCTGGAGTCCGCCGGCTGTGGTAATAGGATGGTAGTGTAGGTAGCGGCGAGTGAGAGGGACGCGGAGAGCAGGGCGCCCAAGGCGTGATACAAGTCGCTGAGCGCTCATGGTGACGTCTTTTATCTTTTACGGGACGAAATATGTCCGCTGGTGGATGCGTAGGCCAGTCATAGCGCCGTTGAAACGCGATGATTTGAGAGGGATAAAGTCATGGAGTTTCTCCCCAAGCGCCAAGAGTTTCAGTCTTGGCAGTCTAACCCGAGAATTCGGACTTTTCTATCGAGCATAAACCTGAACTAGGCCCGACGTGCTCAAGGTAAACGAATGATTGACAAACTAAGGATACAATGAGTATTGCGGCGACGCATGAAATCTCAGGCTTGCCGTGTTCAAGTAGAAATCGTTGTCAGTCCTTCAAAACAATTTGGTCCTGTCCAATAGCCTCTCATAAACTGTTCCCGTACTAGGTAAGAATCACAAGGAGCAATTTGCAAGCTGTTCCTCCACGGTCTGCGTAAACTCAAGCCCCCCAGGCTCAGTGCTATCACCGTCTTTCATCATTGATTCCATTCCAACCTGTCCCTTTAGACATTTCTTGACAACTTTCCTGTATCCCTTTCCCATATAAAAGTCAAGCTGAGGCACATATTTCAGCAAAACATGCTCGAGAAGCTCTTCAGGTGGCAGAGTTTGCTTTCCTCTTGTCATGCTGCCTAAGGTTCTCCAAAGTCCAATTTCCAGCAGTACTAAACCGAGACTATACCAGTCGAACCGGGGTTGATACCTGACCCGCTTTGTCTGCTTCAAATACTCCGGATGGCAATAATCAGTGACTGCCATGCAATACTGAGGCGTTTTGCTCCATGAATCTGAATCATCTGGACGGCTGTAATTGAAGCCTACAAGGTATGGTGACGGTATGCCATGAGGGGTACGATGTGTTGATGGCAGCGAGAAAATGATACTGAAAGCTGAGATGTTCTTATGCACCCATTTGACTTTGTGTAACCTTGAAAGCGTAGCGGCTAGTCGACGAGCCAGCAGAAACCGATCCTCAAGGGCTGGGCGATGCTTTTCATAGGCTTCTATGTACTGTCTCAAAGTCTCGATTTGAGGTGTGTTGTTCTCGCCGGCTTCTGTTGAGTTAGGTATGTTGAAGACCATCTTGAAAGTGTGGTTCTGTGGCTCGTGGAACCAGCCCATTGGAGATAACAGTCTCATCTCTTTATCTGATCGCGAGGCAGTCCGTAAGAGCTCTAAGACTGCTCCGATTCGATCAAAGAGTTCGTCACCCAGACGGCTAACCCAGTGCTCTTCATACTCAACCTCCTCAACGAGCGCTTGGGTTGGAGGCCAACCTTCGGCACACACCTCATCGATCTTAAAATGATTGAACGACTTGTGTGATTTCCGTGATACGGATTTGAGCTGCATACGCCTACCGTGACCATCTGCAGGCGCTTGGCAGAGTTCGTGCATATACTTCACAGCGGCTAGTGTTCCGATACTTCGATATTGTGAAGCTTCATCGAAGGTCTGCCGTATCTTTTGGAGAACGCCTAGGTCATCCGTGCGTAGTAACTTTTGCTCTAGCAGACTATTGATAGTGACCTGAAAACTTGCTGGTAGCGCGTGCACAATTTCGTCATTGATCATACGAAGTCTGGTAGACCTAGCATATAAATCATCTTGCGGTTGCATCATGGCCGTGACCTGCTGTGCAATCATTTTGAGGTATTGGAAAGTTCGGTAGAAGGTGTCATCAGCTGTCAGGAGACTGTCGGTGTCACCATTCTGGCTTGCCAAACCCGTTATGCCCATCGTTTGGGCCCAGGAAAGCAGGCGCTCCTTTTCAACTATCAAGTTGAGGTCATTTCCGTGGAGGACCATATCGTTTAGCGTGCCGTCCACGTTGCTGAATTTACTCTCCAGAGTCCAGAAACGTAAGCGCTGAGTTACTTGACCGCTGTCCGGGCGATCCTTAGGCTCGATGTGCAGCATTTCACATACTAGCCCAATCAAGCCTTTGCACGCGGTCGTTGCATTCTTAGTCAACTCTGTAAGCCATGCTTCGACACCTTTGTTAGGCTTAGGGCCGGCGTGGAAGGAGTATACCGTCCATCTGTCATTCAGTATTACCTTGCGAGACTGCTCGAATGCTTTCACTCCGTCAGGGCCTTGCATAATGTACGTTACAAGCTCTAACAAGACACAGCCAAACGACCAGATGTCGCTTTTGCGCCCGACTTCTCCGGGCTGGAAGCCATTGTCCACATCTTCGCACTCAGGTGCGAGGTATCGGCTATCTCCTGTCTTCCATATAGTTTTTGAGCCTTCGGTGACTTCCTTGAGAGTGGTAAGTCCAAAGTCAGCAAGCAAGAATTGCCCATCTTGAACCAATATGTTTTGAGGTTTTAGGTCGTGATGACAGCCAATGAGCGAGATGTCAAGAACCTTCGATGAAAATGAATGAAGCTTGTCAAGTGCAGATGCGAGCCCACAAGACGCATAAAGGTAGTCCGACTGCGACTCGAAAGTCGATGTTTGCGGGCTTCCCAGCAGCTTGCTGAGGTCGTATTCAGCGACGGGGAAAATTAGGCTATGGATACCATTATGAGTGTAAGAACCAAGAAGCTCGACAATGTTTGGGTGATCTAAACAGTTGAGGAAGGAGAGAACTCGACATTCACGTTCGAAGTCCTTAGAATGAGTTGGGTGTGTCGCTTTCAATTCCTTCCTCATGACAGTCAGGTCCTACAGTAACATCAGCTAAAGGGTTCTGATGTATCTCTCGAATAGCTGTGAAAAGAAATGTCGTGACACTTTGGGGCAGGCAATTCCAAATCTTGACCTTTCAAGGCGCTCAAACAATGTTTTGCCAAGTTTGTATTCCACTTTAGGTCCAGAGGTGTATTATCCGTGGTCTTTTCTTCAAGAATAGATCCCAACTTTGGTTTCTAAGGACTCTTCTTAAACTAAGGAGAGGACTTACCGAAGATTTATGTGCCACGAAATCAGCTGTAATGTGGCTGTCATGTAGCTTTTCCTTGTAGACATTCCCAAAACTGCCTTCACCATGGATAGCTGATTCGACAAAAGGGAAGATGGTCCGCTCATACAGGCAGCGGTGACCGGTACGGCGTCGGAAAACAGGAGCAGTGAACTCCCATTGTTTCTCAAAGAAATCCACCGCGTCAATCTTTGGAAGTATTCTTTCAAGATCAGCCCTGCTGCTGTAGGGTAGTTTCGAATCGATTCCGGCTTTCTGCAGTTGTTCGTTCTCAATAAAACTCACGATCCGATCGGCTTTGTATATAGAGACTAATATTGCGAAGGTCTTCCTGCCTCCTTGCCTGACTGATTCGATATTTTCTTGTTCTCTATGTAGCTGCGCCCCGGATCCTCTCAAAGCTGCTTTGATCGTAGCGGTCGTGATGATATTATCAAGGCTTCCTTCAGGCACAAATGATGATCGTCGGTCGGAGCACTCGCAGCGCAGAGACAGTATCGTGGCTCTCAATAACTCCATGTACTTCTATCCTCTTTTGTCGCTGCACTTTTCAGGATCGGAAAAATCGGGAGTCAGGAAGATTGAGGTACATAGAGACCCCGATCGGAACATCGAAGGGACGACTCCGGCACCTCAAGCACCACGTTGGAGCCTAAATTGGCTGATCTTCTTCGGGCGTAGAGAGGGAATGTGTTGGCGCTCCCTGTCCAAACTTGTCTCTTTACCCCTCAATTGCTCCCTACGTGCAGTTCTGCCGGTGTGGAAACAGCTCTATAGTCAATTATTAGCATACGCGAGGCTGAGATCGTTGAGTACTTTGGCCACTGGGAAGGCGAACAGTCGGGCGGTAGTCCATGAAGCCTTGCTTTACAGATGATGATATGTAGCTAGAAAAATTGAGTTTGAAGCTTAGGAGTCGAAGAGCCTTGCACGATGTGGGCAAAGGGTTCGAGGCTGCAGCGTCCTCGAGTCATCAGGCTGTGCTGCATAAGACTGTAGAGTCAGAATGAGCACAAGTGATCCACACCGAAAAGGATCAGGACACACTTGTTGGCTCTGCAAAAGGGCCTCTGCGTCTCGGCCAACCTCATGCAAGCGTCTTGATCTCGTCCTAGTCACAAGGCTCAGGGAGGCAATGAGGCGCAGAGAAGATCATTCATGTACCTTGGTTAGTTGACGTGGAGCCGTCAAAACAAACCTTCCGCGCTTTTCCTATGTCTCTCTTAGCCATGCACCGCTAGACAAGGCGTTTCAGCAGACCTCTACGGTGTAGTTTCCGGTTGGGAACAACTGCTGAAGGAGGCTGTGAAGTTTGTGCTTCTTAACGTATCGGCCTTCAAGAACCTGATTCTCCATGTTATATGTGCAATGGTCTGACTGAGCAGGATCTGCGGAAGATAGACACCGAATGCTCAAGGCTCAAGGCTCTGATATACCAGTCCTAAGGGTCTCATGTTTTGACGCGGGGTAGCTAGGGCATCAGCACATCATGCATGGTTAGATCATTAGAGCCTCATTAATATATCTTCACGTCCGAAGACCTCAGATATTCGGTCAATCAATCAGGCCTGTCGGATAGTTGAAAACTTCTCAATTGATCAAGGGTCGCAATGCTGGGAGATGCGTGCAGACTCACTTGCGGAATACCCGATCGGGCTTGAAACCACTCCTCTGCTTGGTGAAGACAGAGTTTTCTACCACCAACGATTGCTGGAGGACTCCTCGAGGTTATTCAAAAATGAAAATGACATCGAGGTGTTGGAAGATTGTACGTGGTCAATTTCACTCCCCGGTCTTATTCGACGTGGGGCTGGACTGACCTCTCGAAGGGGCCCAATCTATCAGACTTGAGGATATCTCAGCTATATATAGCTTCTTGGAGGCGAGAATGTCGAAAAGTCTCGTCTTTAAACATTAGCTAAGTAGCTGATTCTAGAGTCTGTCAACCATACGAACGGATCTGGTATAGTAAGTGGGCAATTGGAAGTATAGAATAAACATGTCATTGGCTTATGGCCACAATAGTGTATTTCGGCAAGAGTATTCGTGGGATCAATTCAGTATCACTTTAGAGGCGTTTCAGGCACTCTTATGCTGTCACCAAGTCTTTGCTCCTTTCCTTGATTGTTTGCATTCTTTCGGCTTCAAGACCAGCGAGGATGAAAACATCTGGAATGGATTTCGACGTTCCGTTTCGTTGAGAGCTGGGCGTGTCTCAGAGGAAGTTCATTATGGCAAGTATTAGTCCCCCTCGTGGCATTCATGACGGTGAATTTCACAATGTTGAAGGCTGACGAGCATACACTCAGAGTTCTGCTACGCTGTGCGGTACGTTGCTCGCAACGAACGATCAACAGAATCGCCATGGTCCTTAAGGCAAACAGCTGTATACCAGCAATACAATGCTTCTACCAATAACACAATTTGGATCTTCCTACAACCTTCCGCCGATATGCAAAGGCGATGTATAGATACCCAGCGGTCGAAATCACCATCGAGTCATCCAGCAACGCTTCATATCGTACTTTTGTTTGCGATGGCAGCAGACTGGAAGGATTACATAGCCCACCTTCGGCAAGAAGTGGACAGTTTGGTATGTTTCGAGCGGAAAATCTGTGCTTTGGATCGACGTCATTTTGACAGGAGAGATAGGACAAAAAGGCCTGCTTTTCGCGCGTTGGTCGACAGCACAAACATGATTATATCGTAACCTTTGAGGACAGTCAACGGGTACAAAACCTTCGTGAACGACTATTGCGAATTTTGAATGTTTTGGATGCTCATCTCGAGGTGGCTGAAGGGTGCATGGCGTACTGCCGAAGCTTCAGTGGGCGTATGTACAACTCCGATGAAGGAGAATTATTGCTAGAATTAGATGCGCATTCGACACAGTTAAGGACACACCGTAGAGCCGTAGCCGCTATCCTGGATCGATCTCAAGGCACTCTAGAGCTCGTGAGTCGCAGTCATGTTGTCACTGCATTCAAGTGTCAGGTGCTAACGGATGGAATAAGCTGTTCAAGATACTCGAGTACCGCAACGACGAGAACCTGACCAGAAATGGTGTTGCTCTGCACAAGGACATCGAAACGCTGAGAGATATAGCTTATCATGCCAAACGTGAGAACGAGACATTAGTCAAACTTGCAGAACAAAGCAGAAAAGACGGAAGAGCACTCAAAGCCCTCTCCGTGCTTGGAACTCTGTACCTGCCAGCTACATTCATTGCGGTATGTCCCTTTCCAAGCATGTCAATACATAGGAAGGATCACTGATCGACAAGCGCGGGGACAGACGATTTTCAGCTCCAGCCTCATACAAGCACAGCAGGCGAATGCATCAGAAATCAATACCCATTTCGTCTTTGCGCGGCAATTCTGGCTCTTCATTGTCATGACCGTCCCGTTGATGCTGTTGACTGCAGGCTATATGATCTGGGTCGAGAAGAGGTAGACGTTGAAGCTACCCTGCGTACTCAGACGGCAGTAGTCGAGACAGGGTTGCCTTGGTGAGAATATGGTGTCAACAACTGCCTCAACAACTGCCATAGAGTGTCAGCGTTCTACAAAGCGTAAAGGCCTCTGTTGAAGCATTACTAAGGATTTATCTATGACCGTAGCATGGAGCTATCTCAATGCGCTCGCATGATACGATGACCAAGATTAACTCTGACAGTGTTGAGTTTTGCCAACCTTCCAGCATGGCTGAGCCGACTAGCAAGATTCCTCGATGGACATTACAGCGCGAAGGCGAAGGCGAAGTCGTTGGAGACACCAGAGATGGAGGTGCAGATAAGTAGGATGCTGCAGAAGGAGAGATGATTCAACGAACTTGCCCAATCGCAATGGGCAAGTATGGAGACGAGACCATCAATCGCAACGGGCTGCATCTCCAAACTCCCAATGAACGACGTGCAAGCTGATAACGTCCTTCTTAAGGGGCCGCCCCTAGAGCTTAGGGCGCTCCCTTAGGGACCGGTATCTGGCCTAAGGCAAAATTACACCGCGCCGTCACACCCGGGACGGGCCCCAAGCTGCTTGTAAGCGACTTGGGGCTAGTCGGGCAGGTGTTCCCATTTGCGGCGGCGACATCGATAGAGCTAGTAAGCAATAAGCTGTATGGGTTGAAATTTTATATATAGCTTCAATTGTACTAATTCCGGACTAATCACATGTCTAATGATCGCTTCAGAGACTTGCTAGTATATACAGAATTAATTCTATGAGGATTTTCTGATTCTCTCCGTCCTAGGGTGGCGCGACGCCGGGTGATCCCGGCTCCCCGGGTAAGCTGCTGCCTACCTCTGAGCCTCTCTACAACATACTTTCTACTTTTATCACAGCATGTCAGGGAACTCGTCTGACCAGGTAGCCTGGTCGTCCAGTCATACACATGGCTCAGGACATTCGCGGTACCGGTCTACTATCGAAATACCCTCCATGAATCCGCACAATGACTTAATCTCATTCTTGGCTGTAGCACAATACTACGACATCGACTTTGTCTCTGTGACATGGGAAAAAGGTCGTGGTCAGATGGGGCTCGGTGCTACGTCCAAAATATGGCAGTCGAGTCTAAGCAGACGTGTTGATTTTGCATTTAAACGAACGAAGCTTGCAGAAAGGTCCTTGGTAGACAGCGAGGATGAAGAAAAGGCTTTCAATGCCTTAGTGTCCGAAACTTCTGTTCTGAGGCATCCATCGATACAACATCACCAGAACATCGTAAATCTAGAGGGGATATGCTGGGAGATCCCTCCGCAAAGTGAAAGAGTCTGGCCAGTGCTGATCTTGGAAAAGAGCCAATTAGGCGACCTAGAGTCATTCATGTTTTCGGAAGAGGGAAGGGCGACCACCATGCATCAAAGGCTAGGACTTTGTAGTGACGTCGCGAATGCTCTAATAGCTTTGCATTCGAATGGTATGCATCCTCTTGTTGATGAGTGAGAACTCCTTTGACCCGCAGTAGACATGAGCCACGGTGATCTCAAGCCCGCAAATACCCTGGTCTTCAGGGACGGGGCTGGCGAAACGTACGCAAAATTGGCAGATTTTGGCTACGCAGGATGGGCCATAGGCAACACAGATAACATCTTGGTTCATCCACCTAGATCGCGGCCATGGGACGCGCCTGAATACCATCACCGTGGCTTTACAGCGCCGGCAGCAAGAAAGCTGGATGTATACTCTTTCGGTTTGCTATGTCTTTGGCTTTTGTTCTTCGACAAGCCGTCACCCGGAGATTCTGTTGCTAACAACAAATGTGAGAGCCAGTGGCCGCTTGATGATTACGAACTACTAGACCGTATGAAGCATGAAGATACCCTAAGAGATTTTGCTTGCTCTCAAGTCGAGTCTACACAGAGTTTGTCTGCCAATGAGAAGGCAGATCTGATCTATTTCTTTCTTTCAGTTATCGTCTCTGACTCTAAAAAGCGAGCTACAAACTTCGGGGGTTTGATTATACTCTTGGGTTACCGCTGGTAAGTAAGTTGTTCAGTATAGTTTTATGCGTGAGGGTTTCGGTCTGATCGATTTATAGGCAACCAGGCCCATCCTCATTGGATGCAGAACAAAAGGAGATCGATCATACTCGGGTTGAATTCGGAGTAAGTGCGATTCAAGACCTGATTTCGCAGGCCTAAGCCTAAGCTGTACTAGATTGCTAAAAGCTTCTATCCTCTCATGAAACAACATCTTCGCGTGCAGAATTATATCTTTACCTGTATATGCAATCGATCGAAAGGATCATCTCCTGAACAACTACAGGTCAATGACGCATTCCAAATGGCGTTCTGCTACAAGACTGGTTTTGGAACGGCAGCCAATGAGTGTCTGTCTTTACGTTGGCTAGAGAATGCTCAACGCAGTACGCAAGACATCAACAAAGAGGTCGATTTGGCAAGAGGAACGATTGTTAAAGCACATTATCGCAATGGGGAGCTTCAAACCCTGTCGTCTGCGGGTCTCTTGCACGAAACGACGGGCTTTCAGTACGAAGGAGATGAGCTTCGTAAAGCCGAAGCAGAATTTTGCCGGGTAATACAAGATACAGAACGTGTTTTCGGTCCGTGGAATTGTTGTGTTATTGGGCTCAAGTTCACGCAAGCCTCGGTGTTAGTAGCCACCAGGAAGTTCAAAGAAGCTGAAGTCTTGCAGATTAGACTACTCCAAGACTTGAAGAATGATCCAGGTTACTCCCGAATGTCGATGAACGTGGACACTAGATCTATAAATAGGATGGTCGAAAGAGGGCAATGGAGAAGAATCGAGGAGACACCGGATGGACCGCCATTGATCTTCATGGAGCCGCCAGCTGACTCGCCACTGCTTATGGAGACAACGATATCAAAAGAAGAGAATGGTTTCATTGATAGCATTCTAGATTGTTTGAATGAGCGCTTCCCAGAAACCACAGATTTGCTATCGTATTTGGCTGAAAATTACGCGGAGCAAGGGCGCTGGTCAGATGCAGAGCCGATACTCCTCCACTTAACAAAGACCCGAGTGGAACAAGTCGGACAAAGTCATCCAGTCACGCTCGCTTTAGCTTCTAGATTGGCGACCGTGTATGAATCATTGGGATTATGGTCGAAGGCCGAGAAGGTCTATCTGCACATTTCGCAGATCCGGGCACACATACTTGGCGAGCATCATCGCGCGACACTTGACACGAGAGCTAAATTGGCTTCGGTTTATAGTCAGCAAAGTCGTCTGTCCGAAGCAGAGCAGCTCATCTCGCAGGTTTTGGCAACTCAACGAAGCGTCTTAGGCGAATTAGACATTTCTACCCTCAGAAGTATGGGCACTCTAGCAGTCATTCATTCTCGCCAGGGTCGTATCCAGATGAGCTTGACATTAAAGCGTCAACTGGTTGATAAACTGACACGTGTAGTGGGTTCGGAGCACGCTGAAACTTTGGATGCAATGCTCCTGGTTTGCGTAGATCTGGCGACATTGAACCGGTGGTCGGAAGTAAAGAAGATGACAACACATATACTAGAGCGATTAAAGACCAATTCTGAGCCTGAGCACCCGCGAATATTAGCAAATCTCCAAGGTTTAGCCGCTGTTCATTACCACGAGGGCCTTTTGCAACAGTCAGAGACAGAGTTTATGCACATTTTGCAAGCTAACTGCAGGTTGTGGGGTGAAACACATCCGGACATAGTCAATAGCAGGCTGAACTTAGCTGTTGTGATCAGATCCCAGGGACGTTTGGGTGAGGCAGAGAGCCTGGTTAAGAAAGCGCTCGAAGATAGCGAAAAGCATCTTGGAGAAAAGCATGAAATCAGCCTACGCGCCGCAAACCGTTTGGTCTGGTACTACCTGGAGCAGTCACGTCTTGAAGAGGCAGAAAAACTGAGCGTGCGGGTTGTTACTCTTGGTAAAGATACTTTAGGCGAGAAACATCTGGACTATCTGAGCTACGAATCCGACCTAGCGGAGGTTCGCTTCGAACAAATGCGGTTTCAGGAAGCCGTAATCATCAGCTTGCGTGTTTTGAAAGGTAGAATTGACGTACTTGGAGACAATCACCCACACACGATTGTTGGAAGAGTGCGGCTCGCGAGATACCTCGAGAAACAGCGGCGATGGGAGGAATGCGACGCATTTTACGCGAAGGTCGTCGAGCAAAGAAAAAATTTGATGGGCGAGGAGCATAACGACACACTCCGTGCTATCCGCTATTTAGCATTGAGCCTTTGGCGCCAGGGTCGATGGAAGGAGGCCATTGCTGGCTTTTACAGGTCATCTAGAATCGTGCGCGCCATACGACCTTTCTGTAGACCTTGGAACACGGCCTATAGTCTGCTAATTCCTGGAGTTTTAGCGTTCAGTGCGATTACATACAAATGGAGAAAGATCGCTGTCCGGTTGGGCTTGGGTTTGCGAGCCATACAGGGGTAATGCCGAGTCTTCGTACACGACACGGACAACCCATTGCCTGACTCTTTCTGTTGAGCTCGCCTGCAGTCCCACAAATGCTGAGGGCTCTCCTTCTTTGTCAGTTTGGACGATGTTATCGCCCCGGATCTTTTTTGCGATACATTCGCAACTCAGTGAGATTGGATCGGATCGTTGCTGACATGAAGGCAATCCTTGATCACGCAAGTAAGTTTTGGAATGTTCACTCTGATGACTCTGCTGATTGCCAACGTCCTGACAGGCCAGATCGAACCCAAGAGCAATGGAACCACCAATATGGGGCATAGAAGCAGACGTGACCTCCTCACACGAGAGCGCGCCGCCCTTGGCGACGAGGCCAACCTGTTTAGATTGAACACTGATAATGCCGCGACGGTCCAGAATGACCACGACGATCTCTTAGCGGGGGGGTGGTGCCATTCGATTCTTGGAAGACATTCGAAAAGCCCTTCAGCACGTTAATCAAGGAGCAAGGACTCCGTTCAGAAATCGGAAAAAAGGTCAAAACAATCTCCGCCACCTACACCTGGAATAAGAGGCGCCATGGTATACGCAGGGGTAGAGAGGAGGACTGGGACCGCTTCTCCAAAACAGTACAGAAGGCTTAGCAGTTGGGATCAGACAAGTTTAAAGACGAGTGCGAGATCGAGATGGCGCTTCACGTAGATTAGTAGTCGGACGTCGTGGTCGAGGGGATTGATCGTTACGGTGGATGTCAAGAAGGGGAAAGGAGAGGAGATTAGCCAATCCGAGAGCTTCTTGTCTGCCATATCCGAAGGAACACCCCATCGTAGCTCCATCCGTACTGCAGCTAGGATGCAGGATCTTATTTCCAGCTCAAATAGCATCGGTTGGACTACGCGTTTATGGTTAGGATATACCTCAAAGTAATTGTGACCTGCTCATCTTGTTCGAGCGTAGGTCCACTATAAAGCGATAACAAGCGGTTGCAACATTCATTCAAGAAAGATTAATATTCCTAATACCTATCTAGAATCGCCAGAACCAAGTAGGTCCTGCTGAGTTTCGATTACCACCTTTACGACGTTTTGCATACGAACCTCAAGATCGATCCCCAAGTCCCGTAGTCATCGTGCTCCTTGCCCCTGCTTCACACCAAACAAGCACAAGCATTGGAGTTGTGTGTATGCAGGCAGTACAATACATCAACACAAAAACCTTAGACCTCGCAAAGCTCCACCGTCGAATTATCCTGCAGAGCGGACGTTATTAACATTGACATTCGCAGTGACCAACACCTGCCCTGTAAGCTACAGCAACAGCTTCAATAGCTCGCCACGCCCATGCAAACCTCTATCACCATATCGGTGTATAGTCTCTAAAAAATCATCTTCCGGCAGCCTTCCCTCCCTCAAATGCCAGTGGGCGGCCGTAGCTGTCAAAAGCTCGTGCGTCTGTAGGAAGTGTTGAGTTCTATATCTAGCCTGACCTACCGCCGATCCTACGCCGTATTCTGAGAGCGTAGACCGCCCACGACACCAATGGCGTTTGAGGATATGGCGACGCTATGGAAGTATGGGGAGAGTAGGGGATATCGTTATCTATGCGGCAGCTCGTAGCAGAAGCACCGTTATGGTCCTGGACCGCAAACAGGGGTACCTGTAAAATATCAGACCAGTAGCTTTGCATTGGTGTAAGGAGGCAGCGAACGCGTCTTCTATCTGTGACCACCGATTATACATTTAATGGTCAGCGTCAAGTACCGTAGACTGTTATACTTGTAAAGCTCAAGACCTGTTGTTATAATTGGCGCAAGTGATAAGACGGCACACTGAGAGCTCCACATTTCCAGAAGTCCTCCTCCCTGATCAAGGTATGCAGTGTAAACCGCTACTACCTGCTCACCCGCGTCGCTCGAGAATAAAGCGGCGCTCACCCTAGACCCGGTGGGGGATGAGGCGGTGCGACTGGTGACCACTGCTGTGTAAAAGACAGTGTAGCTTCTACATTCAAATCCCTTGAGCTTATCAGTCTTGGAGATAGCTCGAGTCCGGGAGAACGCAGTTTGGTCCAACATATTATTGATACAGCAGTCTGTGTCGCGGTCTACAGACTCCCAAGCTCGAAGACTGAATCGGACTTTTAGCCTTCAGGAAAGCCAATAGCAACACTGTTGGGCGTGTTATCAACAAGATTACAATGCATGCCATCTCCTATTCTCCTATATAAAGAACAACCCGTAACCTCGCGTCTGCGGAAGAATACTAAGGTACAATGGGGTATCGTGAGCGAATCTTGGCCCAACAGTTGGAACAGCACACGAAGGAGATTCGTCACTCATCCAAAGCTGCAGTATGATCAAGTGCGTCTGCTACAATGAAATGGAAGGCTTTTTATGATGACGATGACACTGATCACAAGACACACCCAGATCAACTGAAGTGAAAGGAAGAAACTGTGAAAGTGATTAAAAGCGTGCCGTTGAAACCACCACCATCGAGCCAGTAGAGCTGGTGAAATTATTCAAGACCGTCGAGATAGAATAACGTACCGCCGTGCGAATGCGAGATGTCTCGGGCCCCTCGCTAGAAACATCCTGAGTGTCGCCGTATGACTGAGGAAATTGATTTGTCGTGGAATGTAGGAAACGTCAGGCCTCGTGTCGTTCGAACCTTTGGGCGATTTCAACCTTGGTAACCGCCGTAATTGGCAGGTTGGTGTTGATATCCGCCAGCGCTTGGCGGAGGGCCACCGTAGCCAGCTTGCTGCATTGGTTCTGGACGGCCATATCCACCAGCACTACCAGGAACACCACCAGCACTATGAGGCATCTGAGCATAGCCTTGTGGGGCCATGCTGGGACCTCCTTGCCCGACATAGCCTTGGTAACCGCGACCAGCAGGGCTTGGAGCTCCCATAGGAGACTGCTGGTGGGGATACCCCGACATTGGCCCAGCCGAATGAGGTCCGGCTTGAGGAGTCATACCCTGAGGTCCACCATATTGAGGGAAGCCGTAGGCGGGCGAGGCTTGGGAGTATGAAGGGGTCTGAGGCTGCTGTGGTGAGTATTGATCAAACTGCCCGGTTGGAGGACGATCTTTGCCCCACTGCGCCACATTTAATAAGCAGCTCTTCGTATGATATGGAAAGGATATCACTTACGCTGCATTTGAGGGGACGACCGTTGACATTGTAGCCACTCAGTTGACATATTGCCATCGCGGCGTTCTCGTGGGTGTCCATCTTGACGAAAGCAAATCCACGATCGGACTGGAAGCGTGTCTCTGCGACGAACCCGAAGTTCTGGAAGAGTGGAATCAAATCATTCTGAGTGGTGTAAGGCGTCAAGTTACCAACATAGCATGTCGTTTGCCATTGCGGAGTTTGCGCAACAACCATCTCGTAGCTCTGCATACCGTGAGTGGGAAAGTGGTGATGGCCGTAGGGGGTGGTTGGAGTCATTCCCATTGAAGACATTGCAGTTTGCTGAGAGATGGAAGGTTGACCTTTCTGGTTCGCCCAATTGCAGCGGATTGCACGAGACCCAAGCCATTCTCCGTCCATTGAGCTCAGTGCCTTCTCCGCCTCTCCACGATCACGGAACGCAACGAAACCGTAGCCGCGGGAGCGGCCAGTTTTCATGTCCCACATGACACGAGCTTCAGAGACTGAGCCAAAAGCCGAAAAGGCTTGAAGCAGGACTTCATCATTGACCTCATTGCTAAGATCACCAACAAAGATGTGAAAGTGGTTGGAAGTATCTTCCTTGTTGGAATTGTTCGATTGATAGGCCCAGTTCACACGAATTTCCTGTTAAAGCTGTTAATACTGCGTCTACTAAGGCTTGCGACGAAGTATGTACTGACCGCGTTGTGGACGCGACGCCCGTTCAAAGTTGCCATTGCTCGTTCCGCTGACGCTGGATCGTCGTATTCAATGAACCCGTAGTTAAAGCCCTTGCTCTAGTCGTGGTAAGCTAGTGAGCAGAGAAAAATCACAGGAGCGAGATAATACGAGGCAATGTGGTTCAGAGGGAAACTTGAATTGTGTTGTGGGCGGGATGCAAGCAAACGAGACAGCGAAAGGGACCCCGATAACGGATGTTAGCGCGTCTGGCTGGGTGAAGGGTTTTCGAAACAGCGCGTCACCGAAAACCAGCTCTGTACAAGACGAAAGAAAGTCTCCCTACTTACGGCTCCCATGTTCTTGTCCGGAATAATCTTAACATTCTGTACATGTCCCGTAGTTTCAAATATTTGTCGCAAAACATCTTCCGTAACTCTTGGATCTAAACCTCCCACATAAAGCGCACGCTTATTGGGCTCCGGTGCTGCGCGACGGACAAAGCTGCCCGAGCCTGATGAAGGCGACATCATGCCGTTCGAATCACCCCCTGGGGAGGTAATGGCAGTTGGTATAGGGTTGTTGTTCTGTGGAATGACCACAGGAGGCAGGGGTGGAGGGGGCATGTGGGCTGGGTTGCCTTGACCGTTGATCGTTCCATTTTCATACTGCTGCTGGCCGGGAGCTCCTGCAAAGCTCGGCGGGGGAGGGAGGGACATTGAGGACGGTGTCGACATAATGTCCAGATTGGCCATGTAATAAAGCCAAAGAACAGAGAAGTCTCGACGTAGTGCAAGGATGGTAGGAGAAGCTGATGCTAGAGAGTGAAGGTTGCCCTGAAGACGGGCGTGGGACTACCCGAGGCACGGTGGTGAGGATATTGGGTATCGGTAAAGGGCGGTGAATGGCTATGATCTATGAAGCCTGTGGGGTCGCGCGTGCTTGGTCGAATACAAGTAACGCCAGGTAAGCTATTTGCAAGCAGAAATCTGATGGGCAAGGACCGCGGAGTATTCGATTAGCGCCTGGCGAAGGATCGACGAGGAAGCAATGGCACAAGAAGAACGAGACCCAAGGAGATGAAGAAAAGACGAAGGAAAGAGAGAGGAATGGAAAGCCACTCAAGTCCCTGGCGCCGAGAGTCGAAGGTGGATATGTTCGATGAAGATAGGAAGAGGGAAGGAATTGGAGAAGGTGGGATTTCTCCAAGAGCTCCCACAGATTTTAGGTTGGCTGCCGCTTTCGAACTAGTCTGGGTGAGGAAAAGCGTGCCCTCTGCAGGCAAAGTAGACATCCATATATCTGAAGCACGCTTGATGTATTTGTCCTCATCTCCTCTTGTGATGCGTAAGTGTTTACTCAACCGTGTGGAACTTCAGGATAAGTCTTCTCCTGTCGATTGTGATTTTCTTATTGTTCCTGTCACTTTTCGTTGTGAGCAGCGAATCGCGAATAGTTCTACAGATACTAGTCCTAGACTAGCTTAGTCGCTTGGCATGCTCACTTCACCTGTTCGGCTGCAGCTTCACTCGACGAGTTTGCTTTCTATCCACATAGTTCCGCTGTCTGGCACAGTGGGGCATTGTACTTCCCTATTATATAAGACGTCTCTATCTACTAACATATTGAAGACCTACCAAATCTCTCTTTTTAACTCTACTCTGTTTGTTCTTTGCGGCAGTGGAGCTCCAGCATAAGATGGCGGACATGCAGAGTCCCCAGCATCCGTTGGAGATTCTACCTGCTATGCTCAATCTTGTTGTAGGCTGAGCAACAGATCGTAATGTCAAGATAAGATACTGACACTCTGCAGCTGTTGCAGACAGCCAAGATACTGAGGGATCCCGAATGCCAAAACCCCAAGCAAACGGGACTCACAAAGATGCGTATCACGAAGATCGTGACCGTCGCCAATCAGCGATTCCATGAGGCCCTCGATGAGATCGAAGTAGAGATTGTAAGGCCCCACTGACTGTTGTATCCTCTTCCCTGCTATGTCTGGCCCAGTATCCGAGTCGGCCCTTGACCGCAAAGCAGATGTGATCAATCTATAATTTGGCCATAGCTGACAAGCTATCTAGCTACGAGCGAAGGCGGTAATGGAGAGGGATCTGCGGCGAATTCGACAGAAGCGTATTGAAAGGGACCGCGCCAACGGCATTGGCCTTGGTGCTAGCCCACCCAAGGAACCGGACGACGTTATACTAGCAGAGACTGAGATCCCGGAGGAGAATATGCTGATAGACGACGCTGGTGATAATCCTGAGGTTATCCACCTTGCATCGGACGCAGCTGTGGAACCAGCTACCGCTGAAAGTGTAGCTCCAGTTGCAGATTCTACAGCACCAGAAATAAGTCACACCGATAAGCAGACGCCCAAGAACGCCAACCAAGAAATTGTCATGGATGAGGAAGGCATGCCACAGGACTCGGCCGACTCCATGGGCCTTGCGATAACTATGACACCTGAAGTAAAGTCGCACGTTCAAGCGCGATCGAAGGATCCCGACGACAAGCTCACAGAGCCTGCAGCAGTAGTATCGGCAGAAGATTCATTGGAAGTTCCGGAAGCAGTGGATATCGACTTCGACTCCATGTTCAACGATCCGGACCTGACTGGTGCTGAGGATGCTTTAAACTTCGACTTCGGGTTATCCACCGATCCTGCCATCGGTCAAGAGATCTTGAACGAAAGTAGCTTCGCCAACAGCAACATGAGCAACGCAAATAATGCTGACCTGACGAACGTACCCCTCAATGCTAATGAAGACATTGAAGGTGTCCTTCCTGGGTTGGGAAGCTACCTCAATGCAGACACAGACTTCTCCAACATAAGCATTCCCGCGGCAGCCACACTAGCTCAAACGTCACAAGCCCTGACTGTTCCTACTGAGCAGGTAGCTCCTACAACAGGGGCCCCTGCTCCAGACTCGGTTGACCCAGCTACGGCGGAGGCCTCCTTCGACGACTTCTTTGGCGATTTCGATATGGGTGGGACTGATGACTTAGGAGATGGTACCCTTGGTGATCTTGACGACTTTGATTGGAGCTGAGTGTACATGAACCAGGGTGCAGTGCACAGGCTCAAATCCGCTATTTTCTGCTTTTCTATACCCACCTGCCTTTCTTCACTATCCCATATTCTGGTAGGCATCAGTCTCAGGGGCCTAGAGGGCTGAACATGATTCGGATGCTTCTCATCAATCCCCAACTCACCAGAATATGGGATAGAAGCGAAGCGCAGTATCTGCTAATTTGTTTTCCCGAGAAAGGCCTCCTTCTCTCGCTCTAGGAGTGGAGCCCATCATCTACTATTTCGAAGAATGGGATGTTGTAATGGAAGCCATCATGGAATGGCAATGTGCGGGAGTCGATATGGGATCATATTTCTATTGTAAACAATCAAGCTCTGACAGGTCTGGCAGCTATACCTATTGCGAATGACCACCCCAACATCATATCCAATTGGCCAAAAGAGTGAAGCCTTGGTGGAACATAAGAGCTCACTTTTCACGAGGTTGACAATTTCAGTTGCCCCAAGTATCGAAACGATAGGTATCCGCGGGACTGTTACAGATTGCTAGAATCCTTCCGCCCAACCTTGTATCGGCACCCAACTGTTCCATTCTCAAGGACACTGCCTACGCCACATGCCCGATCATACGGCCAAGAAGCCCTGCCTACATAGCTTTCAAGGAATTCCAGTCCTCTTTCCAACAGTCCAAAAACAATAACAGCTTTTCAGCAGTTGCAAGATCGCCGCAAAATCTTGACCTACTGCCTCCCCCCTAATTCCGCCTTCAACAATATTCCTAGATACTTGCACTTAGCAGTCTCACAACTAGCACAGCTCTTTCACCAGCATCCTCCATCCTCTGACCACCGGACCCGACACGTCACTCGTCCACCACACTGGAATCTGTCCAGACTGGAGTTGCAATGAGTGTGGCAATGCAATTGTATATTCTAACAGAACTTAGGGAAGGTTCTTTTGTCATGATAATGCTAGAAAGTCGTAGGATATATGCTCCCAACATGCATGCCCAAAGCGCCTCCCTCATGTTGTATATCGCCCAAATGCTACACAAGACTCCTTATCACCCAAAATTCAGATATATGCAACGCTTCATATGCACACAAACCATTTCGGAATATGGACATTATTTCCTTCCCACTTTCCTTCCCACATCATCCCCCCACTGCACCCTCCCCTGACTCACAGCCGGCGAATCCGCGAACCGGATGCCCCTCCTCGCCTCGACGGGGCCGGGCTCAGGAACGGGCGTATGGCCCACCTTCGGCCTCCTCTCTTCCCCATCTTCCTCGCTGTCGCTGCTATCCTGATCTGCCGCATCGTCGCCCTCGCCCAGGGCGGCAAGACGTCGACGGCGTTCAGCTGCCGTTTCGCCCTGCGATTCGGCTTGCTTGGAGCCCAGTATGGACATCGGATTTCTCGACAAGCGGCCAGGGGCAGGACCGGCCGTGTGTGGCGGTACACGCGCCGTGCCATCATCGTCGGAGTCCTTGCGCGACAGAGCGACACGGCGACGGCGTTGGGCTGCCGTTTCCTCTTTGCCGGCGCGTTTTTGTATGCTCTCGGGAACATTGTGGAAGGGGATGTCATGGTTGTTGGAGTCGGTCAAAGTCAAGCCTTCGTTGCCACGGGGTCGATCTTCCGCTGTGCTGAGTCTTCGCACTATCGGCATGTCTTCATCCGCCAGGTCCTGCTCGTCGACTGGTGCTAGCTTGGATCCATGCTGGACCTTGGAAGGGCGAGATTGACGGGATTCCTCCACTGCATCTACTCGAACCTCGTGCTTGACGGCCTCAGGGATATCGCTCTCCTCAACTGCCTGTATGCGTGCCTTGGGGTCCATTGCCTGGATTTGCTGGATGAAGTCTTGCTTGCTCATCCGACGTCCACCGGTTCCGACTGTGAAACGAATGCGGTCATCGTCAGGGTCGACAACAGCCTGCTTGCGTTTCCTCGGTTGACTGCTGCCTTCGCCTGCGGGACCAGGCTCGTGTGCATCATCCTTACTATGGAGACCAGCCCACGTACCCATACGCTTCAGGCCCTCGCGCATTGGTTTTGTGTCGAAATGGCCATGTCCATCCTGCACTCCACCACGAACGCCACCTCGCTTCGCTTTGTCTTGACTGAGCTCGTACTTCTTGATGACCTCTCCATCCTCGTTCTCTACAATGACAGTGTTGCCGAACTGGTATGCATGTGCGGGGACGCGTTTGTGTTCTGGGGCTTCGGGTTTCCCTTCGGCTGGACCTCCATGTTCTTTCCGCTTCCACCCATCCCAGTGACTATACTTTTTCAGCAATCGCCGCGAGGTTTGCTCGGGATGTTCCAATGCCTCCTCCGCTTTATGTTCTAATTCTTCGCCCTCGGTCTTCTCGTGGGGGTGAAACTTGCCCTTAGCATGCTCGCCGCTTGTTTCCTTACGGAGCGCAGTCACATCATCACGGATATGATCTTCCTTCTGAGCATTCGACTCGCCTCTGACGTGATGAGTGGCTAGAACCTCCCCTTCCTCATCCTCAACCACCAGCTCGTTACCTTCTTCATAAGCTTCCACTTCAGGCTCTTCGATGTACCTCGAGCCACTCCGTTCTTTTGCGGCATCACGCTTCTCTTGAGCATCTTCCATCTCCAGTTGATCTGGAGGTTCGTCGGACTCCTGACTACCCGATGGACTTCCTTTCTCCTTGAGAGTTTCAGACGACTCTTCCGACGGGCTCGTGAGGTCCGAGCGCCTTTGTGGGGTGATTGCAGATTGCTCGATTCGTCCACCAGGTCCCATAGCTGACTCCCATTTGGATCTCTTCCGTGTCGGTTTTGGCTTCTCGAGGGGTGTATCTTCTTCTTTCTGTCGCCGCAAGAAGTTGCCTGGCACTCCAATCGGTGGCAGCGTACCTGGTGCATATTCGGGTAGCTTCTCGTTTGAGGAGTCCTCACCAATTAGCTCTTCTTTGGACTTCGACATCGTCTTGGCGGTGGACTGAATCCTCGGCAGCCGGTTCATCCACGTGGGTTCGTTTGCTTGTGTGTACGACATCGTGAGCGTGAATGTATTGATACGCTTGCCAAGAGTGAAGACCGCAATAGATGATCCATGAACCAAAATCGAGGTAATCACTAAAAATGTTGTAAGTGGCCATATGATTTGAACGATGGCATAGTTGTGGCTGTTAAAATCCTCAGGTATTACAGCTAATGGCACTGTAGTCTCCGTTTCCAATTCTGCTCTTGCTAGAATGGCTGCGAAGATAGCGCCAACGCCAATGGGACCAAAGTGCCCAGCGAACAAGGCTTCTCTCCAGGTCTTGATATCCGGAATGAGAGGTTTGAGCATTAGCATAATTGGTATACGTCGGAACAAGACTACGAAGACAGCGATGACCACAAGTCTCCAAGGCGTTAGGCCGATCGATGGGTTGTTGTATTGTTCCCAGGGGATGATAGAGCCCAGATAGACAAAGTAGGTCAAATTGAGCAGTAGATCGATCACGTTAGATACGTGCGATTCCTCGGTTTTCTCCGTAAACCATCCGTCATTACTGAATCCCACCCCAGCAGCAAAGCCAACTAAGAGATCGTCTGTTCCAAGCGTAGCTCCAGTCCCAGCGCAGAAAAGCGCAAGCACAAAGTAGAATACCAAGAAGCTCTCTCTGTCAATCAGTCCTCTTCGGTCTGCCCACTTGATCATATGACGTCCAATGTAGCCGATGAGCACTCCATACGTAGCCCCGAATATGCACTCATACAATATCGTATGAGTGAACCAGTAGTAGGCAACCTCGTTCACATTAGGCCGATATTGGAGCAGATAGAAAGAAAGATAGATGAATGGAAATGCCATGCCATCATTGCAACCGGATTCAGCAGAAAGCAGATCTCGGAGATGCTTCGGCACCCGTTTGGCGAACTTCCCTTTCCCAACAACGGACGAAGCTAAGACAGGATCAGTTGCTGTGACGCATGCTGCACACACCAGGCTTTCGAGCCAACTCAATGGCGTTATCATCCACCAGATGACAAGACTAGTGATGAGCCATCCGAAAGTCATGACGGGCACCAGCAAGAAGACCACTGATCTCCAATGCCTCTCCATATATGCCTTGGGCAATTCGACTCCAACGGCGAAACACTGCACCACAAGTACGACTCGAGAGCATTCCAGTGTGATCTGATCTGTGTTTCCCCATGTCAGGGGGTTGAAAAGATTGGCGGCATGAGGACCGAAGATGACGCCACAGATGGTGGCTACCGTGGCTTCGCCAATGTACATCTTCTCCTTGACGAACAAGGAAACCAGCATGAACAGGCTGGTGAAGCCTCCAATGATGAGGTAGGCCCAATGGGGCTTGTTGACCGAGAGTTGGTCCCACGTCATGGTGAAATTTGATCCTAATATTTGTATATTCTAGATATCCAAATCACCTTTGATGTCTCAAGGTCTCTTCCCTCTCTTTCTCTCCTGTATCCTTTGTGTTGATATACCCCAGTTACTTGTTTCCCTAGGCAATAAAATGGGCAGCCGATGTCGCAGCATATAGTTCCTCGTTACGCCTAGTCGCCGATCCCAACTATTTACAAAGGGTTGAGACTGATATGCAAGATGTACACAATCTCTCGAGTCTTTCACGGTCGCATATGTGCAGTTATTTCAGTGTTGGTGTAGTGCATCCGCAGCTGTGGAGAGTGAAGGGATGGTCCGTGGGGGATTCGGTGACTTCTCCGGCGCAATCCAAACACACTGCAGCGTCTCTTTTCTCAGGTGTTGCATAGATGATGAGCCTGGCAGTGGATGCATTGATCTTTCATCGAATTCGCAGAGGAAAGAATCACATGCGGAACGGCGAACTCTGAA
>JAABUL010002844.1_pt1 | contig 27464 bp, 22 predicted proteins | sample 5559151 | NCBI WGS metagenome assembly JAABUL01 (sample SAMN10711876, study PRJNA513368) | rock metagenome | isolation source: Antarctica rocks | place: Antarctica: Victoria Land, Pudding Butte sud | reverse complement strand
CAACAACTAACCCAGCAAAAAGAGGCCCCCCAGCAACAGCAGCAAAGCACCGGCGCCCAACCTACGAACGAGCAGCAGTCTCTGCAGCAGCAGAACCAGGCCCTGCAGCAACAGCTGATGGCCATGCGCGCCGAACCCAAGCAGCAAGGCGGGCGGATCGCGCCCGTGCGTCAGAGCAGGATCCTCGACCGCCCGCCGAGCGACGGCGCCAAGGCGAGCAGTCTGAAGATCCAGATCGAGCTGGATCTGGAAGTCGAGGTAGATCTCTATGCGAGGGTGAAGGGTGACATTACGATTGGTTTGATGTGACGTGTGTGTTGCATTGTAGGTTGATCTCTATGCCCGAGTCAAGGGCGACCTCCTCATCGGGCTTTTGTGAGCCGGACTGATTTCTCTTTTCTGCAGGAGTTTGTGAGTGTTTCTTCATATCGTGGAGCTTGGCTGATGATGACGTTTTATCTGATAGATTCGCGGACGATTGACGGCGGGGCGAGTGAGTTTGGAGTAGGATTGAGTGGGGGATCGAGGTGGCTTGTGGTGCGATAATATGGTGCTTGTGGACGGCAGATGGGAGCATGTATATCGGAAAGTCAAGTGTCTATACCCGAAAGCATGTTTGTACTGTAATATGATGAAGCCGTTTTGGCAACGGTCCCATCTCCCATGACACCTAGAATGAATGCAGAAGCCATAGGTTTCACGCACCATGCTTTCCCCCTTTCCCACGCGACAATCGCTCCAAAGTTGCAGATCCATGGTTCAATGCCTCAACACGCACGCGGACGAATAGCAAGTGCATAATTTCTAATTTCTCCCAAATTTACCTTTCCACACGAAAAAGCTGTTTCCAACATTATACCCTAGAGCCCCCTGCTTCCAAACGGACATTGAGAAAAGCATCTTTCGAAACCTTCGCTTCAACATCTTTCCGAAAATCAATCCTTTACCGACCTTCCCCCTTCTTCCCATCCCTTCAAATCCTGGTCACAAAATGCACCCCAACCCTCAACCAGCCCCTCCCCAGCACACAACTGCACACAACACCTCCGCGCCCCCTCCCCATTTCATGCCCCCGGATATTAGTACGCAAACATAACACCGCCCTCCCCCCTATCATCCCTATCCCCTCTATAATCCCATCCCATCCCATGCTGTCCCACCTCTCCTCCCCACATCAACCCAACACAAAAAACATCAATAACCACCCCTCCATCCTCCTCCCCCCATCCCCCCTCCATCCCCCTTCCATCCTATCCACACATCTCAAAACACCTCACCATGAAAATGATTACCATAACTTACGCTTCCTATACCTGCGATTGCAAATAGGGATAATATCATTCTCTTCTCTCGGAGAGGGTGAGTTGATAGGTCTGAAATTTGAGGGCGAGGGAGACGAGGGAGGAGGGAGGAGAGATTGGTGATTGGTGATTGGTGATTGGGGTTGGGGGGCGAGGAGGATGGCATTGGGGGCCGCAGAGAACGGGAAGATGGTCGAGGTAGGTCTTTCGTAGAGGGAAGGAGTTTGCGTTAAAAAGAGCAAGTGCCAGTAAATGTGGATTCCTCAGTTCCTTGTATACTCTTGTTATCTTTGCTCGTGAACAATCTCATGTATGGAAGATACCCTATCAATCTATCGAAAAGCCGTTCAAAACCCGCATAAGCTATCCCGTCAGTGTCGTCCCTTCACGCGAATATCTTCCGGAACTTGGTGTCGAATTCCGCTCGTAATTTCGTAATCGCCTTGTAGACATTAAGGAATCCCCTCTCCAGCTCCTCTTTCGAAGGATCGTCTCCCAACGATCCATTCGTAGCCTCAGGCTCGTGCCCTTCGTCATCATCCGAGTCATCCCATGAGTTTGCAACTTTCTTCTTCTTCGCGGCTTTGCTGCCGGTCGAACTCGCTGTCATGATCGACGTTCGACCCGTGTCTGTCGTTGCCGTAGAGGTCGCGACGCTCTCTGTATCTGTCGAGTCGACAGCGAATTTGTCGTCTTCAGCATTATTTGTTTCGTCGCCCTCGCCGATAATGTCAAGCATGCTCAAGTCCGACTCCGGGAGCTTCAGGAAATTGGCAAGGCTTGTTGCAATGGTGGCTAGAACCATAGAGAAGTCGTTGAGCAGAAACCAAACGTCAGACTTCCGGACTCCATTCGCCTTTTCTAGAGCGTCGAGATCGCCGTGCATATAGAAGTCGTACAGATAGGCGTTCAGAGGAGTCTTCGACTCGTCGGGGTAGACGTCGAGATGGGGAATGACCGCCTCTTCTAGAAAGACTCCGCCTCGTGTTGTACGGCAAAGATCTGAGATACTCTCAAATTTGTCTCCATGCCCGGACAAAGCAACGAACGATGATCTAATCTTAGTCGGGGGTAGTGCCCCTGGAAGCGAGATGTCATCATTGGTACCTCCTGCTTTCAGACCGGTCAGTGGCAATATGTTATCCTCTGTGTCAATATGCTGATCGACGAATGTCCTGACGTAGGTCGAAAAGACTTCCAATGTATCTTTGTTGTGATCTCGTAGTATTGTTGCGGCTTGAGGAGGCAGAGGAGGTAGGAACACAATCGATGGCGACCTCTTGACAATGTTCTCGATGTACTCGGCATCAGCCTAAAGTAAGAGAAGTTAGCTCATTAATCTGAAGGCGTCTGAAACACAACGTCGCTCACCTCTCTACAAGGTCTTCGACCAAACAGGTGAGCCATCACAACCATCAAGGTCCGTAGCACATGGGACTCTTTGTCTGAGATTTCAGAGCAGAGTTTGTGGAAGTATTCGCCCTTGATGAGTGCATTCAATGCGAAGCATGAGTTTTCCGTGAAGTAAAGGTGGCTCGTGAGCCCTGCGAAATTTATAGGGGCTCCTTGTGGGCTCAGTAAATCCTGTCGTCGAAGGTACTCGATGGAGAATCGTAGGTGATGGAGCACCTGATCCTTGAACGCAGGTCCGTCAAGATACAGGCGTGGCTGCGACAGAAGCGAGTCGATGGCTCTGATGGCGTAAGGTGCATCGCCAGAGTCCTCCAATAAGGAAAACAATCTGAGGACAAGAGTGGTTGTGACCGGGAAATGACCGTTCAGATCTGGTAGACGAGAGCTAAGTAGACGACAGACCTTTCCACGGCTAAGTCCTTGAAAAACGATGTTTCCGAGGAGGTCGAATCCACGACGCCCAGCGCGGCCGGCCGCTTGTCGAAAATTCAGAGCAGTCAGGAATATACTGTCACCAGAGAATACCACGGTAGCGCAGGGCATATTGATACCCAAGGCAAGAGTTCCTGTGGCGATGACGACTCGTAGGTAACCTTGCCGGAACAGCATCTCAACCACCTGTCGATACTTTCTGTTCATACCCGCATGATGTACCCCTATACCTCGCTGTAAACCTAGCGTCAACCAATACGGGAGGCCTCTGCGTAGGAATCAAGTCAGCATAGCTCGTTCGACTTGTTGTAGGAGAATAGGAGATGGTAGCTAGAAAGGGTCTCGGTTCCGAGACGTGCCCAACAAGCAGCATCAAATAACAAACAATTGAGAGATTGAATACCTCCACTTCATCTGCCGGAAATAAGCAGATAACTCTGCTGCTTCAGCACGATGTTTGGCTGCGAAGTGAAATCCATCAACTGGGGCTTCAGGGTCAAAATTCGCATAGGGGTTCGCCTCTTCGCTTGCTGCATCCATCATGTTGTCCATCTTTGAAGTTGGGTCATCATCACCATCGCCTTTTCCTTTCTTTTTGGAGACTACTTTTGCCTTCTTGCTTCCCAGCTTCTCCTTCTCCATTTTCCATTTTTCGAAACCGCCGAGCTTGGCCTTCCACGCAGGGCTAGACTCCTTCCAGCGGTTTTCCGCATCTTGAAGCTGCTGTACGACGACTTTGGCGATATTTTCACACTTATGCCGATCATAATTGAAGAAGATAGCGGGCAAAGCGTCCCTTTCTTGAAGTTTGCACAGGAGGGGGAGCGTCGTAGAGTACAAGTCATTAGGGTCAATGTCGATGAGATCGTCCGCTTTATCGGAGAGTTCCCCTTTGGAGACCTCTACTTTACAGGAAGGCGCCACTTCCATTGAATTGCTAAGGTCTTCTAGTACAGCGTCAAAAGGTGATTTGCTGTCCGACATCCAGGCTTTCAATAATCCTTTGAGAGCTTGTTCCCACTCAATGATATCAGCTTTTCGAATCACCTTCGTAGTCCCTTGGCGATTCGAAGGATCCAGATCCGTCGGTACGGGATACTTTGCAGTCGCATGCCGCGTCATTGACTGGTACAGTGACAAACAGTCCCTAGCCTCAAGACTGAGATCGTCCGGCATACCTCTGGACTTGTTGACAAGGCTAGCTACAGGGTGCATGAAAGCGAGACCATTGATACCGTCCAACCCCAGAGTTGCGAATGAGGGACGGTCTGCCAACCCACGAAAGGCGAACTTTTCAGGAGGATTGAAGACAAATTTACGGCTGAATGATTCTCAGTCAGCAGTTCCAGCCAAAGCAAGAATTCGACTCATAAGCAAGGTTTCGAGTGTATATGCTCCTGGGATATGTCTCACGGCACAAAATGAGGTGGGAATCGGGGAGGGATCGAAGAGATATTATAGCTTACAGATCTGAATACCTGTGCTGATGTTTGATCATTGCGACCTGATGACCGGACGATTGTTGTGTTGAGTCGAGCCATGAATTGAACATCTCTGGGTTACCAACCGTAGCTGAGAGAGCTATTATAGGACACGGGGCTAGTAGTAGAAGCTGCTCCCAGACCACACCGTCTTCTGCTTGCCCGATCGAGTGGATTTCGTCGAAAATAATGTATTTGACTTTTGGCGACCACGACTTTGCGTTGCTGGGGGACAGGAGCATTATCTGTAGAATGTGGGGCACTGTCACTAGTATCTGGCATCCAGAGGGATTGTTGATACGATAGTCCCTTGTATGACTGAACGAGATCTGGGGGTCAGCTTCTCGTATTAAGGGATCGGATGTCTCATGAAGAACTTCTAGAGAGGAAACAACTGCAGCAGATGACTGGCGACTCGCAATGAGGCCAGAAAAGAAAATAAACAAGACGGAAATGCAACGTACACTGCCCATACCGATTTTCCAGCATGCTTGTACGTTTTCTTGAATCGAGCCTGGACCTCTGCTGCGATCTGGTTGACCAAAGCTTTTGTGGGAGCTACGTAGACGAGAACATTGTCATCGTTGCCTCGCAAGACCTTTTCCATCGCATAGAAAGATATGAACGTTTTACCCGCACTAGTAGGGGCCACAACGAAAACGCTGTTTTGTGCATCAAGCTCGTCCAATACCCTGCGCTGCCAACCATCTGGCTGGAATGGGACTCTCGAATCAGGCGCCGAATCAAGATTTCGATCCATGTAGGGGCCGCAATGCAGCAATTGAAAGAGTCTACCATCCAATCGCACGCTCAACTCATCTCCTTTTGGCAGGACAATTTCAGGATCGTAAGCCAATTTACGGTCTATTGAGGGCGCAGGAACCCCTGGATCTGGGAGATATAGAGCTTTCAGTACTAGTGTAAGCCGATCAGCAATTGTCTTGGTAAGACCGTCAATGGTGGCAAGTCGGCGGATTGTTTCCCATATAAGGGCAGCAACTCCAGATAGCTCTTCTGTAGACGACGTGCCGGCTTTCATATCGACTGCCTTGCCCAGTATACGATACATTTCGTACAGAACGCAGAGTAGGTGATATTCGACCTCGGCCTGGACCACAGCTCGCTTTGCATCAGGGAGATCTCGCAAGTAGGCCTTGATTTTGAGGTATTTAGACTGCAGCTGTCGTTCAGATTCGAGGTTTTTCCTAACAGTTTTCCAAGCAGAGAAAGTTTTCTCGTCATTCTCACTATCTTTGATGGCCTTATTTGTGGCGATGTCTTCGAGCATAGCTTTTTTGGCTCCACCTTTTTTGTTAGGGGCGGGTTTCCCCTTTTGAGGTTTTACGGCAACGGGCTTCGGACCTTTGACATCCTTATTGATCTCAGGATAGGTAGTTGCGGACACAGTCACGATATCCGGCTCCAAGGCCTTGCCAGCTGCGTTCGTGAGACTTGCAGCATAACCCTGCATTTCAGCCATGAAGAACTGATTGCGGCGAAGGGCACGAAACTTCTCCTTTTCGGAAGCAGGTGTGATTTGACTGTGCTTGGGATCCAGCCTCTTCTTCACATTGTGCCAATGTGAGACTTCTTGGTAAAGTCTGCCGGACAGTCGATCTGAGCCCTTGGATGGAGCCGCACGGAGATTGAGTGATGCTAAATGCTTATCAAAAACAGGGTTTGAAAACGGCAAAATTGTGATATCGTTGCTATTCAATTCAATTGCTGTCTGAGTGACGGGAGCGTAAGTTTCCCGTGGCCCTGAAACCTTGAGATGGGTACCAGATAATGCAAATAACTCTCGCTCTAACTTTTCGAAGATCAAGGTGACTTCAGAAGTATACGTGGTTGTCGGCCTATCGGCCATGACAGCCTCCATGAGTCGACCATCAACCAAGTCAAATATATCGCAATGGACTGTGCCAGCTTCCATTGACCCGGCCCAGGCGTCCTCTGAGAGCAGCGAAGTGGAAAGGTTTGAGAAGTCCGCAAAGAAAGCCGTCGTTTGGGAACTCTGTTCGCGATCCTGGTTCCTTGTGCTTTGCCGTCTACTGTGAAGCGGAATGGAGCCTATCAAGGCAGTGTGTACCAGGAAACTTGTAGCTAGGGATTCAGTCACTAACTTCTCTTCCAACATTCGTCCAAGGACAACAAGGGTAATTGCCTCTCGCTCGGTGAGTCTGGAGGGGCTCTGCGAATCTGAACTGGGCTTTAGACTCAGCGCTGACAAGGACTGCTCAAGAGCAAGCGTGTCTTTAGTAATCTCGGATTCCACCAAATCAAGTCCCTTGTCTTGTGCGACCTTTGGTTGAACTGTAATCTTTTTTGAGCCTTCGACTACCATTGTCATCACCTGATATTTTATGAGTCAACGGGCCCGATTCTTAATGATTTGGCACTACTGACCTTCGTGTCGATGAATTGCAATCCATTGATGAGTGCGATATTGTACCCTCGGTTAATGAGGCTGCATATCATCGCCCTGAACCTTGTCTTCCTTAACGTTTCTTGCATACTGACGTTGACCTTTGCTTGATCTTCCTCTAGCGTATGGCCGGCATCTGTAAAGACTGAAGCTACATCCGCGCCATCATGGCACATTACAAAATAGACGCCAGTTGCCTCCACTGTCGATTTTCGCAGTCAGCACTGGCCATTTCAGGAGCAGAACGTTGTAGTCAAGCCAAATCTCGATAACAAGCAAGGCATTTGTTCAAGAGTTTGTGTTTGCCGTAAATCTCGAGGACGAGTGAATTAATGCTAATTAGACGTTCTTGAATGAAAGCAGTGCCTCACAGTAATTTTGGAAAGTGTGGTCCTGTGGGGATCGGAACGTCTCGATCCTGATCGTTGGGTGACATTTTGCGATATTGACTTTGAGATGCCGTCGTATGACAGATCTTGCAAGGGAATATCGCGGGCGCTTTGGGCTGGGGACACCTCGTGGGATACATAACTCCTTGTGCGCATCGAAAAACACGATGTGAAAATTGCAATGTCGTTGGCTTAGGCCTAAGAGGAAATGCTCCACAGCATACACCGCATGCAATAGTTGAAAGCCGTCGGTCAGATCTAATTTCGAGTCATTGAAACAATGAAGCAGGAGTGAATCTCCTTCTAGGATAAAAAGCTCTTTGCCTGCGTAGTCACCGACCAAATCAACTCGTCTTGCTGGAAGCTGTCCGTACCTTGATTGAAATTAGCTAGACGGTGTCGTAGATGAGGTAGGACAGGGAATTACCATTCTTGGAGGGATTCTCCGAGACTTGCAGCCTGATCCATAGTAGCTTTCCGACCTTGTCGGCAAGCAAAGTCGCTCTGTTCCCGGAACAATCTACCTGTGATTGTGATGTATGGAAAACCGTCGCCAGTCAATGTGGGGCTATGCGTGCTAAGCCGTATTCACAACTTTTGATTGATGAAACTGAAAGGGAAGGATGGTTGAAATGAGTGGCGATGATCCCTTGGTTGGAAGGTATCTATGCCTTATAGATTAAAGTACACGTATATCGAAGGCAATTCGCCAGCCAAACATGACGCTAGAGTGGAAATGCATTCAGTATCTTATTGGACTTCACTTTTCTAAATAAAGTACTTAGCGTTGTGCGAATGTGGCTGCAGGCGCGCGCTTATATATCAAAGCTGACAGGGATGAGCTTGGCATTATGCCGCCCCGCCTGGATTCGGGAGTCCAAGATCTAACAAACATTCGACGTGGTTGCTTTGCACAGTCACCAGAACATTTAAGAGTGTGAATACTTTCAGGCATCATCTGTGGCTGCCTGTCAAACATGGCAGCAAACGAAGGGGAACAGCGTCTGTTGACTTAGTGAGAGCTCAGCTTGATGGTGAACTACGAGGCGATATGTGAACTAATGGTTTCCAGCTTTGCGGACGTTCATTACTATTTCAGCGCCCCGACGCCGAGACCGACAGCCCATCGATTTGACAAGGGATCATATCTGTACCTCTATGGCAACAAGAGCGGCAACGGGGCACGGCTGGAGATAGCAAACAATGTTGGCAAGCCAGAGCAAGATGCTGTTACTGGAAGTGCGTATAATGGCCCTGCATCCGGGGATCGGAGTAAAAGCTAAAGATTTCATCGCTGCTAGCCATGGACTCGACGATTGTTAGCCAATCCTTTAAACATCCCACACTCTGCACAGTGATAGTGGATGGCTACGACAGCCAGCCTAAAGAACCAGGTCCTATCCCACAACCAGAACATCACTGGCGTTTGCCCAATACGGATCCTAGAAACGAAGGAAAATATATGTTCAGACTCCATACACTGGATATCTATTTTTGGAAGGCCGAGGACGCTCATGCTTTTGTTGCTGCCGCCAAGAACAAGCTTGAACCACTGCAGCTTGAGGTACTCGATGCTCCACCAAACCAGTCGTCTCACAAACAGCTCATGAGCCCGGTCGTTCAGCAACTCGAGAACGTCGCTATACAGGACCCAGCCTACCGCAACGGACAAACTCGTAACTCTAGGACAACATCGACAAGCGTCACTAGAACCCACGTAGATAGCGAGTCCCATCACGCAGCTAGACAAGGGACACCGGAAGCGCCACCTCCCGCGTCCTTTCAACCTCTTGCATACAATCCAGCTGCCCCAGCCGCACCAGAGCCCATCAAGCATCGTGAGAAAACACCTCCGCCTGTGGATGCCGAGGAGGGCACAGGTCTAGCCGGCGCTGCTTACCGTGATCACGCACAATCAATGTCTCCCCAAGCCTCGCTTTCGCGTCCTCCTTATGGTCAGCCACAGAATATCCCAGGTTTCATGAGTCCGCAGCCTCCTAACTCACATGCTTCGCCGCTTGCCTCGCAGACTCCTTCAGCCGCTTACACGGGCTCTTTGTCACCTAACCAGGGTCAGCGAGCGTCAAGTATATCCTCAATCCCCCCACCCCCACCAAAGAGCGGCAGAGGCTCGGTAAGCCCATACACACCCACCCCTTTATTCGCCCCGCCTCCTCAAAGCCCCCAAAGTGCTGCTTCCCAGCACTCTGAACAAATTGCACCTGCGTTCAGCGCACCACCACAAGACCTATCACAATCACCCTTTTATAGGCAAGGCAGCAACCCTCCAGAATCCCCAGCAACCGAGATCCTTGGCAACTCTTACGTTAGCGGCGTCAGGCAACCCCTGCAGCACTTGCAGCCTCAATACGCGAGCTATACACCATCTCCACATGCGCAAGAACCAGAAAGGGTAGGGGGCTACTCCAATTATCAGTATGAGCAGCAGCAGCCGCACAAGCATCATCATCATCAGCATCCAAAACCTCAAAGTAACGAATATGATGTTCATAGCCAGGTCTACAGACCTACTCCTGAGGAAGCCTCGAAGCACAAGCCATCGAAAGCGTCCACAGCGGCACCTGGGTCACCCGCAGGGCGGCTGGAGCAGGGTGCTGGTAAGGTTGATAAGAGAGTCAACAGCCTCTTCAAGAGGCTAGAGAAAAAGATTGGCTGAGATGATTCACGGAATAAATATTGCCCTACTTCGTACATCCGTTGGATCAACAAAGATCCACAATAACGGTAGCCCGCGTTAAAGGATAGGGGCGTTCTAGCAATACGATGGCTATGCCGGTATTCGCGAGACTAGGGACGCCGCGCAGTCTATCCATGTGTCTCAAGCTCATTCGACGAGCGTGAGTTGGACGTCAGTCGCAAGCCACTGGACTCGAAGGACAGTGCACATTGGCCAAAGGACGATCGAAAAAGGACTCTTGGCATGATCGAATGAGCTGGCATAGGCAAGAGTCGAAATGAAGTTGCGTTATGGATTAGTGATCAGACGGACGTATCAAGCAGCGACGTACTTGGGTAGTAACACATGAATCGCCGATCGTGGAAGGCCGAGGCGCATAGCCGAGGCTCTAATCGAAACGCGTACTATTTACGAACCAACAATGTAGATACTCCTTTCTTAGAAGGTCCACCACAGCAATGGCAGTGTGGTCTGACTTTACTTGCCCAATGCTGAGCTCCAAGTACCAATTCATGAAACCATCAAACGCGACTATTTTGAGAACGCGCTGACTTCGACGCTGGTTTAAGAGCCAGCGTTTAGATTACGATACGAAGCTAATAATAGTGACTAGTAAGGTCACTGGCGATACGACTCCGAGATTGTAAGCCCTGCTGCCTGAACGATTTTGGGCTAAGAATTCCCGTATGTAGGTAGTATCTATGCATCCAACTGAATCCTGTAGTCCAGAAAGGACAAAAAGAGCCAAAAAGTTGGGCTGAACTGGGATTTGAACCCAGGACCTCTTACATGTGGATTGAGAACCCAAAGCAAGAATTCTGCCACTGAACTATCCAGCCGATGGGTGTTTCCGCTTTTAAGCAAAAATATAGCATAACATCAAAGTGGTAGCCCAACGTCGAATGCCTGAGAATTCCAGGGCACAACGTAGTTTTCTGAGATGAAGCAGGATCAAAGGTCCAACATCTAAAACCGGTATTTATATACTACAATGCCAGGGTGCCAGGATATCGGATAAGTCCTCGAAGATTATTCCTTATACCTTCAATAATCTCTTGTGGTGGTCAAGTGCTCCATATGACATGCCAAACCCCCTTAAATCCAGTCTACGGTCACAGATCAAGACCAGCTCAAATGCACACTTGATGGCGTTTTGCAATGACCATCGGAAGAAACCAAACCGCAACGAAGGCATTCTTTACATCAGGCTCCAATCTCATATTGCGTCGCAGCAATTGACTGAAGCACTCGAGACCCTTTCAGAAACTCTTTTGAGAACTCCACATCGCTAATTCGCAGATAGCTGTAAGATCTAGCGTAATTGGAATGGTAAGACCACGAATCTATATCCCTAGAAGATCAACTCTCTGAGTGGGGTTGAGGTAAGGGAAGAGGAAGAAATTGTGAGGACAACAGCATTTCCTCGCTCCACGGGGGCCATGGTGAGATCAAGTAAACATGGAAACATTACAGGCAAAGTAAGAGACCGAGATGTCAAAAACACCACAAATTTTCGGAACTTCGTTACCATATACCGCATACGGGCTGGACTAGCCCCGGCCGCGGACCAACCGGTCCTGTAGCCCAGCTGCCTCAGGTCTCGCCTTGGACACGATAAGCCCCAGCCGGGCCACGTACAGCGCATAAGCATACCCTGGGAAGGGAACGCTGAGCGCCCTCTAGTGGTGGGTCCCCTCGGAAGTTAGTGTGATTTGCTGCCTATGATCTTGGTTCAATCGACCCCTAAACAATCTGCGCGTGGGGCTGAATGGAGAACGTGGTAATTTTCCGAATTTCGGAAGGTACGCAGCGTAAGGGCAGCGGGGGACAGGCTAACCGGACCTGGCACGCTTGACCGCAAGAGGAAGTTTACCCTACGCGTTCGGGTTCATGCATTTCTGGTCGCAGATCCTCGACCATCTTCACTCCTTGGAGCTTGGACGCTCACCCCACAGAAAATGACATTGCAGGTTCCATTGCTCTTGCTGACTTTGCTTCGTTTTGGCAGTCATGTCAGGACGATTACCTAGCGACGTTGCTTCCTTACGTGCAAGATTCGAACAAAAAGGGGAATCCACATCCCCACCCTCCCGTGGCCGTTCTCCTGCTGGCAGCGTAAACAGTGACAGCTCACGACCCATATCCAAAGTCCGGACAAGCTTTGTCTCTGTGGAGGGCAGTGGAAGAATGGGTGATCAGCTTGGCGCGAAGGATTCAATGGGGAACGAGGCAGTTGTTGGCGATGGCGTGAATGGATCGAAATCAGCTACGAACGGGGATGTCCTAGGTAAGCCTCAGCCCAACGGCGACTCACTGCACCCATCTTCCGCAGCAGCCTCAACTTCAGGCGCCGAGTCCATGAAAGAGTCTAAGCAAGATGGGCCGAAGTTGGCGAACATCAGAAATAGGGCCACCGACGGTCCATCAAACGCCAATCCTGATAAACCAGTCTCTACTCCGGATGATGATACTGCGAAGATGCTACCCTCAAACCCTAAGGATGAAGGAGCGGTGCCTGGTGGAGCTGCACTTGGGGATGAGACTACAGGACTAGGGTCTATATTGAAAGGTTCACCATTTGAAAAGGAGGAGGTAAACAAAGCCAGTCCTTCAGAGCCTTCGAAGGCTAAGGCGGCCGTGGCCTCAACACAGTCTCCCAAGAAGCACCCAAAAGCCCCAATAACTTCAAGCGTCAATGGGAAACCCAAGGAGACACAGTCACCAAAACCTGCATCCCAACCCAAGGCCAAAGCGGCTCCTTCAAGTGCTCGCGTAGCACCAAAATTGGCCTCTCCGTCAGAGTCTTCGCATACACCAAAGACACCAGAGAGCAAGCCCAATGGTGCTCGTCCCGCTCAAATCGAAACGCAGCCAGCTACTCCACCAGTAGCCTCCAATACTACCGACACATCGAGGAGCAAAGCCCAGAGAACCACTCCTCCGGGTCCACGTACTCCAACTAGTGCTACCGCATCTGGCAAACTATCAACGCCTAAGAAGGCGTCACCAAAGATAGCGTCTTCCAAAGATCCAAAGAAGGAGCCAGCCAAGGACATCAAGAAGCCAACAAGCCGAACTTCTGCCGCCGCGAAACCAGCCCCTGCAGCGTCATCGAAACCTTCGAAACCTGCGCCATCATCTGGTAGCTCGGCGGCAAGGCCAGTCGATAAGCCAGATAACGCGTCGCCAAAACAATTATCCAGCAAGCCGCGCCCCAAGTCGCCCACACGCCCAGCACGTCTGCCAGCTGCAGCTACTGCTCTCACTGCGGCTTCTGCAGCTAAGATCGATGTATCGCCACCATCAGAGAATTATCGCAAGCCCAAAGATACGCAGCCAAAGACTATGCATATGGTCGGAAAGCTTCCTCCAAATCCGGCCAAACCTCAGCCAAAGCCTACTCGAACTTCATTGCCTGTTGGATCCAAGCCTGTCGACAAGCCAAAAGCATCAAACCCGAGAACGAGCATGGCAAGCTCGAAAGCGCCAGAGGGCAGCTTCCTGGAGAGGATGATGCGACCAACGCAAAGCTCATCTCAGAAAACGCACGACAAAGCTCCTAAGCCCCCACAGTCGAAACATCAAGGGACTAAGCCAAAAAGGACGAGCGAAGGCAGCGACAAGAGCAAGACAGAGCACGGAGAGACCAAAGCTGGGCCATCCGAGGAATCAGCGTCTGTAGTCGAAGCTCCTACCGAATCCAGCGAGACTCCAAGCATCAATGGAGCAAGCCTCCTTGCCTCTGTGGCTGCTCATACAATTCCGGCGACTAACCCAGCACCGTAAAAGATTGATACTGTTACTGGTCACTGTCTTGAGCTCTAGAATGTCCGGAAGCGTTGCGTGTTGCAGGATTAGGAGTTTTATACCAAGGCGCATCATCAGCATTTCTCCAGCTCTGAAGCTGGTTTACAAAACCTGTGTTTGTATACCTTTAATTTTGGCCTCGTGCTGCGGTTTCGACATCTTTGTAATGTACATCTTCCATTGAATGCTATAAGAGTATCAGCCGTTCAAACCCGATGCTATGCATTGTGAAACTCCTCGCCATGCTGGTCAACACAATTCACCCCACCTCCATACCCTCCTCGCTCAGAAATCAACCCCATTGACCCTACATAGCGCCATCCCCCCAATCCTCCTCTCCACACACTCCCTAATCTCCATAATCCCCCGATCAGTCGTCACAAACATCGCCTCGCCCACGCCCCTCATCCCCTTCACATATCCCCTCTGCTGCCCCTTCGATATCCCCTCCAAATCCAACAACGACATCCACACCCTCCTCTTAGGTTTCGACACCAACCGCATCTTCTCCAGCACAGGTCTCGAATTGTAATACTTCAACCCCACCCACAGCCTCCTCGACGCCACATTCTCCTGCGTGATCGCAGGCATCTGCTCTCTCTCTCCCTCCACCACCCCCTCGACACCAGCTCTCGACCATTCGGCAACATGTCCCGATGGATCTGAAAGCGCGGCGGGATTGGCACTCAATATCGGCGCTAGCGCTGAGGGCGGAGGGGGCGTGGGGCCGCCTATTAGTACGGTGTTTACGTAGCCGCCTTTTTGTAGCTGGAGGAGGAGGTTGTGTAGTTGGGTTGTGGAGGGGAGGGAGGTGAGGCCGAGGCGGGCGAGGGAGGCGTTTTGGAGGTGGGAGCAGGCGTGGGCGAGGAGGACGAGGGACATGGTGGGGTATTTGGGGGTTGCGGCTTGAAGGGGGGGTGTACGATGACGGGTGTACTCGTATGGTGGTGGTGGAGAGATTAGTTTTTGGGCGTGGAAGGGGGGGCGCTGGATGTGGATTTTTGCTGAGGATTGGTGCTAGGGGTGGAGCTGTTGATCAGTGGTTTTCGGCTAGGTTGGCATATCTTTTATTTCGTTGCTAAGCCTGGTTGAATCGGAGTGTGCATCGCTTCATCTTTTGGATTGTAGAGGTCCATCGGGCTTGGCAAACGCGGACCTTTTCAGCCTTATGATACGATGTTCACCGACGGTGTTCTTGCCTGAAATTTCTGGCATCCTACAAGCATCATCGGAGTCGTGACATATCACAGAGTCAATCGAAAGGGGAATTTAAGGAAATGACTCATATTCAGAGTGGATAGCTATTGCTAAGTGAAGAGAGATGATGCATGCAAACCGTGGTACGCCTCCAAATCTCACCTTGCATGCAATTGCAATTTACAAGTCATCAGCCATGATAGTATCTTCGTCCTCATCCTCTTCCAAGATCACAATGCCACTGTCCCTCTTCTTTGCCTTTCCTTTGCCTCGTCGTACTTGTACATACCCTTGAACGTCCACGTCTTTGAAGCGGGTCACTGTGACTGGGGTAAGAAGACCTTGGTTTTGGGTCACCTCAGCTCCTCGACGCTGCACATCGTGGACATAGGCTGTTTTGATGCCCTCTGCCTTTTCTGTGGCGTGTGCGAGCTTTTCCTGTACGGCCTCGACGGCCCTTAACCCTGCGTCTCGCTCTTCTTCTAGCTTCCTCATTAGTATGGCTTCCTTGGCCTCCCCAGCTGTGACTTTCGCATCTGATTCGGAAAGGTCGGAGGTCAGTTGCCCAATCTGGACATTCAGTCCACCAACTTCCCTCTCCCTGCCAATGCGCTCCTCCTCAAAGACCCTCTCCGTTTTGCGGATAATCTGCTGTTTCTCGTTGAGCGCTTCTCTCAGTTCCTGTTCGTGGACTTTGAGCTGCCTGATCTTCTCGTCTCTCTCCGCTACCTCCTGCTCAGCTTCCCGTCTTCCGCGTGTCTCCGCAACGACGTGACAGTCAAGATCGGCAACTGCTTCGTCCATCTCGGCTCGGAATGCTGAGATTGCGGCGTTGTGATCCGCTTCCATCCTGGTGATCAGCGACTCGAGCTTTCCAACCTCGACACGATAGCTTTCGAGCACATCTTGAAGTTTTTTCATTGAGCGTTCTTTCTCACTAGATTCCTTCTCCATCACTTCCACTTTATTCGCCGCATTCTGGACAGCGACCTCTAGCGACTGGACTTTAGCTTGCGAAGTGTCGGCTCTGGCCTTCTCATTCGAAATTCGCGTACTGATGGTCTCCCCATACTTTCTTGCACGATCCAACTGCTCCAACACGGCGTTGAACTGAGTACGCAAATTGGATTCAGATGTTGAAGTCGTTGACAGTTGGTCATCAGCAAACAGAAGATCGGCCTTCAGACGGCGCATCCGCTCGAACATGACCTCGAGTAGGGGCTTTGGGTCTTCTGGAACGAGGCCCAATGTAATCTCTCCTGGAAATAGATACTCGAGAGACAATCGAGCTTCGCGGAATGTCTCTGTATGAGATGGTGACGGCAGAGAAGCTTGAGTTGTTGCTTCTTTAGAAAGTCTCAAATCACGAGGACCTCCGCCGTCATCAACGCTGGGCGCGATAACCTCGTCATCTGTATTGTCGACAAAGATGTCTATCTCTGGCGTCGGCAGATCATGGGATCTGGTAGCCGCTGCTGCAGGCTCGACTGTCATTGATCGCTCTCGCATCTGGCTCCTCATATCATCTAGCTGCTGCTCGAGCTCTCGAACCCTAACCGAGCTGGTTGATTCTTCCTCTATTCCGTGGCTGTGTTCTTCATTCGTGGATTGCTTGGCTAAAGCAAGTTCCTCCTTCAGATCTTGGATCTCTTGCCTCCACTTCGATGCTGATTTTCTCTCTTCTTCAATATCGTTCATCTCCTCGCTCAAACCATTCCTCCGCAGTCGTCGCTTTAGTCTTGAATCCAAGATCTGACGGAGTGGTACGATGTGGATCTCGCCCGAAAGCGGTCCTGGCGGAGGCGACAACGATGGAGAGGGCAGACTATACGATAGCTGCATGGGAAGTGCGAGACGTTTATGGCCTGCGGCCAGGAGGGAAGGGGTCGAAGGTGCTGATCCACGAAGACGCGGAGAGAAAGAAGTGCGTCTGAGGTGAGGAGTCAGGCCAGTAGAAATCGCTGCTGTCGATACCTCTGGGCCTGGGTCAGAGAACCGCACACGCTTCTTTGACTTCGTGGGTGTCTTCGCAGCTGGCATCGGATGCTCGACGTCGTCCTCAGTCTTCTGTACGGTGGGCCCAGGTGCTTGATCTGCAAGGCCGGTACTGATGCGTCTCTTTCGACGAACAGCTATAGGTCTCTCGTCAGAGATATCAACGATCTCGGAGGGGCTGATATTGCTAGCCATTGCACGGCGGCTATTGAGCATTGAAGTTGGAGAAGGATACTGCGTGAAAGAGGAGAGAAAGCAGACGTAAATGCAGCAAATGCTTGATGTTAAAAGCAGAATCCAACATCAACACAAGCTGTGATAAACAAAGCGTTGTTGTTTGGAAGCTTTGAGCTTTGTAGGCTGCAGTCATACCTGGAATTGTGTAAACAAAGCTAAGCCCTGTAAGGCTGATTGGCAATGGCGCGTTCCAAGAGTCTGCGTGGCGCGTCAATTGATTGGTTCTTGTGGCTCGAAGGTGCTTCTCACTATCGAGAGGCTACCCTTAGACCAGACGGTACCTATTGGTTGTATTTTTCATCTGGATCTTTCCTACAGAGGCTCATCCCACGAGAAGCGAGACTTGCCCCATTAAAGAAGGAGCCTTTGCTTTGCTGGATTCAAGATTGCCGACCATCTCGCATTTACGACTAGACTCAAAGCATGTGGGTGCCCAATTGACCACCATGCACCTTCCTGAATCGCACTCTGCCCGCCAGGAGACGTCAGCTCCCACCAACTTCGAACATGCCTCGAACGATCTCGAGGAAGGTCGTGGACCTCGAACAATCACACGAAGTAAAAGTTGGCTTGGGGCTAGGGGATCCTGTTTCGACGGATGCCCTAGCGAAAGGAAGCCTTCCACTTCCACAGTTCATCGAGTACCGTCGTTCCCGACCTACCGAGCACCATTTGAAACTTGCGGATGCCGACAGCAGGCCTACGACAGTAATAAAACCATGGACGAAATCATTGGACTTTTCGAATCTAACAGTACTTCCTTATCACCGTCTTCATCGACCATGGAGGAGGGGCTCGCCACTGAGGGCCTGACAGCATCTGATGATCCCACCAAGAAAGAGGAGGAAGAAATTTCGGGCCTCGAAGCTTTGCCTGCAGAGATCATCGGCCAAATCCTGGGCTTCCTGCCTCCTGTCGCCCTCGCGAAGCTGTCACGCACTTCAACCCTCCTACGCTCTCATGCTTATAACGATCTATTATGGTTGGAATTTATCCGAGACTGTGTACCGTATGCAGACAGCCTCGAATCTCCGTCACCTGCAAAGAGTTGGAGGCACCTTTACATTTCCCACCATCCATATTGGTTTCTGGCCCGGAACAAGATCTGGTTTGCGGATGTGCCTAACACTGGGAAGATCATAATAGCACGCTACAACCAACAGCGCGGATGCATCGAGGCATATCAGCTCATCGCTGAGCATGGCGCCCATACTTTCGAGAATTGGTCACACAACAACGATGTCATTATTCACACTTTCAACCCTAAGATCCGACTCTGGACCGATGATCCCGTCGTGATGCTTGATTTGGGGGATGGTAGCCCTGGAAGCCGTCTGCAGAAGGAGGTTCCAATGCATACTGGCTCCACGCATGGCGTCTGCTCAATGATCTCACTCTGTCAGCCGATGCCAAAGCATTTGCAGGATCCAAGCATGGCGATTTGGCCACCTTCTATCGTTCCCGCAGAGCACCGTGTACGCAATGCAAGTGCTAACAAGTTCAGATCCGACATACATCGCCCTCAAAGCTTGGACCTGATCAGTGACCGTACCTTTAGGATTCGCAAGTGGTTGGAGTTTTCAAACTTGATGCAACCCTTGAACTCGGTCAGGATGGGTGAGGAAGTCATGACATTTAGTACTCTACTCGGTGAATCATATGCTCCTACTAAGACAAAGCCTTATCAAGGAATCTGGGTCGGAGATTATTCGGGTCATGGCTGCGAGTTTCTCTTAGTGCTTCAACGAGAGGTCTCTTCTGGCACTACAATGTCCAGGCAGTCGTCCAATGGATCCCTACCCGAGGGAGTGTCAATAGCACGGATGGAAGCTGAGACACCAGAAGAAAGAGATGCAGGTATTCGGCTCATAGTCGATGATGCTGGCACCAACGTACAATCGGCAGCCCCTCACCAACCTGTACATGCAGGACCTTCTATAGAAAATCCGGACCGCATGGCTGAGCCAGAAAGCAGCTACGCAGGGATTCGATTATCCTCGGAAATCAGGGCGGCCTCTGAGAGCGGTGAGGCCGATGCGCAAAGCTCGCTTACAGATGACGGCTTCTTTGGTAGGCTCGAAGCGATCAAGTTGACAGGTGATATCAATGTTCCTCGAGGGCAATACACGTGGATCGCGGAAAACATTGGGCCGAAAGGGACAATACGGATTGGCAAAGAGCAGATGTTCAAGGATGCCAGGATGGTGAAGAGCTGGGGTCGTATTGCTGGCAGAGGCTTTAAACATGACAGATTCATTCCATCGCAGCTGATTCTGATGTCTCATGATACCATTGCGCAGTACTGGGAGGTGAGTCAACCGTGTGTTCGAGAGGCTAATTTTGGTCGCTGATATACATTATCAAGGATTTTGGCCACATCTCGTTCTATAAACGCGTCGACATCGACGACTACCTCGATGCCAATAATGACTGTTCAGACGCTTCCTGAAGAGTCCTACAATTACATCTCCCGGTAAACCCAATATTGATACATGATGATGAATGAACGACGGAGAATGGATGATGGATATAGCGGGAAGCGGCGATTTGGCGGCTTTCCACGGATGTGTATCTGGTTGTATCGCGGTCAGTGTACATATCCCATCAACCGCAATGACTGATTTCCAGCCGATACCATATCCACACTCATATCGAGTAAGGAGTGAAACAATGTTGTGGTGTGTACCTGCGTCTAACCGCCGACCAGGGCGCGCTTGACTAGACATTTCTAAATTCGTAAAGTACTTTAGAGAGGCAACCTCCAAGGTCCCTCGCTCATTATGAATTGTCATCTTCCGTCCCCTTCCTCAACTGTACCTCTGGCCCTCACTCGCATAGTGTACTTCGTATTCAAGAGTTGGCTGAACGCCAACGGCGTTCTGCTGCGGCCACCTCAGCCCTACGCGCTTACGTGCATCTCTATCAATTCCTTGTTTCCTCATCTTCCCTGCCAGGAACTGCAGCAATTGGATTTCCAACTTTCCGGCCTCGTTGCTTGACTGGCACGGCTTCGGATACATTGCTGTCACATCTTCTGGGATTGATCCATAGTGCCATCACTGTCCACGACAATGGACTACTAGCATTGCGATATCCCGAGCATCCTACGTCTCACCACGCCCAAGCGAGCCCTCATCCAGGACCAAGCATGCATCTTCCCCTCGTAGCTCGGTCGACGGATTCGTCGAAGCCAACAGGCATACAGCCAGGTTCTACAGACCCTGCCATAATCGTATGTTTCACCACAGTCCACGACCGATTCCAGCAAGCTGACAATAAGCCCAGGGTGTCGCAATAGCAGTCACCCTCATCTTCATCGGCATCGCAATATACGTCTACATTGCGAAAAAGAAAGCTCCGAACTACTCCACTACACCGAAGCAGTCGAGATGGAAGTCTTGGAGTCTTCGCTCTTCGAAGTTGGGCCAAGTGCTGAGGCGAAAGGCTCCGACGACGTCTATAAATAGTCATGATATGGAAGAGACGTCGTATGCGAACTCGGCGACTGCCACCCAATCAGCTGCCCAAAACGCCAACGGAACTTCGACTACCACTGCTGGAGTCGATCGCAATACCTCCGTCCGCAGCATCATGACCTTACCCCCCTACCGCCCCACCCCACATCCCCACGAACAGCTCATAGCCCGCGAAGGTGAACGCGCAGGCGTCGACACGGTGATTGAATTCCCGGAAACAGCAGACGAAGAGGAGCTACGCCGAGAACAAGAGATGGACTCGTTATACCAGATACGGCAAGCACGACGACAAGAAATTGCCGAGCGCAATGAACGTAGGCGGGAGCGAGCGGAAGCAAGAGCAGCAGGCGATTGGGCACGACTGGAGCAGTTACGATTACAAAGTCAGATGCGAACAAGAGCCAGAGCAGAGAGCACGGGCAGTGCGACGAGCAGTACCCTGGATCAGCCTACTGGAATTGTCATTACCTCAAGAAATGGAAACACGAGTACCAGTTCTCTGATAGCGGATCACCACGCTAGGACCGCCTCTCGCGACCGCAAAGTCAGTTCCGTAAGCTACGCCGAGCTCGGTCTCGCCCGCCACGACGGGTCCCGCATACGAGCTGACAGCGTAGACTCAGACCATTGTCCCCTCCTCGTCTCCGCGGCAGGTATGGGTGGAGGAGCTAACGACCACCGCACCCCTCCAACCTCCCGTCGCAGCTCTCTCTTTCAAACTCACACCTTCCACCACAACCGCGCCGCATCCGCCGAGACTGTCCTAACCACCGACTCCGAATTTGCGGGCGAAATCACGCCGCAGACCTCATCAGCAGACCGAAGCGGTAGCGACCCGGCCGTGCGAACACCCAGTGTCAGTGCCAGCGGGCAGGACTCGAATAGCGAGCCCTCACCACCGATACCGATGGGACAACCACCGGAGTATGAGGATGCGCCACCATATACTAGCCCCATTGCTGCCCCGGGAGAGGGAATGATGAGACTACCCAGTGTAAGGGTCGGTAGCAGCCTATCTAGCAGCTTGCCCGCTATACAAATCACCGGAAGTACCCCGGCCGCAACACCTGTAGTGGGGAGGGGAGAGGAGAGTCCGAGGGAGGAACAATAATCAGTGGAGGTAATGGGTTCCGATGATGTCTGATATTATTGTGGCATCGAACTTTTCACATGCGTTTCAGCGGGCAAGCCGATCTGGGAAAAGGAGGGGATAAGGTATTCATGACGGATGACGAGCATTTGGTGGAGTCGGCAAGGGCTGGAGCTAGGGGGATATAACATCCATGGCGGTGGTCTATTGAGGCTCAAGTACGTATTGTTTCGCATACATAGATTGTTATCTAGAGCCACTCTACAATATATTTACTAGCGACCTGCATCCACTCCACATCTCTGCAGCGATTGTGAAATTTTTGAAAAGTAGGGCTTACCATCAGACTTTGAGCCTTTTCCATTGGAAAGTTGTTTCTTTATTGGTTCTCAGCCTATGAAGTTGAGTATGAGGTCCACGAAGTAATGATATACGCAAAACGATTGAATCTAAATGGCGTCTAAAATACCCAATAACAGCCTATTCACTAAATACTACCATATAGCAAGCCATCCCCCCCAGATCCCAACCTCACTCCCCAACCCCAACGTACACTCTCCGCACCACCACAGATAAAAAAAATCAAGAACAATGGACCATAACATGCTTATACGCACGCACGCTCCATCCCAAAAACACCACCTCAACCCAACCACAACGGAGCCAGCGCAAAGACAACAAAACCTCACGCCACCCCAAGCAACCGCGTCATCTCCCCCCCGCGCCACCTCAACTCCCCATACGCGCCCCTCTCGCACACTTTCCCCCCCTTCATCACAACAACCTCTGCACAAGACTTCATCATCGCCTTATCGTGCGTAATCGCCAACACGCCCATCCCCCGCCTAGCCATCACGGCAATAGCATCGCGCACACCCCTCGCGCTCTCGCCATCAAGGCCGGACGTAGCTTCATCGAGGACGAGAAGTTTCGGACGCCGCACGATGGCTCGGGCGATGGCTATGCGCTGCTGCTGTCCGCCCGATAAGGTGGTGCCGCCGTCGCCGATGAGGGTCGCGTAGCCGGCGGAGAGTTTGGTGATGAAGTCGTGGAGGCCGGCGGCTATGGCTGCGGCTTTGATGTTTGCGAAGGAGGCGAGCGGGGAGCCTTCTGGGAGGGCGTAGGCGATGTTTTGGGCTATGGTGGCGGGGAAGATGGTGGGTTGTTGGGGTACGATGGCTATGAGGGTGCGGAGGGAGGCGGTGTGGAGGGTTGAGAGGGGGGTGTTGTTTAGTTTGATGGTGCCGCTGGAGGGGGGGTAGAGGCCTAGGAGGAGGGATGCGATTGTTGATTTGCCGGATCCGGAGGCGCCGATGAGAGCTGTTGTTGTGCCGGGGGCGAGGGTGAGGTTGAAGGATGAGAGGATGGGGACGGTGGGGCGGGTGGGGTAGCTGAAGGTTGTGTTTTTGAAGACGATGAGGCCGGGGTCTTGTAGGCGGATGTGGCCTGTGTGTTCGTGTGAGGTTTTGTAGGGGAGGTGGGCGAGTCGTAATAATTGTGTTGCTGTGCTGCGGGAGGAGTTGACCTGTGGCACTATCGATACGATCTGGTTTGCTATAGTGAACGTGAAGAGAAGCATAGTAAGGACGGTGATGATGTCGGTTGTGCTATACTGCTGCGATGAGGCAAGAACGGATCCATAGTAGAATATCAGCGCCGTAATGAATATGACGCCGCTGTCCATTAGGCCAAAGAAGACGCCGGAGTATGCTGAGCGTTTGAGTCCGACTCTCAGCGCGCGTGAGACGGCTTTCGAGTACTTCTTGTCGAAGTAGGCTTCGAGTGTCAGGGCCTGAACGGTTCGTATACTGCTCATCGTTTCTGTGAATACATTGGCTGTAGAAGAGCCAGCTAGATTACTTTTGTTTTCCCAGCGTCCGGAGACTGTTTCGTAAGCGCGTGAGACAATGTAAATGTATGGGCTCGAAGCAAGGCCGACGAGGGTAAGTTTCCAAGATATAATTAGACTCCAAATGACTGCCATGGACGTCATTATGATTGCAACATAGACCGGGCCTGCGAAACGGCCCAAGAGATTCCTCATCTCTTCGGCGTTGCGCTCGAGGCATCCTGTCAGGCTCATGAGACTGTTCTTGTCGCTGTCAAACCAGGATCGCGGTTGGTCGAGAATCCGCTTGAAGGCCTCCGCACGAATGGAGTCGGTCCAGATTTGGCCACAGTATTCGAGGAGATAGTGCATGGAGTATGTAGTGATCGAGTCCACAAATGCTACGCCAAGAACGGACAATGACCATGTGAGAGCTTGGTGAGAGCGCTGGCTTTTGTCGGCAAGATAGAAGGTAGCGAGTAGTTTGGCGAAAAGAAAAGAGAACGTTGGGGTTGCTGCTGCGTGGATAGTCGCGGCTATGAAGGCGACTACGAGTATGAAGCGATTCTGCCAGCTCAAAGTAGGCCAGATGGTCATGAAGATTCTCTTGAGTGGCGCGACCTGGTCGTCCCTTGTCATTTTGGAGAGACGGCTTTTCTGCTTGTGCGTCCTTGCGGCCATCACAGACGCCATTGAAAGAGGCCTCGAGCTAGTAGATTTGACAATGTGTGAAGTCCTTTCTTGGTGCAGTACTGCAGCCTCGATAGACTGCATCTGGATAGGCGCTATGTCCCTTATCTTCTGAAGACCCGCAAGTTTCACTGTGTCTGGCACCTGAATAGTCGGCCGTTCCACTTGCTGCAACATGGAAGGTTGAAACGAAGACCCTCGACGCATTGGGAATGCACGTGGGGACAGCTGGGATACGAAGCGCTGCGAAAATCGTGGAGAGCGTGCTCCCTCGAAGAATGGACTTAGCATACCCGACATGGTGTTCCTTGTATCTTGAAATTCGACATCGAACAATCTGTCTGGCGCATTGGTGGTCCTGAATATCGACTGAGCATAATGATCGCTCCAATGTCCTGTCTGTGGTCCAGTGGAAGGTTTCGATGACATCTGGGGATAGGGGAGAGTGGATTCTCTGCTTTGCTGGAAAGGTCCAAGATCGTTCTTCTCAAGGCTCCCCCTAAAGCCTTCTTGAACAATGACTCCTTCTTCTAGCACGTATGCGTAATCCTCATCTTGAACCTGGGACATGTCGTGAGTGATGATAATTGTCGTCTTGCCCTGGCGCCAATCCCGGATTGCCTTCATGATTATTGATTTACTAATGTGATCTAAAGCACTTGTGGCTTCATCGAGGATTAAGATGGGGGTGTCGCGTAGGCGGGCTCTGGCAAGGGCCACCCTTTGCTTCTGCCCGCCGCTTAGGGCATTGCCATCGTGCCCAACTATGGTATCCAAACCCTTGGGAAGGCCGCTGATCGTATACTGCAGTAAAGCCATCTCAATTGATCTCTTCATTTCCTGCTTTCTCACCGTGCTGTGATCCTTTCGCCCGAGTGCAACGTTTTTGAAAAGTGTCTCGTCGAAAAGGACACTTTGCTGCTGGACTAGAGTAATATTCTCCCGAAGCCACCCGATGTCGAGAGTTTGTATATGGTGGCCGTCTATCAGCACGTCGCCAGAACTTGCATCGTAGAATCGCATCAAAAGATTGCCTAGAGTGCTCTTCCCGGAGCCGCTCCTCCCGACGAGGAAGGTAGTCTCGCCAGCTGGAAACAAGAAGCTTGCATTTTTGAGGGCAGGCTGGTCCGGCCGTGAAGGATAGTAGAACGAGACATTGTTGATTTCGATTTGACCGTTGCAGTGCAGTGGGGATGTTCCACCAACCATCATCGATATTTTCTTTCCTTTCTCTATGTGCACGATCATAGCCTTCAATGCTGCTCCCGCTATTCTTCCCTTCGCGAGGATATTGAGTTCTGGCAAAATTTGCTGAAAAGTTTCCATAGCCATTAGACACGCCCAGAATGCTGTTAGGATCTCGCCAGGATTCTTTTGACCGGTATTGACTAGATGGCTTCCATACCAGAAGCCTTGTACGAACATTCCCCTGGCGACAAGACAGCTCAGGCCGGCCTGTGCGGCTTCAATTTGCGCCTCAACAAGGAAGTACCTGGCCGCTTTTCCAATGCATTTAGCGTACTGCCACTTTTCGGCATCTTGTCCGTTGAAGCATTTGACTGTATCGATCGCCGAGATCGCCTTGCTTGCAATGTTGGAAGCCTTCGTGAGTTCCTCGTTCTGGGAGCTAATGCTCGGTCCAAGTCGCTTAGATATCCAGGCGAAGACGAGGGCGGAAATCGGTACGGTAACAAGCGTCACGAGTGTTAGGCTCCAGGAATAATAGAAAGCCAAACCAATAGCTGTGCCGATAGTGACTGTGTACTGAATTATAGAACCCAGAGGCTGTGAAGTCGCGAGCTGAAGTTCTCGGATTTGTCTGCAGAGGTCAGCGAAGGTACTGGATAGGGGAGTGTAGGATTACGTGCGTTTGTTGTCGCGATATCAATGTCTCGATGCTGAATTTACGCATGTCATACCATTCCATGTCTTTTCCCAGCATGCTATCAAAAAGCTTCTCTCGCACGCTTTTCGCCTGAAGCTCCCCAAACAGCAACCAGAACCCAAGATAGAAGGCATTGAGTAAGCCACTGCCGAGACCCAGCCCGGCCAGTGCAATCCCATACGTTGATACTTTCTTGACAAGATCAGGCCCGCTGATCTCGTCTTCGCCAAATGTTGTGAATATGTCAAATATTCTCCCAAGTAATACTGCAAATACTGGTATGACAATCCCCGATGCAATGGAGAGAAAAAGAGCGATTAGCAGTGTTGGGAAATGTGATCTTGATGTGAAACTGAAGAGGGAGAATGGGCTCGTCTGATGTTCCTGTTTGTCATCATCGTTCTTCTTCTCTGGGTGTTCGAGATGTTCGACGTCGCACTCCATAGCCTCTTCTTTCGATTCTGTTAATTTTGCCATTAGTATATATGCAAGGACTTGAAACGATGTGTGCTCTCAAAGACCGCAACAAATGATATCTGTTATGAGAATACATGACTTTGGCAATGAGACTGGGAGGTTCATTTGGGGAAGGAAAGGCTACCAGGACAGAGTAGTATAATGGTAAGACAGTGAAGTTATAACGGTTGCTTGCGTACCTGACAATGCCTTGTGCGACGGAAAGAGATATTGTGCGATAGGAATCCTTGATATTGTTCTTTTAGCGCCGAAACTCGACCACCCCGAAAAGTCTTATTTGTTGGAATGAAGACCCTGCTCGCTATATAGAATATGTTGTGGGATTGCACAATGATGATGAGAATGATACTTTCGAATGGGAACACAGATGAGGAAATCGCGAACATGACAGTCAGTATTTCTCCGCCACATCAGGCCGGCAGCTGAGGGAAACTGTAGAATACGTGCGCAGCGGCCTCTGATTACGTGGCTGATTATCATCATGTGTATGGTCTCAAGGCGAGGTTTAATGGTGCTCATACCGCGTCTAACCGGATGATTGAGGTGATGATGAGAAGAGATGCTGGTGGGTGAATGGCGTGACGAGGCAAGTGTCTCGCTCAGTTGCCCAAAGTAGTAACTCTACGCTGTATCCAAGACAATT
>JAABUL010002843.1_pt1 | contig 27479 bp, 31 predicted proteins | sample 5559151 | NCBI WGS metagenome assembly JAABUL01 (sample SAMN10711876, study PRJNA513368) | rock metagenome | isolation source: Antarctica rocks | place: Antarctica: Victoria Land, Pudding Butte sud | reverse complement strand
TTTCACTGTTCCCCCCCCCCCCCCCCCCCCCTCCTCCTCCTCCTCCTTGTTTACATAGCCCCTAAATACATATCTTGCTATGACACGGAAACAACCTTCTTGTAACAAGGGTAAGGTGTTGTTTCCCTGGGGAAGATAAAATTCGTAGGACCATAGGCGGCCAACCCATTCCCAGCACTTGACCGATTCTGGTCTCATGAGTTTTGTCGGACTCTGATGATTGTTATATTAAACCTAGAATTGTCGGGCCGCGTCACCAAAAAAACCAGCGTTCGTATGGCGACTCTCGTTGAGCGAGACCGTCTTTTGCCTCTCCATCATATTTAAAGGAACACACCAAGTCTTATCGACCTCGACAACGTGAGAGCTTCGAGCGAAGTGTAGTGGTAACTTTAAGTGCGATGAAAAGAGTTGGGAAAAAGTGATATGCGAAATAGATTGGTCTTTGAATTACGAAAGTACACTGCTACCTAAGATCGGTAGGTAATCAGACGAATGCTTCTGTTTTTGCACCAAAGTTTTCAACAATACATCAATAGGAGCACAGTAAGGTACTTAAGGTAATGAAGCATTTGTGAAAACCACGAGGAAGTTTGGTAGTCACGTGCGATCATGTGCTGTCACATGTCACTCGTCAACAATTCAGCGCGCCATGCTGTAATTGATTGAATCATGGTCTATTATTGATCATAATTCTTACTGCCAATTTCTTCTGCCTTGTTTTCAACTCATTGCGTTGTAAAGAGTAGATATTATACACGATAGATGTTGAAGCAATAGAAGCTGTAGTAAAAGCAATAGTAGGAGCAGGAGGAGTAGTCGTCCAATTAGGAACATAGTTTCTAATTAGGAACGCTGCCCGCTAGCCCAATTGGGGCTAGCGCCAAATTTAGCACAGAATGTAGATAGCTTCCTACTGTAGAAAACATACCTTTCAGAGATTTACACTTTATCAATAGATAATATGTATTGCTTAGATTTGCTATCCACTTGGCCTTAACGGTGTGCGCCTTCCCAATGGCTGCAGATGCCAAGGCCACAGCTGCCATCCAATATGCACGGCACACGGAGAAATTGTCACTCCTACCCCACAATCTTGAGGATAGTAATGCTTCAGCGACATCTGCTGTTGGGGCCAGATTTATTACACCTAGGGATCCGGTAATAGAAACAGCTAATGGTAACCGACTGCCAGCAGTTCCCCTCGAGGAAGCTGTGGAGCTTAACAGGCTGAAAGATAAGCTCGAGCAAAAGGATTCACCAGGAGAGAGGTGTCAGAGTGGAGCCAAAACTCCCGAGCGTTCTACGACGCAGCACACTGGGGACGGCCCCAGCGTATACGATCCCGGTTCTCCACAATCTACAAAAGCAGAGGCACCCTTATGGACTGCTTTTCCTCCTTCAAAAACCAATCCACTATTTCCTGAGTTGCCATTGTATGGTCCTCCGTCGATACTCCGAAACCTCCAATGCTATGGCTTCCGGTTTACCTCGTTCTTCCTCTCGCTCTCATTCCTTGGTGTGATTGTCCTTGGCTCAGTGTTCACCTCGATACCACTTATGTTTGAGCATATCGGGATGCGCCTGACCTTGAAAAATCCAAACGCTCGACGACCCTTTTACGAGGAGGAGAAGAGAAGGAAAGAAGCGAGAAAGGCTGAAGCTCGGGCATGGAGGCGCCAGAAAAGGCGCAGACACAGTTTATCTAAACTGGGAGACCGCAATGAAGAAGAGGCTGGCCAAAACGATGGACATGTGCCCACAGAAGGGGGGAAGGACCCATTGGTCTGTGATGTGGGATATTATGCGAGAAGGGTGGGTCTAGACATTGAGGAATATAAAGTTCAAACGGAGGATGGCTTTATTATAATGTTGTGGCATGTCTATAATCCCCTCGAATATACGCCGGCCTCAGCAGAACATCGGGGGTTTGGAAAGCCTGTAAATTTCCCATCGACGCACGTGGAAAATGGTTTGATAAATGGAACACCTGGAGCTCAATATGTCGACGGCAAGCGAAGATATCCTGTATTGTTAGTACATGGTCTTCTACAAAGCGCTGGTGCCTACTGTACCAACGACGATGACAGTTTGGCTTTTTTCCTGTGCAAGAGGTGATGACCATCTTGAATGCTTTAGGAGCACATGCTAAACCACTCACTTAGTGGATTCGATGTCTGGCTTGGCAACAACAGATGTGGCTTTAAACCTGAGCATCGAATGTTGACCTACGATGATCCTCGAATGTGGAACTGGAATATCCGCCAAATGGGTGTTATGGACCTCCCAGCATTCATCTCAAGGGTTCTCTCCGAGACAGGGTTTGAAAAGCTGGGTCTTGTCTGTCACTCTCAGGGGACTACAGAGACCTTCGTTGCCTTGGCGAAAGAACAGAGGCCGGATATTGGAAAGAAGATTAGTGTGTTCTGCGCGTTGGCGCCTGCAGTATACGCCGGCCCTTTGATCGGAAAAATGTACCTGAAGTTCATGCGTATCATATCACATGGCATGTTCCGCCTGTTTTTTGGGATACATGCTTTTATTCCGTTTATGATGACCATGCATTCAATCCTACCTGGAACTCTTTATGGTGCGATGGGATACCGTGTCTTTTCTTTCCTCTTCAACTGGTCGGACCTTCGCTGGGAGCGAGAGCTTCGAGATCGAATGTTCCAGTTTGCTCCAGTCTACGTCAGCGCTGAGGCCATGCGTTGGTGGCTTGGCCGCGAATGCTTTGCTTCCCAGAAATGCATCCTTGCTACAAGAGACGAACTCAAAAAAGAAGACGAGGAAGATGAAATGGAGAACTACTACGGACATGGAACAGCCCACTCAACCGAGACTACTCCACCTGACCCTGAGACAAAAGATCAGCAACCACGAGGACGGCAAGCGTGGTACGACGATCAAGTGCCTCCGTTTGCTCTCTGGGTTGCTGGATCTGATGACCTCGTGGATGGTCGAAGGCTGCTGCGACGGTTTGAGCGGGGACGAGAGCCGCACGTTCGAGTTGTCCACTCTAAGGTAATAGAAGAATACGAACATCTAGACGTTATCTGGGCAATGGACTCGATAGAGAAGGTCGGGCGAGAAGTCCGGGAGGTTCTTTGGAAGACAGCACCAGCAAGTGCTCGGAAAGTTTGCCGTACTCCAAGAGACTGTGAGGCGGTTCAATTCTGGCAGGCCTGACATGGAGGCCGTTTGATGTTCCTAGGATCCCAAACCCAAATTATGTGCTGATAATCATTCTCGACATGAGCACTTCGCTGCGGCTTCCGCGAGCAATCCTCCCCAAGCGCGAAGAGCAGCAAGCTGGGATCACTTGATTCAATATACTAGAAACTGGAATTTGGCGCTTCAATGCACGCTTACTTGGAAAATCTCACACTTCACCACATCGCTCGCCCCACTCAACCCAGGGCACTCTGTTTTCATCTCACACAGAGCCACAAATCACTTATCCCACAATGTCGTGTTGGTATGATCAGCTCTTCTTCCGTTTTCGAAAGTGCTCTTTGGAAAGGTTGATCTCAGTTTCCTTGCCCCATTGGACAATTCTTTGCGTCATCGTCTTCAGCTGGATGATCATCCCTCCCGAACAAGAGGCAGCAAACTCTCCGAAGGACGTTTATTATTCGGCCTATGTATGATAGTTACACTATTGTTTATGGCGGCGATTATATCCACCACACCGATCAACAGGCTCCCTCCACAGGTGATATGACAGGAGACACAGTATTGCTAAGGATCTGGAAACCCGAAAAATAGTCGATAGAGAATTTCAGCAAAACGGTATATAAGAGCCATTAACAAAGCCTGGACAGTAATTTTGGTCAATGTTAGTGGAGTTGTACATACTTGTACCCGGCTTTTACGAATATCGTAGGATTTAAAGAGTGAATAAGAATGCGCGATTGTATATCTGGTTCTAATATGTTTTGGCGATAGCGTTATACAATATAAGCAAATTGAAACTCTAGGCATTTTCAGATCACTAACAGTACAAGGAAATTGGCGTTCTCTTCAGCATAGAATATTAACTGACGCAGCCCTGCCAGAACATCCTGAGCGTCACTTGAGGACAGTTAGGAGGATCGACCTGAGGGCCACTCCATCGGCTCGACCATTTCTTGACGAGATATCCAAAATGCTAAAAGTTTAGCTGGTTTCACCTCCAAGTGGGTACACTGCACTCACACAATGAATTCGGTCATTAGGTAATCGATGCGTTTAAATACATTAACACGCTGGATGGGGCCAGTATCTTTTAATGGTATAGTTAGATGGAAATATGTTAACCTCAGGATCGGTATTCATATCTACCAAGAACGGAGTTGATCACGTGCATTCTTACCATAAGTGGCTCGTCCTTCCGACGAGATATCTAACCGAGAGTTCGATCGCAACAAGTCTGTAAGCTTGAGATACGGCAAGTCTCCCTGTGAGATGGGTCGAGCGTCTTGGGCTCGTTGTTAAACGAGCTTGGAGGGTGGATGGCATAACCAATCATAAGCTCGAAGGACCGAAGAGAGGGGAAAACGATAAGGACTTGCCCTAATGGAGTCTTTGTTAGACATGCCTATCGCGACACAAAAGAGACTTGGACACCTCGAACGCACGCCTGAAAGAACTGGTCACTATTACAATAGTCATTTCGTCCAATCAGCATGCCTGTACTCATCTGCAAGATCGATAACGAAAATCCCCGAACCTCTACTTGTACAATCCGACTTCCCTCAAATCTCCTCCTTGGCGATCTCAAGGCTCTTCCACGTAGGACCAACGGCCATCGCTCTGAATCATGAATACGATACGAGATTATACTGCTTCACGACAGAATAAGTCGGTTGCGGAGGAGCCGGTTACTTCAGTGCTGCCCGACGGCGAGGTTCCTGTTTTCGATCGCGAATTGAACGCAGATGAAGAGGTCCTTGCAGCTTTGGGTTATAAGCCTGAGTTCAAGCGGGAATTTAGCTTGTGGACGACATTTTGTGTTAGTTTCGCTGTTCTGGGTCTACTTCCCAGTTTTGCGAGTACCCTCTACTATGTGAGTTTGCGAAGGGGAGCAAGTGGTTTGGAGACGGAATTGATTATCTAGACAGGGAATGGGCTATGCTGGGACTCCTGGGATGGTTTGGGGATGGCTCATCGCCATGATCTTCATTCAATGCGTAAGCATGAGTATGGCCGAAATTTGCTCCTCAATGCCTACGAGCGGCGGTTTGTATTATGCAGCTGCAGCTCTTGCTCCTAAGTTTGTATTCGGCTCAGAAGACCTCTGGTTCTGTACTGACACCCAGCAGCGGATATGGCCGTTTATTTTCCACCTAGACATTTCGATGGCTTTACTAATCTTTTCTGCAGCTCTGGCGAGTTGGTTGACCGGCTGGTCGAACTGGTGTGGCCAGGTCACCGCCGCTCCTTCGATCGACTACGCCATGGCTGCCATGATCTTGGCCGCGAATTCGATACAGAACCCCAATTTCGTCCCGCAGCCTTACCAGGCCTTTCTTCTCACCACATTGATAATGCTCATCCACGGGTGTATCAGCAGCATGCCTACGAAATGGATTGCAAATTTCAACGCTTGGGGCTCCTCTTTTAACTTCATTGGCCTGCTGATAGTAATCATCTTAATTCCAGGAGCAACCAAGAGAACGGACCAGGGTCTGCCTCGCTTTACCCCATCAAGCAGTGTGTGGAATGACTTTTACGCGGGTACGGATTTCTCCAACGGCGTTGCTCTCCTCATGAGTTTTGTTGCAGTCATCTGGACTATGAGGTTCGAATTTCATCTCACAAGACTGAATACGTATGCTAAGCTATCGTCGTAGTGGATATGATGCACCTTTCCATTTGAGCGAGGAATGCTCCAACGCCAACATTGCTTCGCCAAGGGCAATAGTCCTCACTAGCGGCATCGGAGGTGTCTTTGGTTGGGCTTTGCAGATGGTTGTTGCCCACACTGTTGTCGACATCGGGGAAGTACTAGGCTCGGACCTTGGCCAACCGTACGTGTTTCTGGAGTGATACTCCATTCTTTCCAGGCCTTGTTCTGAGGTTCCAAATTTGCCAGGAGCATATCGAGCTTCTCTTCCCTGTTTCTTACTCATGATACATCGTGTAATCCAGTTCGACAGCCCAACCAGGCAATGCTGACTCCTAAAAAACGTATAGATGGGCAGCTTATCTCATACAAGTTATGCCTCAAAAGATTACGATGGCTATTCTTGCTCTGACAATTATATGCGCGTTCTCAATGGGTCAAGGAAATATGGTATGCCATGCAATTGAAAAAAACACCCCCTTTGCAGAATCTTCACGCTTACACTCTTCAGGTCGCTGCATCTCGAGTCACTTTTGCCTACGCTCGTGATGGCTGTCTCCCGGGTTCTTTCTGGATCAAACGCGTCAACAAAACCACTCAGACGCCCGTAAATGCTGTCTGGTTCAACACATGCATCGGAATCCTTATGACATTGCTTATCTTCGGCGGACCTTTGGCAGTTGGTGCTCTGTTCTCAATTGGCGCCGTCGCGGCGTTTGTAGCTTTCACAATCCCGATATCTATCCGGGTATTCTTCGCAGGAGATCGATTTAGACCCGGCCCGTGGAATCTAGGCAAGTACAGCATATATGTTGGTGGGGTTTCTTGTGCATTTGTGGTCATCATGGTGCCTATCTTGATGCTGCCCAGTTCAGTTGGCGGTAATCTCAAGTCAGTACCTCCGTTCTTCAGTACTCCTTGGCATTAATAAGCCTCCAGTGCATCTAATATGAACTGGACATGCCTTTGCTATGGAGCGCCGATGCTATTTGCTGTCATATGGTGGATCGTAGACGCGAGAAAGTGGTTTAAAGGACCCAAGGTAAATTCTTTTTTGGCAAGCATTGAGAATATGGACTAACATGCTGTGCAGGTAAACATCGAGCACACGATGCTTGGACCAGTAGGGAATGTGATTGAAGGCAAGAAAAATACGAATGAAAGCGAAGGATCGAGCACAGGCAGTATCACCAGGGAGAGAGTCGTGGAGGACAAGAAAGCTGGGGAGCTTGCTTGAAACGGGGTTATATGTACACGTCTTCTGGATTTCTGGATTTCTGGATCTGTTTCTTGAAGTAGTCTTGAACATGACCCATAATATCACGAGTTAACGATATAAGGATAGGATTTGGAATATGCTCTGATCTTACCGTATTGCCGCCGTTGCTCTCGGCAGACTTCTTAGCCGTCGATGCAGCCCACCAGCCTCGCTTCGCTAAGGTAGGCTTAGTCGAATGTGGATATGTAAGACATTGAATGCGCATGCATACGCATGAAGCGACATTTATCCCTCGCTGTCGTTCATATCTCATATCTCATATCTCGTATCATTGTCCACAACCTCAGTCTTCCATTAATCCTCAAGTGTCCGGTGTCCGCTTTCCTCGGCTGCCCCGTCACCCCGCGAATTTGCGGGGTTACTGTAGCTTGGGAGCTGATTCACTCGTTGTTACCCCGACCTCACCTCACTCACCTCACGTAGAGCTAGGAAAAAGAGTTCATCGCATACTACCATAGCATGCTTGGACTATCAAACACTCCTTGTGCAGCAATGCTGCACCTTCTCACGACAAGTCCGTTGTCCCAGAATCTTGCTTCTCTCTACAAACACTGATTTTCTTCAGTGGAAGCTGGGCGAACATGCTTCTCTCACCGCTTTCAACGCCTTATACTCTCCTCCTCATCCCTCTGATATACTACCTGCTCCCGTATATCAGGTCGCGTGCGATTCGTGATATACCCTCACCGTTTCCTGCCGCGTTTTCGAACCTATGGCTGCTGTACCAATGCCGGCGTGGTAGACGCTACCTAGCAGTCGACAATGCTCACAAGAAATATGGTCCGTTGGTTCGGATCCAGCCAGAACATGTTTCGGTGGCGGATGCTTCTGCTATTCCGGTCATATACTCGCATACTGGCGGTTGGACGAAAAGGTTCGACCATCTTTTGTTCTGTTCACTGCGTGAGCCATGCTTCCATGTCTTATATTGAGAGCACGTGCGTCCTGTATTTGGACCAATGCTAAAGCATTCATCGGATTAGTAATTACTACGATGCCTTCGTATCCATCCAACGCGGTCTCTTCAACACCCGTGATCGTGCAGAACACACTCGCAAACGCAAGACAGTCTCCCATACCTTCAGCTCCAAATCGATTTCTCAATTTGAGCAGTACATGGTTTCAAATCTACAGGACTTGATCAAGCAATGGAATCGCATCTCTGAGACGGCAACAAAGGCAGGGCAAGAGTACGCGGAGATTGATTCGCTGCACTGGTTCAATTACCTGGCATTTGATATCATTGGAGACCTGGTCAGTACATCAACCATCACGGAACGGATATAGCTTGCTTAATAAGATGTCAGGCATTTGGAGCGCCGTTTGGCATGTTAAAAAAAGGGAAAGACATTGCCGAAGTCCGAAAGACTCCCGATAGCCCACCCACATACGCACCTGCGATTGAAGTATTAAACCGCCGGGGCGAGGTATCTGCAACCCTGGGATGCTATCCCGCGCTCAAACCTTATGCCAAATGGCTACCAGATCGTTTCTTTCGGGATGGAGTTGAGGCTGTGGAAAACCTAGCGGGCATTGCAGTCGCAAGAGTAAATGAGCGACTGAACAACACGGAGGAGGACCAGAGGGTGGATCTTTTGGCAAGGCTGATGGAAGGCAAAGATGAGAATGGCAATAAACTGGGCAGAGAAGAGTTGACCGCCGAGGCCTTGACTCAATTGATCGCAGGCAGCGATACGACAAGCAATACGAGCTGTGCGTTGCTGTACTGGTGTTTGAAAACCCCAGGCGTCATGGCAAAATTGCAAAAAGAGCTCGACGAGGCTATTCCAGCGGGGGTGGATGTACCAGATTTTGACAGAGTCAAGGATCTGCCATAGTATGTATGCCTACTCTCATCCCTGGGTTCTAGCTAACATTACCCAGCCTCCAGAACGTAATCTCCGAAACCCTCCGCATCCACAGCACCTCTTCCCTCGGTCTCCCCCGCCTTGTCCCTCCTGGCCCCGGCGTCACCATCCTCGGCCATCACTTTCCCCCCAATACCGCCCTCTCCGTCCCCGCCTACACCATACACCACTCCAAGCCCATCTGGGGCGCCGACGCCGACAGCTTCCGGCCCGAGCGCTGGGAAGACGGCCAGCTGACCGATGAGCAAAAAGCAGCATTCATCCCATTTAGCTACGGGCCCAGAGCTTGTGTCGGAAGGAACGTGGCGGAAATGGAGCTGGCGCTTATTGTGGCAACGGTGGGGAGGCATTATGAGTTCGAGCTGAGGATGGAGGGGCCGTTGGAGACGAGGGAAGGGTTCTTGAGGAAGCCAGTGGGGTGTAAGGTGGGGATGAGGAGGAGGTCGTGAAGGAGGATGGGATTGATTACGAGCGCGACGGAGGAAATTGAAGGGGAAAACAATAGTCTTGCTGTGCATGCGATCGCGCTCGTTCTTGAACAGTACCGTTGGTACCGTAACGCCTGAATCTCGCTCTCAACTCCACAATCAACCCCTCCATGACCTCCCACCCCCCGCCCCCCCGCCACCCATCTGATGCTCGTCCCTTGAGCATCAACCTGATCCTTGGGTGAACAGCGAGGTGATGACGAAGGCGAAGGCGAAGTAGGTGTATCCCGAACAGAGAAGGCAAGAAGCGAAGATATAGCTAGTAGAACGATAGCTAGATAACAAGGTAAGGTTTTAGATGATGACCAGTCAATACTAGATCAATAGCTAAACGGCAAAATATTAAGACGCGTTGATAACAGATATTATGATCATTACAGACAGAGTAGTTCATCAATCGTGTGATTCTAGTACTTTATAATTCTCATCTGAGCAAATAATCGAACGTAGACACATGTATAAATGACAGATATTATGATCATCATAGACAGACCAGAGCATCAATCGTGTGATTCTAGTACTTTAGGATTCTTATCTGAGCAAATAATTGAACAAAGACGCAGGTGAGATATATGAGAAGACTTCGTAGAAGATCGACTTCGAAGCGGAGAACTTCACGTTGATAGAACGATTTGAGCTTATGTCAATCATGAACAGAGCATCAATTATGTGATCTTAGTAATTTCTGCTGAACGATCGAATGCGTCGAAGGCGAAGGCGTAGATGAGGTGGCTTCGTAGAAGGTAGGTAGACTTCGAAGCAGAGAACTTCACGTCGATACCTTACCTAGGTACTAATTATCTTAGTGCCCTTTTTAGCACGCTAAACCCGATCCTATCTGTAACCAACCTTTCTAGGTTAGAGTGCGCGAAAACCCCGCGCATACAAGAGGCTTTGAAGCAGAGGCTAGACTGACCGTCGGGTCGGGTTGAGCATATTTCCAACCCGACCCGACCCGCCAAGGACCCGAGCTTGGCGCCAAGAGAGCTAAATATAGAAATTTTTCCGGTTTTTTGCTTTTGCATTACCTTTTTGCATTACCTTTTTGGTAGAAAGCCATGAAGGGAAACATGACGGGGAACATAAAGGGAAACATGAAGGGGAACATGAAGGGGAACATGAAGGTCGTTTGGTAGGGGACCATGACGGGAAACATAAAGAAGAACATGAAGGGAAACATGGAGGGGAACATGAAGGGGAACATGGAGGGGAACATGGAGGGGAACATGGAGGGGAACATGGAGGGGAACATGGAGGCCGTTTGGTAGAAGGCCATGACGGGGAACATAAAGGGGAACATGAAGGTCGTTTGGTAGGGGGCCATGACGGGGAACATAAAGGGGAACATGGAGGTCGTTTGGTAGGGGGCCATGACGGGGAAACATGAAGGCCGTTTGACTTTGGTAGAGAGTCATGACGGGAAAACATGGTAGGAAGCCATGAAGGGGAATCATGTAGGCTGTTCGACCAAGCTATTTACACCTACCTAATATCTTGTCGGGTCGAGTCGGGTTTTCGGGTCGGGTTGTCGGGTCAAGCTTCTCAACCCGACCCGAGTTCTCGGATCCAACTTCTCAACCCGACCCGACACTTTTCCAAAAAAATTCCAACCCGATCCGACGCGATCAGTCTAAGCAGAGGTTTTGAATCAACAACTAATTGAATAGATGATTGAAAGAAGATAGGTTGACTAGCTTCTGAGATCAGCTTTGTTACTGACTAGGAGAGCTTCGCTGTCGGCTTCAAAGTAGAGAGATGGTACGTCTCAACTAGCAATCACAGCTCAAAAGGTAATATGTACTTCGTAAGTAGTAGTCAAAACCCTCGGATAAACGGTGTTGTGATTATCTTTCTTTTCTCTCACGACAACATTTTCAGCATCACTTGATTCTGAATTTTGATCACTTGATTGATTTGCATTCATGTATGACTACAACGAATCAGATTGTATCAGATTAATCAAATATTAATAAACAATTAATAAAGACTGGACTGAATTCAAGAATCTTCTGTTCATCGGTGCTGTTTTCTATGATTTTAGATTACATTACCAGTAGCTCAGGAAAGCGGGATTATGCGCATTGGTCGACCGACCTCTAGCGTGGGTCAGCTGACCTGTAGTCTCGGTTATACGCGAGATCTGATATATTTGATTGGAGTAGACAAAAGACAGTCCATTTTCCGCTGATAGCTGATAATGACGTCCATGACTACGCGGCCAAATGATGTACTGACCACCATAGAGCCTGACAACGAAGCAGATTGTAGTCAGCGCTTTCACTTGGAAGGACGCCCACGTGGATGTCCTTCCCGGCTTCGCAGAGATCCCAGGACCCGTGAGTACATGCCAAGGGTTCTTCCCACAGCGCTTCGAGTGTTTGTGCCGGTATTCAACACTCACCTACCTTTGCATCTTTGATACTTCGTTATTATCTCATCACCGAACATGCCAGGGAAGGCAGCTGAACCAGTGTACCCACCAAAGATGCCTGATTTTGAGAAGTCGCTAGGTGCGCAGGCACCTACAGCGGACAACATGCCCAGCAAGGTCGAGCTCAAAAAGCCTTCGTCGGACGATGCGGACTCATCTGAGGTAGCAGAGGACAAGCCAGAGAAAGAGAAGGAGGGGGGGATTAAGGACTACTTCGCAAGCGGTCAACCAGAGCATCTGTGCTGAATTGGACTGACTCATCGACAGCGAATTTTCCAATACGCGGACCGCCTTGACATCTTCTTGTACGCCATCGCACTCACAGGCGGTGTTGCGGTTGGCGCTGCTCTACCTTTGATGACACTGGTGTTCGGCTCATCAACAGCTTCCTTCAGCAATTTTGCGGCCGGTCAGGGCAACGCGCAGCAGTTCACTGCCCAGATCAATCATCTCGTCCTCTACTTCGTGTATTTGTTCGTTGCCCGCTTCGTCATCGGCTACGTGGCAACACTTTGCATATGTATTGCGGCTACCAGAACCACACGCTCCTTGAGGAAGGCGTTTCTGGAGAGTCTGCTGAGGCAGGAAGTATGGCATTTCGACAAAGAAGGCAATGGATCTCCAGCGACGCAGGTTACGATGAGTACGTGGTCATCCACTACACGGTATTCGGTCGCTGACAGGAGCTCCCAGACGGCAACCGTGTCAATCAAGGTATTGCCGAGAAATTGTATACACTCGTTCAGGGTATCTCACTTTTCTTCTCGGGATATATTGTGGCACTCGCTGTCCAGTGGAAGCTTGCTCTCATTACCATAAGCATAGTGCCAGCCATTGTCCTGGCGATAGCAGGATGCCTCAGCTTCGATGCACCCCTGGAGGCTCGAATTGTAAGTAGTAGAGCATCCGTCGTGGAATGAGAACGTGTTTCTAACACCGCTCCCGTCTAGACACGGATTTACTCTCGCGCAGCAGTCCTTGCTCAGGATGCAATGAGTTCCATCAAGACCATTCACGCATTCGGAGCGCAGCAAAAGATTGTGAACAGGTACGATGAACACTTACAAGCAGCTCATAAGGAAGGCAATAAGAAGTCGCTCCTCTTTGGCATCCTCTTCTCCGCTCAAACGTTCTTGGTCATGTCAGGGACTGCGCTCGCCTTCTGGGAAGGCTTTCGATTGTTCCGAAGCGGAGAAATTGACAACGTCGGAACGGTCTTTACAGTCGTCCTCAGCGTGACGCTTGGTGCTACTTCCGTTATGCTGGTCGCGCCACAGCTTCAATCCATCACGAATGCTTCGTCTGCTGCTTCCGAGCTCTTCTCCATTATCGACAAACAATCTTTACTGGATCCGCTCTCTTCCGAGGGCATGCAACCCACTTCCTGCACTGGAGAAATTCAGATTCGTGACTTGCGCTTCGCTTATCCAACGCGGCCCACGGCGCAAGTGCTTCAAGGCTTGGACTTTTCTATACCGGCTGGCAAAACGACCGCTCTGGTCGGACCCAGCGGTTGCGGCAAGTCGACCTTGGTTGGCTTACTAGAAAGATGGTATCAGCCCGCTTCAGGTCAGATTCTCGTGGATGGTCACGACATTACCGAATATAACACGAAATGGTTGCGGAGCAATTTCAGACTCGTTCAGCAGGAGCCTATCCTCTTCCAAGGCACAATCTTCCAGAATGTCGCCAAAGGTTTCGTTGGCGAGCAACAGAATCTCTCCGAGGAGGCGCAAATGGAGCTAGTACAACAAGCGTGTATGACCAGCAACGCGCATGAATTCATCGAAAGGCTGCCCGAGGGGTACAACACACAAGTCGGCGAGAGAGCAAGCATGTTGAGCGGCGGGCAGCGGCAGAGGGTTGCCATCGCCAGGAGCATCATCTCGGATCCGAAAGTTCTACTGCTCGACGAAGCAACCAGTGCGCTCGATCCCCGTGCAGAGAGAGTCGTTCAGGATGCTCTCAACCGTGTGTCGGTCAACAAGACGACTCTCGTTATTGCGCACAAGCTCGCTACGGTCATGGCGGCTGACAAAATTGCTGTGATGACGAGCGGAAAGATCATCGAGCAAGGAACCCATAGTGAACTCCTCAAGCACGACGGCCTGTACGCCGCTATGGTGCACGCACAAGATTTAGGCGCCGAGGCTGGAGAACCAGAGTTTCGTGAAGGGTCGGAAAAGGGAGACGATGTCATGGAAGCACTCGACCGACCCATCACACTCCAACGAACGCAGTCCGAGGCCCTGCCGAAGGATTCAGAGCGCGAAGTTGAGCACCTTTCTGCTGGAACTGTTGAATACTCCCTTGGAAAATGCATCTGGATCATGCTGAAAGAACATCCAGACTTATATATATGGTACCTGGTCATCGTCTTCGGAGGCCTGATTGGCGGTGGCACGTACCCGGCACAAGCGATCATCTTCTCCCGTCTTATCAACGTCTTCACGTTACAGGGCTCGGAAGCAAAAGACCAAGCCGATTTTTACGCCCTCATGTTCTTCGTGCTGGCGATTGCAAACCTCTTTGGATATTTCAGCATTGGATGGGCCTGCAATACAATCGGCCAAGCGATTACGCATCGCGTTCGTCGGGAGATGATTGAACGTACGGTGTACTTTGACCAGGACTTCTTCGATCGTCCCGAGAACTCTTCGGGATCCGTGACCTCTAAGCTATCGTCCGTGCCGACATCGCTACAGGAATTGATGTCCCAGAACCTCGGCCTTATCCTGAACGTCCTGGTCAACATTGTGTCCAGCAGTGCTCTCGGTATCGCGTTCGGCTGGAAGCTAGGCCTTGTCATCGTCTTTGGCGGGCTTTCTCTCCTCATTGCTGCTGGATACATCCGCATCCGGCTCGATCAAAAGCTCGAAGCTTCGACAGAGGAGCGATTTGCAAGCAGCGCTGGCTTGGCCACCGAAGCTGTCACCTCAATCAGAACCATCAGTTTCTTGACCCTAGAAGCATCGATTCTACGTGAGTACAATGAGGTTCTAGGAAAAATTGTAGCCAAGGTGATTCCGGGTCTGGTAGTGACGCTCATACCCTATGCGCTTTCGCAATCAATCGACTTTCTCATCATGGGCCTTGGCTTCTGGTACGGATCCCGGCTGATCGCAAGTGGAGAGTATACCACAACACAGTTCTTCGTCATCTTCATTGCGGTGATCTTCGGAGGTCAGGGCACTGCGCAATTCTTCTCGTACACGACTTCAATCACCAAGGCCAAAGTCGCTGCAAATTACGTTCTCTGGCTTCGGACTATCAGAGCCAATATTCGCGAAACCGATGAAAACCGGGACAGAAAGCCGTCCGGAGACGGGCTCATTGACGTCGAGAACATTGAATTTCGGTACAAGCAGCGGGACGCTACGAAAGTGTTGCGAGGGATTTCAATGAAGATCGAACCTGGAACGCACATTGCGGTCGTCGGACCCTCCGGTTGCGGCAAAAGCACAATCATCTCGCTTCTGGAACGCTTCTACGACCCAACGTCTGGCCGCATCACATTGAACGGAGACGACATCTCGCTCATGTCTCCACATGCGTACCGTCGCTACATGTCCCTAGTGCAGCAAGAACCGCCTTTGTATCTTGGCTCTGTCCGCGAGAACATCGCAATTGGTCTGGAGTACGAGCCTTCTGAAGAGGAAGTGCAAGAAGCTTGTCGCCAGGCCAACGCTCTGGACTTTGTGTCTTCGTTGCCTGAAGGTCTGAATACGCCTTGCGGCTCGAAGGGTCTCCAATTTTCAGGCGGACAGAGACAACGCATCGCAGTTGCTAGGGCGCTGATTCGGAAGCCACGCTTGTTGTTGCTTGACGAAGCGACTTCTGCGCTGGATACCCAGAGTGAACGCATTGTGCAGAAAGCGCTGGACGAAGCGGCATTGAGTCGAACAACGATTGCCGTCGCACATCGGCTCAGCACTATTCGGCATGCGGATGTCATTTTCGTTATGGAGGATGGCAAGATCGCAGAAATTGGCACGCATGAGGAGTTGCAGCGGCTTAAGGGCAGGTACCACGCTATGTGCCTGGCGCAGTCTTTGGATCAGGCATGATGATCGGATCAGTCGTTTGGACATCAGGTCCTGCATGTATACTGATAAAGCTCGATACTCAAGATAGACACTGACACTGGGAACTCAGTCCTCGCTTGAACTGCCCACGTCCAGGATCGTGTTCTCCACCCTTGACACAGCTCTTTCCAAGCATCGGAGCCCGGCACTGGCCCTCTACCAAAGCAGAAGTGCCAGCTCGCTATCACAGGGTTCGAAGCTCTGAGTGTCTTAGCATGATCCTGCACCTATCGGCAAATATGGGTGCCTGCATTCCGAGTAGTACCCGCGCATTAATACGAGCTTTAAGATTAGACTACTCGAGTTACCGTGCTATTAACAACGCTCATCCACAATCTGTAATGAAAGCCGAGAACTATGCGAATCCAGTATGAGGCTTTAGGCCGCGCTCTCCCTTTCAACATACCGTTCAGCGCCAGAGTGACCTGATGCACGCAGAACGTTGAACTCGCGTTGCGTTGCGTTCTTCCTGATTCGCATAGGCCACGGGTGGACGATCGTACTCTTGGAGTTCATCTTCAATCCGGCGGCCTTGCTGATCTCATTCAAGCAACATTCGCGTTTGTAATGGTTGAATGACTCCTCAAAATCCCGAAACAGAACTTGCGCACTCATGAATTCTATGAAATCTGTGTTAGACCTGTTGCTGTTCTTCACTATGTCTCGGGTCATCAGTATGTATGGGCGCATACGTTTCATATCGGAACGCATTGAGCCTTGATAGTCGAGGGGAGAATACACTTCGTGAACTGCGTTGAGAAACTGCGCCACGATAGTGGCGTTCGGGTTTTTGGTTTTGCGCTTGAGCAACGGTCATCTCAGGCCCTAGATAACCACGGTCCGTGATGTTTGAAAGCTGCAAAGTGTTAATACTCACCTTCTGAAGTGCGAGCGAAGTAATCAAGAGACACCATGTTCCTTCGATTTCAAGCAAGACCCTTCAGCGGTCAAAAGTACTACGCTGACGAGCACGTTATTTGATCTCTGCCATCGATGTAGACACAGTCCCCACTCTCGCCCGTAGAATGTCAGATCTGCCTTTCATCTGGCTGTCGCTGATGACTACTGCTTGGCAAGTCGGGTATAAAACCTTCAGTGAAAATGCCGCCAAGGGTCGGTTCTTTTCGGTGACAACGCACCAGACATGGCTAGATTTCCTTGTAAGGTTGGGTGAAAAGTCAATTGGACAACTACATACGGTATGTAAGCTCATTCTTCGCTTAGTAGTTAGTACTCACCGGCCAAATAACCAAGTCGGCCACCTAACCGAAATTCAACCATACTGAAAAGGCTGTATTACAAGCAATTCCTTCAAAACAGCCTTATTATATATAAAGCCTTCCAGGCCTTCTCTTCCTTCTGCCATACCTTAATATGAGTCTTACAACGCTTATAAACCTTCTTTAGCTCGTTAATATACTGCTTTTCGGTACGCTCATCGCGGGCCTTTTGCCTCAAATTCTCTAAACCTAGCCTATCACAGGTCTTAGATCGAGCTTCTTTGACGGAAAGAATGCCTCCCGTTCAGTTTTACAGTTTTCTACATTTAAATTTTGAATCACAATTTGACTGATATATGAAAGTCAGAACTAATGTTCATGCAGAATAATGCTTCAATACAGAGTGTCAGAGTCGGAAAATCGAAGCTTTGATTTTAAAAAATGAATATAAAAGTCATGAATTAATCTGCGTACAGTCTTGATTTGAATTTAACTGAAAATCTCTGAACTCTACTGAAGAAGAAAGTTTACAAAGTCTATTCAAATCTAGATTCGCTAAAGAATAAAGACGACGAAGCTGAAACTCAGCTGTTAAGTTCGGATTTTACAGAAGGTCTGAGTGAACATACGAAAGAAGATAATAGATGGGTTGATTTCCAGTATGCCTCGCAGGTGTGCGGCTATAATCAAAGCGAAGGGCTGACATATCAAATATAGATTGGGAATTATAAATCATATACTACTAAATAACTAATTCAGATATTGGACTTCCCCAGCTTGATTTAAGGGGTGCAATGGTTGAATGCATGTGGAAGGATAATTTGGTGGGGGATTTAGCGAAGACTGAATGCGAGATACTGTTCAATGAGTTAATCTATGCTAATCGGCATCGCTCAGAAAATCTGCAGAACCGCACATCACATTGAAACTTCCTTCGCTTACTGAACTACCTGTGTATTGACTCACCCGTCACTTCTTCATGATACCAAACATTCCCTCTATTCCTTCATCAGCACCTTACATTCCCCCACACATCCCCTTAACCATCACAATCCTTCGGCCTCTCAATCGCCCCCCCCCCCCCAAAAAAGTCCTCATCCACCATGAACCCCGACCACCTCACCCATCTCTACTGTTCCACCTCCTTCACCATCATCATCACCCTCAACACCATCACCCGCGCCCAACTCGCCCATCGCATCCACATCGTCCAAGATATCGGGAAAATCCCCGAGGGCGCAAGGGTGCTGGAAATCGGCCCCGGCCAGGGCGATTGCACGCTTGTGCTTGCGGCGGCGGTGGGAGAGGCGAGCAGCGTGATTGGGGTCGATCCTTGTGCGAGGGAGTATGGTGTGTGATGGGTGTTTTCATTGACTGAAGGGGGCGTTTTGTACTTTTGTGGATTTCCGATGAAATGAAGAGGAGTTTTTTTCTTTTCATTGCAGATGTATGTTGGGAGTTGGGATGATTGACTTTTTTGTATTCCGTACAAGCACAAGAGTAGGAATGTTATGAAGATCCTTTTCTTGAGCGGATGATTTCTTATCGCTTCTCAGATCTTTCCCCTCAAACCTTCGCCTTCAACTGACCCGCCCAACAGACTCCCCCACCACTGTCGCCCAATCCCAATCCCACCTTCTCACCACTTCTCTCGGCCAGCGCATTACCTTCATCCGTGCCACGCCCCTCGCGCACCTCCGCTCGCAGCCGCCAAGCACATATACGCATGTCGTGTTCTTGCACTGTCTTTGGTATTTTGATTCTTCGGGGGATATCAGTGCGCTATTATCTGCCCTCGTTGCTTCGCCAGAGCAGAGTGAGCAGGATTACGGCCGAGGCCAAAGATCCTAATAGCAGAATGGGCTCTGCAAGTTAGATTACCGGAGCAGGTGCCGCATTTACTGGCGGCGCTGACGAGGAATATGCTCGAATCCCACAACCCGGACTCCGAGGCTAATATCCGCACCGCTGTCTCCCCTGGTTTCATCAAATCCGCGATCGAGCAGCCCTCCTCCTCTCCCCTCGCTTCGCCCCTTCAGCCCCGTTACACCCTTCTCCACGAGGAAACCATAACACCAGAGCCCGACCTTCTAGACGGTCAATGGGAAGTCTCTTCCGTACTACACGAGGAATTTGAGAGGGATGTGGAGAGGATTTTCGAAGGCGATGAGAGGGCTGTGGCGGCGATGAGGGCGGGGAGGGATGCGCTGTCGTGTGCGGTGAAGGGGTTGGGAGGGCTGGAAGGGTGCAGAGGGATGGAGGTGTGGAGTGGGGAGTTTGGGGTGTGAGAGGCTGGAAGGAAAGGGGGAGACGAGAGACGGTTGTGAACATAGTTCAAAAGATGATCTATGCAGGGTGTTAAATGGTTTTTCATGAGTGATGGCCGGAAGACGGTTGCAAAGTTTTCTTTCTTTTTCTTTTTGGTGAAGATAATTAAAAAGCGATGGTATGGACTGCGGCATTAGCAGCAACTGTAGCGGACGAGGAAAATGAGTTTTGAGATTGTGGTACCAGAGGCATTGAATGGTAGAAAGGCGGTTTTGGGACCTAATGGTGAAGAGTGAAGAAGTGGTGTTTTCTACTCTTCGTAAACGCTTTCTGTTGGAATACGAGGTCATATGGGGGCATATTGATATATTGGTTATTGCTGTTCGGAGGCTATCTAGGAGGTGGAAGGTGAAAACTCTACTAGCGGGCCCCAGCCCTACCAGCCCTATGAGGCGGAGGTTACCAACTCCCCTATTTCCAACACTTTCGAATTGATTTCTTTGTTAATTAGAAATGTTGATAAATGAGGGTCGAAAGAAGTATGTATATTGATTGGACTGCTCTGGAAAGTAGGAATCACGAAGGGAGGAAGAAGAAGGTGAAAACTCCGACTTCCGCGCCCTATAGGGCTAAGCGAGATTGCCAACCACACAGAAGTAACAGTACTGTTTCCTGTTTCCTGTTTCCAACAACGAAATGATAGAAAGAAGCATGTTCGAATTCTGATAGAAGAACTAGCAATGCAGTGAGGAGCTCATCACCGACGAGAAGTCATGCGGTAACTATTCTTACATCGCCAAGAATGCTCTCAGAGAGCTCTCACGTCTATATGATATATTTGAGAATGCAGCAGATTCCGTTCTGTCCAGACTGCAGTTTCCCCCTTGTGAAAGATCGAACAGGCTGCAAGCATCTTCTTGTGTTATTCGACTTTCCTTTCAATCTTGACCCTACTCCATCACTTCATCGAGCACTACGTTCAAAATACAAGCATCATGCAGCTTCCGCTATCTCTCAACGCCCTCTTCATCACCCTCATACCCCTCGCCTCTGGAATCCCAGCCCCAATCTCCAGCGAGACTCCCGACCCCAACGCCCTACCAACTCTCGGTGTAACCGTTAGCGGCGCCGGCAATGACAGTTTGACCGCCCACGGCCTCCCAAAACGCCAGACTGGGGCGCATTGAGATCCACTGGCAGTTTGGGCAAATTAATGAGAAGTGCGGCTTTTGGTGAGACCGGACCGTGTTTTTATGTTTGCATCCAAGTGACAATCTTTGGGTCGACTGGTTCCTTACAGATCTATTTCTGCTCTCATCGTTCCCTTCATTCTCGAACTTTCCCCTCTGTAGATGACATCGGCGGACAAACGTTCGATATGCTCAGATATGCCGACGGCTCCTCCTCCCCCGCTTGCAGCGACAGTCGGAACCTCGTCAACGACTTCAATGAATCCAAAATCAAATCACAGCGATAAAAGCCACAGTTGGACCAGTTTCGACCGCCTCAACTGTTGAAACGAATGTTATGCTCGAACCTATCGAGGTCACATGACGCACTGTAGTTCATCGAAGCTTCGAACCTCCATAGAACAATAACCAAACACACATCCTACCTATGCTGCAAAACCTTCTAGTTCAGTCATATTCCAACACCAACGGAGGTGGCGACGTTATGACTTATGGCAGTGGACACGGATTGCAGCTGGGCCGCCAGTCCAGATCATACCCGTCAATCCCGGCGCGATCGATTATGCTGAAGATTATTACTTCCATTGCTTTCGGTAGCACTGCTGCGTATCTGATAGGCTGGAAGCCACGGTACTACGAGCGGTGCCAGGACTAACCTCTCGGGATCGAGTATGTTAGGAGTACGAACATATCAAGTTGGCAGTGATAACCGATCAATATAGCAATCCGAACATGAGCCGTTATCCACGTATCGAGAATTGCAGGCTGCAGCTGAAAACCGTGTTATCGCCCATTACAGTAGTTGCAAAGTAGAACAGCCAAAAAAACCCCTTTTCTCCGAAACAAATTGATTCCTCACCAATGCTCACAACCGCTCATACCCTCATCTATCTTCATCTTTCAATTCTTTAAACTAATCTATGCGTTTGCTTTACCTTTTTTTTTTTTTTTACAAAACCTTTGACATTATTGACTTGGATGAGTTTTCAGAAGGGGCTGTGTATGTAGGATGCTGGGAAAGGTTCGAATATCGGAGAAGATTGTGGGTAAAGAGGTAAAGATGTAAATTACAAAGTTACTTGAAAAAACGAGAAATTGTTTAAGAATTGTCGATTTACTAAGACGAAAGAAATGATGTGTTTGTTCAAGAACGTTTGAGGGTATGATTGAATACAATCTTCTGACTTTCGAGGACGAATGGGAAAGTGAAGGTATGGTTGGTAGTGTGTGTATTTATGCTTGAGGTTTGTAATATTATCAGCGAAGGAAATAGAAAAGTCTATGTGCAAGCCATGATCCCCGGGATACCTGCCGGTATTCCTGAGACTCCTGCCAACCGCTCAATGCAATCCCTTCCTTTCCCTCTTCTTGATCTCACAACCCCCTACAACGTCCTCTGCGGACTCGGCGAACCCTCATAGCTATCCTTCTCCCTAACCACAGAACTCGCCTTGGTCGTCTCAAAATACGTCGACACATCACTCGACCACACACTATCATCCACCGCCTCATCCTCCCAATGCCCGGCCTTCTCGTCCGCCTTCCTCGCCTGGGCAATCTCCCAGTCCGCGCGCATCTCCTCGATCTTCTGCGTATAGTCGAGATCTGCATTGTAGTACTTGCCGACGCCGCGTCGGCGCTCCCACCACGAGAGGTGCTTCGGGTGCACGGCGATGCCGTGGTATTCGTGTTCGCGGCCGGCGCGGATGAATTGCCAGCGACGCTCTTGCTCTTTGAGGTCGAGGCCGGTGGTGTCGGGGAGGAAGAGGAAGGTGACGAGCATGCCGACGAGGCCGAACCAGGGGACGACGTAGAATTTCGTTTGGGTGTCGATGTAGTTGTAGAGGACGGCGGCGAGGAGGGCGCCGAGTTTACCCCAGGCGGCGCTGAAGCCGTGGGCGGTGGCGCGGATGGGGGTGGGGTAGACTTCGGCGGCTACGAGGAAGGTGACAGCGTTGGGGCCGAATTGGTTGAAGAAGGAGGAGAGGAAGTACATGGCTTGAAAGGCTGAAACGCCCGAGAGGCTCTTGTAGTAGCTGAAGTGGAATGCGGGAACCACGAAAAGAATAAAGTCCATCAGGAAGCCAACCATCTGCATCTTCTTTCGTCCGCTGTGGAAATGTTAGAATCTGCGATTTAGCCTAGATTGATATAGAGAATACTTACTATAATTTGTTGTCAATGAGGAAAGATGCAAGGTAGTAGCCCACAAGAGATACCCCCACGTTGATGAGATTGTACAACCACCCTTCCATGACGGATGAGTTGTGTGGGGCAATGACCTTGATGAACTCTGATTGGAACAGCTTGTTTCCCTATTATTAATTTCGGAGTCAGCATTACTTTGTTGAGTTGTAGGACTGAATCTTATCATGGATGAAGAGAGAGAAACGGGAATCTATACGTAGAAAAAGACGTCATTGCAAAACCATCCACCGGCAGTAGCAATCATTCGAGGTCCAAAGTAGGTAAAAGTGAGTTTTAGGGACTCAGTGTCGTAGCCAGTGACCTTGTGCTTCTGCTTCGCGGCGTCGAGCTGCTTGCTAGCGGCCTTCATTTTATATGTACGATAGTAGACGAGCCAAAGAGTCCCAACCGCTGGAATGGCGAATGAGACACGATAGGTCCATTGGGTGGCGAGTTTCGAGTAAGGAGGGTTGCCGCTTCCGTGGTGGAAGATGAGGAGCAGGATGATCAATATGACCTGATTGAAGAACTGTCCCCAGCCTTGCATCAAGAACGCAGATGTGACTTTCCTGCCCCTGTGTAATCGATCTTCCTTGGTGGAAATCTTGCCAGATCCGACGGCGTTCTCCATACCGGAAGTTGCCGTCATTGGATATTCGCCGCCAACGCCGATACCGTAGAAGAAAAGAGCAAATGCGTAGCAGATAACCCATCCGTTCAAGGTGACTCCCCAGGACGCCACTAACATGAGGAGTCCGATGAACATAATGGCCGCATCCTGTATGAGACCCCATCGACGACCGAGCCTAATCAGGAGGTTTAGACGAGGTTCGGAAAGTTCCGTGATCCAATACACCTACCAATCGCCAAGGATACCGACAAGAATTTGTCCAACAATGATACCGCAGATTTCGAGATAATCAACGGCGCTGATCCATTGGGGATTGCAGACGAGGACGTTCGTTTTGCTTGCTGTGCCCCAACAATTCTTGAAAGCCGCTGCGAACAGCGGTTTGATATTGCCGATAGAGAAGAGCACATATCTGGCGGCGTCAGCCTACAGCAAATGTACACATTAATTTCGTGTTCTCACCCTTCGAGACCAAGCCCAGCACCGGGCAGGATCATATTTTTGAAGTAGTACGCAACAGGGCTGAGTGGGTCCTTCTTGGTCATGGCTCCAATGGTTTTCAATTCTCTTGCGGCCTCTTGGCCATCATAGCTGCTTACGAATTTGACCCGTTGAGCCAGAGGCAAGTCTGCCCAATAGATGCCATCAGCGTTGTAGCTGTCATCTGGCTTGAGAAGGTAATCGAAGATTTGTCGCTCGTTCGGTGGAAGGCTGTGGGCAGCGTTGGTTGGTTCCATGTGGGCCCGAGTATCAGGCACGACTCCGTTATCCATTCTGTCGGTTGCCATGGCTAACAAGAATCAAAAGTGGACAAGACCTAAAGAAGTCAGCGACTCCTGGCAGCCAAACCGCGGGAGTTATGATGGAAGGAGGTTGTAGCTGTCGAGAGCTATGAACAGGCGGCGTGGACAAGCTTTTGTAGAAAGCTTGGTGTGCAGCTAAGACTAGGTCCGGGTCAGGGAAGGGTGAACCGTGGGATTACCATCATACCGATGTCGGTATTGTGCGCCTCGTGGGGGCAGGCTGACGTCTGTCTTTTAAAAAAGAAATTCATTCGACATCGAATGTGTTGGTGGTATATGGCACACGTTCAGCCATCGGACGTTCTTACTGGCTCCAGGAAGACGCCCTTGCCTGAGTCACGCTGCACACAGGCATCGGTTGAAAAGGGAAAGGTGCCGGACAAGCGAGAGTAGGTAAGCACAGCTTCACATGTTGGCAACCCGGTGGTCGGGACAGACTTCTCCCCCGGAGCGAACGACATGAGGCGAAGTTGACCCTTCCGGTACAGCCGACTCGGGGCCGATCGATTATATCAATCGATCTAATCAGTGGAACAGATCCATGCATCGCCTATCGATTCGAGTACGAGTCTCCGCGGTACAGACACGAGCTGAACAGAAGAAGAGGAAGGCACGCGTGGCACGGTATGTCGGAACAGTATACAGTACAATGTGCACTTGAATCAGCACTCTCTTTGGTCTTGCCCCTTTGAGATGATGCCGTTGCTGCACTGCACTGATGCTCTCAGCTACCTAAGGTACTTGGGTGGCACATCCTGCAAATGCCGTATGTTGCATGAACAATTGGCATTACTGGTTGGACTACTCCGTCCTAACAGCTACTCGTAGAAAGCCTTGTCTGAGTTGTCTCGCCTTGTTTAAGATGATCGTAGTCTGGCAAATCGGGAGATACGTCCTTCTGGTGGCCCGGAGGCGGAGTTGGAACGATTGGCCACAACCTTGACGTTGAAAAGATGGAGGCGGTTGATTGGGCGAATCAGAGTAGAGAACTAAACAACGTGGCCTCGCTTACCGGCTCTCGGCCTGTTGCGGGTGCACTAGGCCGAATGAGTGAGGTGAGGTGTGCGAGTCACGTGTAATACTGCGTGGGCATTTTGCTTGCCCTAATACTTCAATTAAACCCCCCATGACTTTATTGCGCATCATCGAGCAGGAGATCAAGCACTGCAGCAAAATCTACAGTAATGCCGCGCCTCTAATGGAGACCAATTGTCGTGCTCCAGTGGGCAAGTGTGATTTCCATGTGCTACCAACTTCCCTTATCAACCCTGTATCCAGTCGTTCTCAGTACTCGAAATGGATCAAAGGTTCGTTCTCCACCACTGGTGTCGGGTATTTTCTGCATCGACCCTGTGGGAATCAACAACAGGTTTCTATTGCATGCCATCGTTGTCAGGAGTCTGAATTATGGAATCATACCTGGAATTGATCGTTGTATTGAAAGTTGGTTTACCGAAACATAAAGCGTCCAATCTTGTTCATATCGCAAGGTTGCCGACTGGAGCTCTCGACATAGTCGGGCAGTATTCGTACCAGGAGTTCAGCCCGAGAAACGCCGTCACTAAGAGACTGCCTGCAGATCAGGGCATAAACAATGGCCCAGCGTCATAAGGTATGAATGTCAGAATTCTAGAATCCCTGCAACCTTGTCTTCTTGCATTAAGAAAGCTAAGTAGATTTTTCGTAGGTCGAGGCCCGCAGTGCCATCCCCATCCCCGCCGTCATCACGACTACGTTCATTTCCTGTCTTCTGGCTCTCATTAAGATCGGTTCTTCCCTCGCCATAAACGACATTACCAGCATAGCAGTCAGTGGCGTGTACTCATCATACCTAACCTGTTGCAGTCTTCTCCTCTGGCGCCGTTCTACAGGGCTTATTAGAGTATGCTCCGATGGCTCAACGCATCTGTCGAATACGGTCGGTGTTGCCCAATTAGTTTGGGGGTCGTGGCGGTTACTTTCAGTATTCGGCATCGTCAACAATGCGTTTGCGTGCGTTTATTTGACCGTTCTGTTGTTCTCTTCCTTTTGGCCTTCGGATGTGACGTCAACTTCGAAGACGATGAACTATGCAGTATTGACTGAAGGGGCGGTGATCGTTTTTAGCATCGTTTACTACTTCGCGTGGGCACGAACGTTTTACAAGGGATCGGTTGTTGAGATTAGCCTGTAAAATTGGGAACGAGTTTGGAGGCTATATACAGGTAATATAATAGAATTGGAGACGGAACGAAGCAACGAGATAAGCTTTACCCTCGTTTAATGCTTGTACTAATACTTGAGACCACTTCTTGATTTCCTGTGCAAATCATTCCAGGACCTGCCATCATGACCCAATGATGACCTGGAAGGCATAGCGGAGCTGACACCTATCTAAGTGATCGAAAAGATGGTTGGTCATTGAAATTGTCATATGAATAAAAGCTTCTAGAGTAATGAAGACTAAACCGTGTTTAGAATACTCAACCTTCAACCTTCTAGATACTCTGTATCTCAACAACCGCTAACCTAGGCATGAACTCGTATCTTCAAGGATTGCTAAGAACAGTCATGATGCATACCAGAAGTTATCGAGTCACATCAGTAGCATTCAAGAACATCTAAATAGGACCTGAGAACTCGATCGATCATGATGAGGGATAATTTGTTTGTCGTCTAGACATATGTGCAGCCACGTACGATTCAGCGCAGAGAAGAAGCACCTGAATTCTTTAGTGTATTAGTACGCTTTCAAAAACTTCACTTTCATTGCATCGTCGCAACCTCTGCAATTCTATCTTCTCATCTTATCTGTCTTTCTATCCTTTCTAATTTGTTGGAATAATGAATGCTGGCATGTTTTGTAAACCATTACGCATTTCTTCTGCTAGTATGTACTTGCTTTGTGCAATACCTTTGTTCTACCTCAGTGAAACCCTCGTACGAACCGTCTATTCAAAGAGCTTCAACTATTCACACAATAGATCATTTTCAACAATGACTTTATGGAGTCTGTTCTACTATAATAGGGCATCTTACAACCCATGGACCTTCTTTCCCCACTACTCTCGGAAAGATTCCATCAAATCAATAAACAATGTCAATGACTTATCTTCGAAAGTTTTTGTCAAAGTTCCGCGCGTTCTCTACACCACGAGGTAACCAAGAACCAATTCCCTGGTGGCGACGGGATATACAAGAATTCTACGAACAATGTCAACTC
>JAABUL010002842.1_pt1 | contig 27483 bp, 29 predicted proteins | sample 5559151 | NCBI WGS metagenome assembly JAABUL01 (sample SAMN10711876, study PRJNA513368) | rock metagenome | isolation source: Antarctica rocks | place: Antarctica: Victoria Land, Pudding Butte sud | reverse complement strand
TTAGTCAGCGCAAGCGAAAGCGGGTAGAGGAGGTGTTCGGCTGGGCGAAGGTTGTTGGAACGATACGAAAGGTAAAAGTTCGCGGTCACGCTCGTGTCTCGGCTGTTTTCACGTTTGCGATGGCCGCGTACAACATCGTTCGCATCCGCAACATCATGAAAGCCGCCGCATGACAACGGAATTCGTATGCGCAAAAGTCGAAAAAAGAGCTCGGCGAATCAAGCGAACAAACCAAAAACGGCCGAAGACGGGGCTAAGGCCTTCGCAAACCTTGATCTGACGACGGTTTCGTCGCGAAATTCCGCAACCTGTTAATGCAGAATCCGCGAACCGCAGCCAGCGTCGGCACGTTGACGGCCTGGAGCGGAGCTGCCCCAGTGCTGTCAGCGCGTTCGCGCCGTGTGCTTCTAGAAGCACGTTCGGCGTTGCCATCTGCAGCCGCGTTTCCGTGCGACGGAGCGAGCATGGACTTCAACGCCGACCAGCAACCGATGCGTCCCTCGGAAGACGGCAGCTTCGTTTGAAGAAATCGAGACGGCTACGGCCGGTGCGGACTCCGCTACAAAGGCCTCCATGCGAAAGATTCAGAACCTTCGTGGCCCGAGACGGGGCACTCTGCCACGATCCGCGGTAATGCTTTGAGCGAAAGCTTACGCGAATCGAAAGCAATTCGCTAATTAGGGGCTCTGACGTCGATGCGACCTATCCCGATCGGTACGAAGGGAACGTTTGAGGCACATGTTGAGCAACAGGATCTCGCCAACGTGTTCAAGGATGCCACTCTGCCGCCGATCCTTGCGACTCCGGTGATGATCAAGTTTATGGAGAACGCGGCTCTGCGTGCGATCGCTCCCTATCTCGAAGAGAACGAAGCCGCTCTCGGCACATCGGTGAACGTCCGGCATGTCGCCGCAACGCCGATGGGGCGCTTCGTGCGAGTCGAAGCGGAAGTTACGGACGTCGACGGCGCCCGCATCGTCTTCGCGGTTCGAGCGAAGGACGCTGACGAAGAAATCGGAGTGGGCACTCATGAACGAAAGGTCGTTGACGTCGTGCATTTTGCACGGCGGCTGACAGGCTCGCGAGAGCCGAGCGAATCGTAGCCGCAGCGTTGATCAGCGACCGAGGGCCCGCACGCTAACGGTCTCGTCGGCGACGGCCAGCTTACCCGCGTAGAGCTTCTACTTTGGAGCAGTGGTTCAATCTGAGCGATCCTGCGGTCGAGGAAGCGCTGTACGACAGCGTCTCGATGCGGCGCTTTGTTGGCATCGACTTGGGTCGTGAGGGCGCTCCCGATGAAACGACTGTATGCAAGTTTCGACATCTGCTCGAGAAGCACAAACTCGGAGAACGGATCTTCGCTGCAATGAACGCTCATCTTCGGAAGAGCGGCGTCAAGATCAGCACCGGAATAATCGTCGATGCGACGATCATCAGCGCTCCGAGCTCGACGAAGAACGCGCAAGGCGAACGCGAGCCCGAGATGCATCAGACCAAGAAGGGCAATCAATGGCACTTCGGGATGAAAGCGCACATCGGCTTGGATAGTCGAACGCGAACGATCCACAGCATAGCAGCGACCGCTGCACACGTGCACGACAGCATGATGTTGGGCGCTCTGCTTCACGGCAAGGAGCGTCGCGTGTATGGTGGCTCGGCGTATCGAGGGAAGGGCGACGTCATTCGCCATCATGCCAAGCATGCGCGCGACTTTACCAACAAGCGCGCTTACCGAAATCGACCGCTCACCGATGGAGATCGTGAAACCAATTGACGTAAGTCGAGTGTGGTTTCGTACGTGGAGCATGCCTTCGGGATCATCGAGGGACGCTTCGGTTTCCAGAAAGTGCAATATTGCGGTATCGCCGAGAACCTCAACCGACTTCATATTCTCGCAGCGTTGACCAACGTGATCATTTGCAAGAAGAGACTGCTACGACTCGCCGCAGCATAGCTGTCTGCGAATCAGCGCAAAGCGTTCACAATCGAGCGCTCGGACGCCGATCCGAGAAAGCCGTTCGCCAGGTCAAGCAAGCCGACTTCAAACTTCGGCCGTCTCATCGTCGCCCACGGCCGGTGCATCGAACGGGACGCAAGGGCGTTCGTCATCGAGGCGTTCCGCTGGCTCCAGCACTGATGCGGCGTGACAACGTTCCACACGAATGCCCGAAGCGCGAACGTTTTTCGCTAGGGACGCGGGCAGACGCAAGCCTTCTTGGAAAAATGACGAGCAGCGCACGGCGCTCTTGCCGCCACGGGTCGCCGCGACCCAAAATCGCACGAGCCTCGGAGAGCGGCTTGCCATAGCCGCGAAACCGGCCGCCGGACCGAGCCCACGACATCTCCTCGAGGGCGTCGCTGTTCTCGATCCGCACGCTCGATTCTCCCGCACGATGACGAACGAAGCGACGATGGCCGGCACGCGCAGCTCCATCTTTCTCGCGGCGAGCGCGCTCGGTCCCGCGCCGGAGGGCGCGCCCACGTTCCCGTGGACGCTCCCGATCGTACGCGCCCTCGACGGACTCCGCTTCGGTAAGCCTGTGACGTTCTTCGTCGGCGAGAACGGCAGCGGGAAGTCGACCGTCCTCGAGGCGCTCGCGATCGCGAGCGACGCCGTCGCGCTCGGCGGCCACGATCTCGCGGAGGACCCGACGCTCGCGGGCGCCCGCGCGCTCGCGGGAAGCGTCGTCATCTCGCGGCGCGGCCGGCCGCGCACGCGACTCTTTCTGCGCGCTGAAGACGTCTTCGGCTACACACAGCGGCTCGCACGCGAGCTGCACCCGCTCGCCGACGCGGCGTCGGCGCTCGCCGGCACGCGCCGAACGCCCCATCGGCGCACAGCGCGCGTCGCTCGCGGCGCGCTACGGCGAGAGGAGCCCGACGCGCGCTCGCACGGCGAGACCTTCCTGGATCTGCTCTCGGCGCGCCTCGTCCCGCGCGGACTGTATCTCCTGGACGAGCCGGAGACGCCGCTCTCGCCGATCCGCGTACTAGCGCTCCTGCGACTCATCGGTGACGCCGCACGCGAGGGCTCGCAATTCGTGATCGCGACACATCCGCCGCTGCTCGTGACATTGTCGAGCACGTTCGGGTGACGCGCGATTTCCTCGCCGCGCCGGAGCGCTATCTGCGACAGGTCTTCGATCCGCCCGAACGCTCGGAGTGAGTCGCGTGAGATGGTGCCGAAGTCGATCGCTCGTCGCACCAATGAGAGGATGACGATGCAGGCACAGACGCTCGTTTCCGCGCTCAACGCCGTCGCCGGGAAGCCGCAATTCGACGCATCGAAGGCGCGCGCGATCGCCCGCAAGGCCGCGGACGTCGATTGGCCCGCGACGAAGCGCGCGGACGCCGACTTCAATTCCGAGGTGGACGGCTGCCCGACGTTCGTGATGCTCGACGGCAGCGTCTGCGTGTGGGCCGCCGCCCGCGGCCGCTACGCCGCGCGCGCCACGTTGTAGCCTCGTACAGGCGCGATCCTGCCAGTTCTCGCAACCGGCATCATGCACGATCAACCCGGCGACCACGACCACGATCACGCTCATGCGCACGAGCACGAGCACGAGCACGAGCACGACCACGACCACGACCACGACCACGACCACGAAGATCCGCGTGAGGCACGCGACAAGCACGTCGTAATGGCATTCATCGAGGCGCTCGTCGAAGAACGGCTCTCCGTCAATGCGAAGCGCGCGGTGTTCGGGATCCTCAGCGTCGATCCGACCGTGCGCGACGCGAGCATGTAGCCGCATGGACGTCTCCGCGATCGCCGCGGAGAACCGGTGAATCGGGACGCAGCTCCCGCTCGTCGCGCGCGACGGATCACGCATCGTCGCGTATCGCGGCCTTGCGAGCCGCCGCCCCGGCGTCGCACATCGCTCGGTTGACGTCGGCGCCGGCGCTCGCCGCCGCGGCATCGGACGAGCGTTGATCTCGCGCGCCATCGCATGGGCGCGAGCCTCGGGCTTCCGCAAGATCGCGCTGAACGTCTTCGCGCACCATACGGCCGCGATTGCCTGTATGAAAGCCACGGCTTCCAACGTGAGGGCGTGCTTCGCAGACACATCAGTCGTGCGAATGGCGAACGCTGGGACGCCGTCGCGATGAGGCTCCTGCTCTGATCGCGGTCGCTGCCGCAGTCGAGGCGGACGTCGACGAACTCGCTCCGCTCGTCGATGCGTACCGAAACTTCTACGCTCAGGAACCTGCCGTCGAGGCGGCGTTCAGCTTCGTCCGCGATCGTCTACGCGACGGTGCGACGCACTATAGCGTCGCACGTCTCGACGGCCGCATGATCGGATTCGCGCATCTGCTGCCGACGTTCGATACGCTACGGCTGGAACGCGTGTGGGTCCTCGAAGATCTCTTCGTCGTCGAGTCGGCTCGACGGCTCGGAGGGGCGAGCGCTCTGCTACGCTTCGTCGAGCGATTCGCACGCGCGACCGGTGCTACGCGCATCTCGCTCACGACCGCGCATGAGAATCTTGCCGCGCAGGCGCTCTACGTCGCGCACGGGTATGACCACGACCTCGTGTTTCGAGCATATCACCGCGTGCTCGAGGCGGACGATACCAAACATTAACTCGACTGGCCTTGTGGCCTTCGCGGCCGTTCGATAGGCTCGGGCAATGCTATCGGTCGCCACCCTCGTCCTCGGAGCGCTCACCGCGCTCGTGACGCCCTCGACCGCGCCGGCCGGCGAGACGTCGGCAACGGCGTGCACCCGGCCCGATCAACCGCCTCGGGCCGTTCATGCCGCGCAGCTGCGGTATGCCCGTGCCGCTCGCGGCCGCGGGGCGCACGTCACGGCAACGGTCGCCGTCTCGCTCGACACGAGCGGCGATGTCGTCTCGACCTCGGTCGCGCAGAGCTCGGGCGATCCCGAGCTCGATGCCGCCGCTACCGACGCGGCACTCGCCACGACGTTCGCGCCGCACTACGTCGACTGCGTCGGCGTCCCGAGCATCTACGACTATCACGCGGATTTCGTTCGCTAATGCGCCGCCGTCTTTCGAGCGGCTCGCGCTTCGAAAGCGACTTCGCATACTCGCGCGCGCTAATCAACGCCGACTGGATCTTCGTCTCGGGTACGACGGGCTTCGAGTACGCGACGATGCGAATCTCACGCGACGTCGCCGAGCAGACCGAGCAGTGCTTCGCAAACATTGCCTCGGTCCTCGCCGACGCCGGTGCGACGCTCGCCGACGTCGTTCGCGTTCGGTACATCGTTACGCGTGCGCGAGACTTCGCACGCTGCGGTCCGGCGATCCGCCGCGCGTTCGCGAGCACGCCGCCCGCCGCAACGATGATCGAGGCGAAGCTCATCGACCGGCGCATGAAGATCGAGATCGAAGTGACCGCGCGCGTCGGGCGCGAGCGTTAGCCCGGCGGCAGAAGATACCCGGCGCGCACGATGTCGGCTTGAACGCCTTCGTCGGCGGCGGGCGACGAGACGCCCGCCGTCATCACGCCCTCGAAGAACGATCCGATCGAACCGTTGCTGTTGTCGCCACCGGTTCCAAGGACGATCGCACCCTCCTGATGCATTGGCGAATAGCCGGGCTTCCAGAGCGGCTCGTGCCCGTGATAGATCGTCATTAACTTCCCGTGTTGTGCGTTGCCGGCACGCAACGCGAAGAACGTCCCGCCATCGTTCTTCAATAGCGCCGTCACGAACGGCGATCCGTTCCCGGTGTAGGCCGGATCAGGATCGCCGCCGCGGGCGGACATGAAGAGGCCGTTCTCAAGATCGGCCTGCACCCACGGACCGGCGCCGTAGCATGTCCGGCCGCCGCAGAGTGTGCTGAGATTCACGGCGTCCATGTGACCGTTGCCGGTATCGTTGTTGTTGAGCTCGGCGTTGCCGTAATCGAAACAGCAGCGGTGGTTCACGTGCGTGCCCGACGCCACCATGTACATCGTTTCGGGCTCGCCGCCACGAGCGACGCCGCGCGTGTCGTTGTCCCGATACCCCATCCCGGCCATGATGAAGAGCCCGTACACGCGCCGCCCTTCGACCACGACGGGGAGCGCGTTCGCGACCGCGCCGCGGTCGGCGGCACCGTTGCCGCCTCGGCCCTCGATGGTGAGGTCGTTGTGCGACGGCGATTGATCGTAGATGCGCGTGATGACGCACGCCGTACCGGCGCAGAATGCATCCTGCGCCGCCGAGTCGGCGACGCCGCCGGGTACGAGCGGTCCGATGTCGTGCTCGCGCCGATCGTCGCCTCGTGCGACGCGGTAGAGCGGCCCATCGTACGCAACGTAAAGCGCTCGGGTCGTGCTGTGCGCCGCGACGCACGGTGTTCCCGAGGCACCGTAGATATCGCACGGCCGGCTACCGTTCGCCGCATGCGATGCGCTTGGCCACGCGACGGCGAGGGCGGCGCCCCCGACGATCGCCGCGACGGTCCGGTAAAGTGCGACGAGGCGATGTCGCACGACCGGACGTTCAAACGCAGAAAGTACCATATCCGCCGAGCTTCACGCAGGCGGCGATCGGACTCCTACGCCCGCGCTTCACGAACGATGAGAGGCGCGTGAGGTTCTCAGCGCGCCTCGCGAAGCTCGCAGCACATGTGAGGACGCGCGGTCCAGTGCGCGCCATGCGTCGGTCTGCTCGGACGTCGGCTTTACGTCGGCGCTCTCGACGGCGTCCTCGAGGTTCCGTGCGAGACGCAGTACGGAATCGAGCGACGTCGCCGCCGTAGGCTGCGTCCTGAGGAGCGCCGCGGGACCGCCGATCGCGTCGCGGAGTTCGGCGACGCGGCGATCGATCGCGACCGCGAGCCGCATCTGCGCGACGAGATCGGCATCGCTCGCGGCGACGCGCGGATCGCGCTGGAGCACGAGCGGCTGCACGAACGTGTGGCCGGCGATCGTCGCGCGCACGACGTAGCGGCCGGGCGCCGCATAGGGTCCGTCGCTCGAGCCGATGCGGTAATCCCAGACGAAGCGATGCATGCCCGCAGCGTTGCCCGGCGCGCGCGGCGTCACGATCCAGTACGCGGGATAGGGTACGTCCTGCGGATCGGCGGCCCGCGCGATGTCGTCACTCGCGTAGCGCCGGATGCGCCGGCCCGCCGCGTCGCGGATCTCGATCGTTACGACGCCGCGCCAGGTCGGCGGCACGACGTAATCGAGCATCGCGCCGTTCGGCGGATTCTCGCCGAGCGGCGCGTCTGGCGGCGACGCCTCCGCCTCGTCGTCACCCGGCCGGGTCCGGACCGCCGGCCGCGGTGCGACGAGCCGCGCGTCGCGCGAGGCGTTCGCCGCGAGCGCGCGCAGCGGCGTCGCGTCGTCGAGGATGTAGAACGCGCGGCCGTGTGTCGCGATCGCCAGGTCGTCCGCGTGCACGCGGATGTCACGGATCGACGTCGTGGGCATGCCGAGCTGCAGCGACTGCCAGCGATGCCCGTCGTCGAACGAGACGTACACGGCGGTCTCGGTCGCGGCATACAGCAGACCGCGCCGCACCGGATCCGCACGGATCGCATTCACGAAGCTCCCGTCGGGAATGCCGACGACGCCCGCGCGCCACGTGCGCCCCGCGTCATGCGTCACGTCGACATAGGGCCGGTCGTCACCGAGCTGATGCCGATCGACCGCGACGTACGCCGTGCGCGCGTCCAAAGGCGAGGCGTCGATGCCCGAGATCTTGCTCCAGGCCGTGACGCCCGGCGGCGTGACGTCGCGCCACGTCCGGCCGCCGTCGCGCGTGAGCCGCACGAGACCGTCATCCGTGCCCGCCCATACGGTTTTGCGGTCGCCCGGCGACGGCGCGAGCGAATAGACGACGCCGCGCGGCTCGGCCGTTGAGGCGTCGGCCGCGGTGGCAGGATCGAGCGATGCGGGCGTCCCCGGATGTCGACGCGTCAGGTCGCCGCTGATCGCCTGCCAATGCGTTCCGCCGTCGCGCGTTCGGAAGACCATCTGATGCGAGAAATAGAGCGCACGGTCGGGCCCGAAGGCTAGCGGCAACGTCCACGTCGCCCGCCACGGCCCCGGCCGGCCGACCGTCGGCGAGACGTTCTGCGTCCGCTGCGAGCGCAAGTCCTCGCGCGCGACGACACCGCCGAAGATCACGCTCGCGTCACCCGGATCCGGCGCGATCGCGCCGCTCTCGCCGCCGGCCGTGATCGGCTGCCAATCGCGCGCTTCGATCCCGCGGTGATCGCTGCGCGAGACGATGCGCGCCGCGCCGCTGTCCTGTTGCGCGCCGTAGAGATGGTACGGGAACGTATCATCGGTCGCGACGTGATAGAACTGTCCCGTCGGCTGATTGAACCAGGAGCTCCACGTCTGGCCACCATCGACGCTCACGGTCGTGCCCTGATCGCTCGCGAGCACGAGATGCGAGCCGTCGGTCGGGTCGATCCAGAGCTGGTGAAAGTCGTCGCCGTCGGGCGAGCCCTTGATCGCCGTGAACGTCGTGCCGCCGTCGTTCGAACGATAGACGCTCGTATCGGAGACGTAGACACGATCCGCGTCGTGCGGATCCACGACGACGTGGCAGAAGTACCAGCCACGCTCCCAGAGGCGCCGGTCGGCGTCGAAGCGCCGCCACGTCGCACCCGCGTCGTCGCTGCGATAGAGCCCGCCGGCCGTCGCATCGACGATCGCGTACACGCGGTCGGGATCGCTCGGCGCGACCGCGAGCCCGACCTTGCCGAGCCCCGCGCTCGGAAAGCCGTGCCCGGCGATCGGCTGCCACGTGACGCCGCCGTCGTGCGACACGAAGAGGCCGCCACCCGGGCCATTCGAGGGCGGATACGTCGCCCACGGCGGCCGGCGCGTCTGCCAGAGCGATGCGTAGATCGTCGTGCCGTCCGGCGTCGCCGCGAGATCGATCGCGCCGACGTTCTCGTTTCGAAAGAGCGTGCGCGTCCAAGTCGCGCCGCCGTCGGTCGAGCGGTACACGCCGCGCGCGTCGTTCGCGGTGTACGCGTGGCCGAGCGCGGCGACGAGCAGCGTCCGCGAGTCGTGCGGGTCGACGAGGATGCGGCCGATCTGCTGCGTCGCGTCGAGCCCGACATGGCGCCACGTCGCGCCCGCGTCCGTCGAGCGATACATGCCGTTGCCCGCGATGATGTCCGAGCGCATGTCGGCCTCGCCGCTGCCAACGTACACGGTCGCGGGAGCGCTCGGCGCCACCGCGATCGCACCGATCGAGGCGACGTGCTCGCCGTCCATGATCGGCTCCCACGTCCGGCCCGCGTTCTCGGTCTTCCACACGCCGCCGCCGACCGCGCCGAAATAGAAGATCCGGCCGCTTCCGACGACGCCGCTCGCGCCGAGTGATCGGCCGCCACGGTACGGACCGATCGAGCGCCAGCGCAACGCTTGGAGCAGCGACGGATCGACGGCCTCGGCGCCCGCCGACGCGCTCGGCCGCGGAAGCGCCACGAACGTCGTCGCCGCGAGCACGGCGCCGAACGTCGCGATGAACCGTCGCATCATGGCGGCGCGATTCGCGGCGCGCGGCGTGCCGCCTCGGTTCTCAGGCGCCGGTCGAACCGAAGATCTCGTCGAGGCCGATCGGCCAATCGGGCATCGCGATGGCCGCCAAGCGGCCCGCCGTCCCACGCGAACGATTCGCGAAGCCATCGTCTCGAGGATCCGCGACGATTTCGATGCTCCGGCTCGCGACGTCGACGGCCCACTACTCGACGATGCCGCCGCAAGAGACAGACGTCGGGCTGCGGCATTCGAGTCGGGCCGCATCACAACCGGATTTTGCGGTCACACGATGACCCCGAGGTCATCGAACCGGCGAAAGAACAGCCTGACGATACGAGCCGTTGGCGCGGCATATCGCCGATCGGCGCCGTCTCGACGACGTCTCCTTACGGATACTGCGCTGCTCACGCCGCGGCGTCGAGCTTTCGACCCGATCGTCGCTAAGCTTCCCACGACGCGCCATTCTCGGGTTCGCGCAGGCAAGTCAGGGCGCTCTCGCCGATATCGCGGATTGCCCCGGGGCGTGAGGGGCTCTGGTCGGACACCGTAGACGACGGCGTCTTGCTCGATCAACTTCTCGTACTGGCTGCCGGCGGAGAAACGCTCAGCACGATCGGGGCACGGCTCAATGCCGCGAAGAGATCGCCGGCGCGCGCCGCCGCATCACGTGCGAACGGAGCAAAGGGCGGTCGTCCACGAAAGACGGCCGCGTAAACACGAGGCTACGACGAAACCTCGCCGGGCGGCATGCCGACGATGTCGTAAAGCGCTTCGAGATCGATCGTCGCGCCGGTCGAACGCAGCTCCTGATCACCGGTGGCGGCAGGCGCTTCGAGCTTCCAAACGCCACCCTGGTCGCGGCGCACGATCTGCGCCCAACGCTTCCGAGAGTCGATCGTGACGTACTCTTCGAGCTCTGCGATCGACTGGTACTCACGCATCTTCGCTCCGAGGTCGATCTTGGCGGTCGATTCGTAAAGCACTTCGATGATGAGCTTCAGATGATGAACCGCCGTGTCGTCATCGCGGTCGCGGTCGCGGTCGTCGCAGGTAACGAACAGATCGGCATAGCGCGAGCTACGCCATGTCTCGATCAAGACGTCCGAGCCGTACTTACGGCATGGCCCTGCAAGCGGCCCGATCCGCATGGCGAGTTCCATCGCGATCCGGCCATGTCGGACCGTTCCACCCGCGAATCCGCAAATGGTACGATCACCGAAGAGCGGCTCGACGAATCCGTCAACGTACTCGTGCTTCGCTTCTTGCTCGAGCTCCCAGACGCGAAACTCAGCTTGCGACAGCGGCTCACTCGGTAGCGTCGTCATTTCAACTCTCCTAGCGGCGCAGAGCCGACGCTCGGCGATTCAAGCGTCCGGTGGCGAGCTCCGCGAATAGTTCTCCGGCACGCAGCGCAGGTTCTCTGCTACTAGACCACGCTAAGCTAACAGCAGCGGTCGCGATGCACGGACTTTGCTTGAGTTCTGATAGGTCTCCCAATTGATATCGTAGTTCTCGGCCTCATTCCCGAATCCGCTCCAACCGCTACGCGGCCCTCTTGCAAAAAGCTCGAGATAAGGACCGGGGCTGCAAGCCTCGATCAAGTCGTAGAGCTCGTCCGGCTTACGGCTGTGCTCTCTCTTTCGGCTCTCGAGCATATTTACTTGCCGTCGGCCAGCTGCAAGCGTGCGCGCATTTTTGCCTCGTATACCGAAAAGTACGAGTTCCGTTACATTGCGGAAATAGAAGCCCACGCCCCGTCCGTCTGACCCACCGTCTTTGCGAATCTTGTGCCAAACGATGTTGGTCTTGTATTCGAAACCCCAAGCCGACATAACCGATATGCCAGCCGGCAAGAGCGCATTCGGTATCCAAAGATACAGATGCTTCGCATCCGGTACGCTGTCGATGATAGGCAAGGCGGAGATCGCATCGACCGACATCGTTCCATAACGAGTCAGTCGATGGTGCTCCGGCGCCATCTTGCCAGTCCGATTTTGAAAACGCCATGGCGGATCGGCTAGAATCGTCGTGAATCTCCTTCCGTGCATCGAATCGCGAAGGTCCGTAATAATATCCGGGTCACTTTTCGACATTTAAGCGTTCCAGTCAGAGATGCAGCCAGGCTTGATGCCAATTGCGAGTACAGGGCAACTCCCGTTTCTTCCGGCATTTAATCGATACAACAGCTTTCCCATCCACGTTGTGCTCGCTCCGTACTTCTCATAGACCATGCGAGGTTCACCATTTGGCTTCTTAGCAACTCCACCGACGAGATCGAGTGCAGGCCCAAGCTTCCGGAAGACTTCATTCAGCTGGTCGGACCGAGTGACCAAGACACCAGCATCGATGACACCGCATAGCGAAAAGGCGTTGAAAGCATACAAATCGCGATCAAAAGTTTGATCCTTGCTATTCCACTCGAGATCGAACGCGACTCCGTCCTTAACATAATCGATCTTATGACCGTCGAGAAAGCGTCTCTTCAAGATGTTACGGCTTTTCTTTTCTGACCGCATCTTGCCGTTCGGCTGACGGACAAGTTGCTTCCAGGCGAGCGTCACGTCGAGATCACCGCTTATCACGGTCTCATGCCAGCCGATCGGCCGCAGAAGTTCAGAGAAAAGCTTAGGGATCTCCGACTCGTTGCCTCCCGGCTTGCGGATGATCGCGGTCGAGATTTCGAATCGATCAAGAGCGTCGAGCAACTCTTTGAAGAGCCCTGGCCACTTCTCTGCAAGCACGACGACCGCGCCACGGTAACTATACATTTCGTATTTTGCCAAAAGATGTCTCGGAACGCGTGAGCGCACGAGTGCATCTGGATCGGCGCCAGTTGCGGTCGCCCCTGCCGCAGCCTCAATCGAAGACTCGTCCTGGAGGGAGAGATTGCCATCGTCGCCGACGGCGCCGCCGTCGAAGTTCACGCCGGCCCGTCGATGTCGGATGCGTATACTATACTTCCCATTTAGGGTACCAACGCCTTAAGGCCGAGCTCTCGTAGATTCTTTTCGGGAACGTCGCTCGGGGCGTCCATCATCACATCCCGCGCAGCCTGGTTCTTCGGAAACGCGATGACGTCGCGGATCGAGGTCTCGCCACACGCGAGCATCGCGAGCCGATCGACGCCCCACGCCATGCCGCCGTGCGGCGGCGCGCCGTAGCGCAACGCCTCCATGAAGAAGCCGAACCGGCTCGCGATCGTCTCGTCGCTCATCCCGAAGACGTCCGCAAAGATGCGCCGCTGATACGCGGGGTCGTGGATGCGGATCGAGCCGCTGCCGAGCTCGAAGCCGTTGAGCACGAGGTCGTAGTGCTGCGCGCGCATCGCGAGCGGATCCGTGCCGAGCAGCGTCTCCTGACCGGGTGCCGGAGCCGTGAACGGATGGTGCGTCGGCGCGATCTCGCCCGTCTCGGGATCGCGCTCGAAGAGCGGGAACCCGGCGACCCAGCAGAACCGGAACGTCGCGGGATCGCGCAGCCCGAGCCGGTCGCCGACGTGCAGCCGCAGCTTCCCCGCGATATCGCTCGCTTGGGCGCGCGGCCCCGCGACGAGCAGCAGCGCGTCGCCCGACTCCGCCCCGCCAAGCTCACGGATGCGCGCGACGGTCGCGTCGTCGAGCAGCTTCTTGATCGAGGCGTTCCACGTGCCGTCCTGCGCGTACGTCACCCAGATGAGGCCGCCCGCACCGAACGTCTTCGCCGTCTCGGTGAGGGCATCGAAATCGCGCCGTGAGAGCCCCGCACCGCCGGGATACCGCACGGCCGCGATCCGGCTCGCATCCGTTCCAACGTGCGTCGCGAGAAACTTGATCGCCGTACCTTCGAACGCGGGAGCGACGTCGCGCAGCAGCAGGTCGAAGCGCAGGTCGGGCTTGTCGCTGCCGTAGTCGCGCAACACGTCGGCGAACGCGAAGCGCGGGATCGGCTGCGGGATCGTCTCGCCGAGCGCGCGCTGCCAGACGTAGACGATGCACGCCTCCATGAGCGCGATGACGTCTTCCTCGGAGACGAACGACAGCTCGACGTCGAGCTGCGTGAACTCCGGCTGGCGATCCGCGCGCGAGTCCTCGTCGCGGAAGCAGCGCGCGATCTGCATGTAGCGCCCGAACCCGCCGACCATCAGCAGCTGCTTGAGCAGCTGCGGCGACTGCGGCAGCGCATAGAACGCGCCCGGACGCTGGCGGCTCGGCACGAGGAAGTCGCGCGCGCCCTCGGGCGTGCTCTTGATGAGGAGGGGCGTCTCGATCTCGAGAAAGTCACGCTCGTCGAAGAAGTCGCGCATCGCCTTGACGAGCTTGTGCCGCACGGTGAGGTTGCGCTGCAATTGCGGCCGCCGCAGATCGAGATAGCGGTAGCGCAGCCGCAGCGACTCGTCGACGTCGGCGTCGGTGTTGATCGGGAACGGCGGCGTCTCCGACTTCGCGAGCACGTCGATCGCCGTGACGGCGAGCTCGACCGCACCCGTGGCGAGCCGGTCGTTCTCGGTACCGGCGGGCCGCTCGCGGACGCTGCCGGTCACCGCAACGACGTCCTCGTTGCGCAGCGTGCCGCCCGTCTCGAACGCACCGGACTCGACCGGATCGAAGACGCACTGCGTGATCCCGTCGCGGTCGCGCAGGTCGATGAACACGAGCCCGCCGTGATCGCGGCGACGATTGACCCAGCCGCGCAGTTCGACCGTCGTGCCCGCGTCGTCGAGCCCGATGCCGCCGCACGAGCGGCGCGCCGCGTCAGCCACGATCGGAGCCCTGCAGCGCCGCGCTCACGCCGCGCAGATAGTGGAACTGGTACACGATCTCGCGCGCACTCCCCGGCGCGCGCGCGGCGCGGCGTTCGAGCCAGCCGAGGACGGCCGGCAGCTTCGCGAGCCGACGGTACCACCACAGCGACACGGGCAGCATGCCCAGCCGCGCGCGCACGACGAGCGTCTGGTGCTTGCGCCAGAAGCGCACCGTCGAGCGACCGGCGAGCACCATCTTCTCCTTTTGTTCGGCGTACGGGACGTCTTGGCAGTGGTAGTCGATCGCTTCGGGCTCGTAGACGATCGTGATGCCCGCGCTCTCGAGCCGATAGCCGAGCTCGAGATCCTCGTGGCCGTAGCCCGTGAACGCCTCGTCGAAGCGCCCGACGCGATCGAGATCGGCCTTGCGCACCGACGCGTTGCCCGTCATGAAATAGAGCCACGACAGCCGTTTGCGCGTATCGGGGTGCAGCGGCGCGCGTTCTTCGGGATGATCGCGCAGGTGCTCGTACGCCTCGATCGACGCCACCTGCAGCTCCTTGCCGACGACGGCGATCTTCTTGCGCTCGCGGTGATGCGCGAGATGCCGCTCGAGGAGATCCTCGGTCGCCACAATGTCCGCGTCGGTGAACAGGACGACCTCGCCGCGCGCCGCGGCGATCCCCGCGTTGCGGGCGGCGGCGCGGCCGCCGTACGCCGCCGGCAGATGCCGCACGTTCGGGTGGTCGCGCGCGATCTCGGCGAGCAGCTCGGCCGTCCCATCCGTCGAGTTCGAATCGGTGACGACGATCTCGTAGCGATCCTGCGGCAGCGTCTGCCGCAGCAGCGACGGGACGACGTGCCGGAGCGTGCCGATGCGGTCGTACGTCGGGATCACGACGCTGAGTTCGAGAGCCATCATCTCACTTGGATCGCGGCGCCGAGTAATTCGCGAGCCGCCGAGACGATCGCCGCGCGAGAGGCGGCGAGCGCGGCGGGATCGCTCGTCGCGGGCTTCCGCAGGCACGCCGCCGGAACGCGGTAGGGCGACCATTCCTGCGAGTTCAGTTGGAAGTAGCGATGTTCGAAGAGCACGACCGTCGGCCTGCGCACGGCGCTCGCGACGTGCGTGGCGCCCGTGTCGACGGTGACGACGAGCCGGCTCTTCTCGAAGACTGCCGCCCACTGCGCAAACGTCATGCCGCCGATGACAAGATCCGCGACGCCCTCGGTGCGCAGGCGCGCGGCCTCCTCGGCGGTGTCGGCGCCATGCGTGACGACGAGCGGCGCGCCGAGCTCGCGCAGCTGGCGCGCGAGCGCCACGACGCTCGCATACGAGCTACCCTCGGTGAACCAGCGCGGCCCGAGATGCAGCGCGAGCGCACCCGCCGGCACGTGGGCAACGGCGGCACGATCGGCGTCGGTGATCGAGACGAAGAGCTCGCGCGAGACGCGCGTCCCGCCCGCGAGGAGGACGAGCTCGTTGACCTGATCGACCTCGTGCCGCACGACGCGGCGCGGATCGCGTTCGCAGAGCTCGGGGTCCGCCTCCGAAATGCCGAGCCGCGTGAGCGCGAAGCCCGCCGTCGCGCGCGCGAACCAGCGCCGAACGTACGTGTAGCCGACGCGCACGGGGGCGCGCGTCGCCCCGACGAGCGCGAAGTCGCGCGCGCTCGGCGCCAGCGCAATCGCGAGATCGCAATCGCCGCGAAGCGTCCGGCCGAGCGCTGCGGGCGAGGCGTGATCGGGCATCGCAATCACGTCGTCGACGTCGGTATTGCCATCGACGACGACGGCGTTGTGCCGGCTGCACGCGAGCGTGACGTGCGCGTCCGGCCACGACCGGCGAACCGACGCGATGGCGGGCGTCGACAGGATGAGATCGCCGACGCGGTCGAGCCGCGTGAGCACGATCCTCATGCGCGGCGCGCCCGTTCGAGCTCCTCGAAGTACGCCTCGCGAGCGAGACTTCGCGCAGCGCGCAGCTCGCGCGCGCCGAGCGTGCGGTCACCATCGCGCGCGCCGATGCGCCGCTCGAGCCGCGCCGGCTTGTGGCGCAACCGCGCGATCCGGTGCAGCGTGCGATTGATCGGATCGTCGCCCGTCGCGAGGACGACACGCCACGTCGGGCGCAGCGCGCGTAATTGCACGGCGGTTCGCGCCTGCGCGCGCGCCTGGCGGAGCATGCCGTCGACGGCGCCCGCACGCGGCCGCGGCTTGTAATGGAACGCGAGCGCGCGCGCGTTGAACACGGCCTTGGTGCCCGCTGCGCGCAGGCGCAGCCCAAGCTCGATGTCCTCCCAGCCGTACTCGCGAAACGTCTCGACGAAGCCGCCGAGGTCTCGAATCGCGCGCAGCGGCGCGGAGACGTTCGACGTCCAGAAGTAATTTCCGGAATAGTTCGCGAGCGTCCAGAACGGCGCCGGGAGCCGCTCGAAGCTCTCGGTCGTGACGACCGCGCCGCGCACGATCGCCGCCGGCGCGCGCTCGTGTGAGCGCAGGTGCTCGGCGACGAATACCGGGATCGGCAGCACGTCGTCGTCGATGAAGATCACGCGCTCGCCGCGCACCCGCGCGAGCCCGTTGTTGCGCGCGCGCGCGAGCCCGGCGTTGCGCTGCGCGACGACCGTGAACGCGCACGTCGCGCGCTCGCGCGCGGCGGCGATGACGTCGGCCGTGCCGTCGCTCGAGCCGTCGTCGACGAGCACGACCTCGTAGACATCGCTCGGCAGCGTCTGATCGAAGCACGCGTCGAGCACGCGCCCGAGCAGATGCGCCCGGTTGAAGGTGCAGAGCTGAATCGTCGCCCGCACGGTCAGATGGAGGGCGTCGTGCGCTCGTGCAGGACGAAGGCGTTGCCGTCGGGATCCGAGCACCAGGCCGAGCGGCAGGTCGGATAAGTCCGCACCTCGCCGTCGAACGTACCGCCGAGCTCGCGGACGCGCTCGGCCGCCGCCGACACGTCGCTGACCGCGAAGAGCACGTAGCCCGAATGCTCGACGACGCCACCCGGCAGCGCGCCGATGCCGAACGCGCTGCCGTCCGCGAGCACGAACTCCGCGCCGTGCTCGTTTTCGAAGGTCGTCAAACGGACGTCCAGGAGCTCCTTGTAGAACGCGATGGCGCGCGACGGCTCGCGCACCGAATAGAAAACGGCGTCGATTCCGGTGGCACGGACCGGCTGCTCGGGCTTCGAAACGTTCAACGTTCCCTCGTTACGGCGGGCGGTTCCAAGCTCGATTCCCGTTCCGGCGCGGGAATCCGCGCCACGCGGTCGAGCGCCGCGAGAACCCGCGGGATCTCGAGCGCCGCGACGCAGGCGAAGTCTGGGCACGTCTCCTTACGGTGCCAGGCCGGACACGGGTAGGTCGCCCGGACGACGGTCGCACGCGGCCCGAGCGGCGCCCAGCGGTCGGGCTCGTCCGTCTGCAGCGCGAAGATTCCAACCGTCGGTGCGCCGACGGCGGCCGCCACGTGCATCGGACCTGAGTCCATCGCGATCACTGCCGCCGCGCCCGCGGCGAGCGCCCCGAATTCCGGCAGCGACGTCCGGCCGCCGAGCGAAACAGCCGCGCCGGCCGCCGCGACGGCGTCCGCGATCGCGCGGTCGCGGCCCGCGCCAGTCACGACCACCGTCGCGCCGCGCTCGTCGCGGAGCGTCCGGGCGAGCTCGGCGAGCCGCGCGACGGGCCAGCGCTCGCGTGCGCCCGAGATGCCGCGCGTGGGATGGAGCACGACGTAGGAACCCGTGACGCCGGCCTCGTCAAGCGTCCGGCGGACGGCGGCGCGGGCGAGCGCGCTCACGGCGAACGCTGGCAGCGCATCGCGGGGCGTCTCGCAGCCGAGCGCACGCGCGTAGTCCAGAAGAATCTGCGTCCAGTGCGTCGTGCGGTCGCCGAGCTCACTGCGCACGACGACGCGGCGGTTGAAGAGCCGCGAATACGGCCGGCGGGCCTGACCCGCTCGTTCCGGCACGCCGCCGAGAAACGGCAGCAGCGCCGCGGCGGCCGTCGCCCACGTCGTCACCGACGCCGCGAAGCCGTACGCGCGAACGCGCTCCGCGTCGGCGCGTAGGGTGTCGACCGTCCAGACCTCCCCGAGGTCGGGATTGCCGTCGAGCACCGCGCGGTGCGCCGCCGTCGTGAGCGCGACGACGTCGCCGTACGTCGTACGCAGCGCGCGCGCGACGGGCGTCGCGAGCAGGACGTCGCCGATCCCGCCGCCCGTGCAGATGAGCAGCGCGCTCACGCGCGGATGGGCTCGCCCGCGAGTTCGCCGACGGCGGCGGCAATGTCCGCCGCGAGCGCCGCGGGATCGCGTGAGAGGCCGACGGCGAGCGTAAGCGCGGGCGCCGCCCACGGCGACCAGCGCCGCATGTCGCGCGCAACGTCGGGACCCGCGGCAAAGAGCTCGACGCACGGCACACCCGTCATGCCCGCGACGTGCGCCGCACCGCCGTCCGGCGTCACGATCGCCCGCGCGCCCGCGACAACGGCCTTCCAATCGGCGACGTCCGGTGTCGGGACGACGGCGAGCTCCGCCGCGCTCGCGATGCGCGCGACGAAGGCGGGGTCGCTGCCGATTGCGACCGCGCCGAGCGGCGCGAGCCGGCGCGCGAGCGCGATGTAGGCTTCCTCGTCGATGCCGCTGCCGACGAACTTCCCGTCCACCTGCACGACGATCCGGCCGTGGCGCGCGACGGGCCGCTGCAGCACGAGCGGCCGCAGACGCGCGACGTCGCGGGTCGGCGCCTCCTCGTCGTGCAGCCCCGCGCCAAGCCGGAAGAGCGTCGCGACCTCGTGCTCGCCCGCGCGCCGGGCCGACGCCGGCCGCACGATCGCTCGGCCGAGCAACCGCCGCACGCGCAGCGATTTGAGCGGCTTCTGCCAGCCGTTCGTGAAGCCGACGCGCCGGCCGATCCCCGCGTCGCGCGCGAACGCGTAGGCCTCGAGCTCCTCGGAGGCCACGAGGGCGGCGTCGTACCGTTCGGCGCGCGCCTGCGCGAGCGCGACGAGTTTACTGCCCGGCGTCGAGCCGTGCCGCGGCCACGGGATGCGCTCGACGACGTGCCGCGCGGCGAAGACGCCCGGGCCGAAGGCGTCGCGGTTGCGCGTCGAGAGCAGCGCGCCGAGCGTGTGCCCCGCGTCGCGCAGCGCCGCGACGAGTGGCGCGCAGACCAGCGCGTCGCCGATGCCGTCGAGCCGCACGAGCAGAATCTTCACCGGCGACGTGCGCCGTCGGCGCCCGTCGCCGCCGGGGCGCCCGGCGTTACCGAGCGCAGCGCGCTGCGCAGTTCGGCGACGTACGTGCCGTCGAGATACTGGCCGCGCGCAATCGCGCGCACGATGGCCGGTAGCGTGTCGCTCTCGGCGACGCGCCGGAAGGCAGGCAGCGCGAAGCGCGGCGCGAGCACGGCCGAGCGCACGAGATTGGGGCCGTACGCGCCGGTCGCGAGCCGCGTCCGCCACCCGTCGTGACGCGCGAGCAGGAGCGCCGCCATCGCCGCGCGCTCGCGCGTCTTCGCGGCGACGACGTCGAGCGTCTCCACGGCGGGCGGCTTCACGTGCCAGAGGTACGCGTCCCACGCGAACGCGCGCCGCACATCGCGCGCGCGCAGCCGCAGCCCCAGTTCCGTGTCCTCCCAGCCGTACCGATCGAACGCCGGATCAAAGCCGCCCGCCGCGAGCAGCGACGTCCGCGGCACCGAGACGTTGCACGTGCAGAAGAACGCGCGCGAGCCGTTCTTCCACGACGGCGATGGCTGGTCGGCCGCGCTCGGGACGTTGAGGATCGGGCCGGAGACCGCGGCGGGAAACGTGCCGCCGTGCGCAGCCGCGTGCGCCGAAAGGTAGCCCGGCGGCGCGACGATGTCGTCATCGCAGAAGAGCAGGAGCGAACCGCGCGCGAGCGCGATCGCGGCGTTGCGGGCCGCGGCGCGGTTGGGCTGCGGAACCGAGACCGAGCGCACGCGGCCGTCGTTTTGCGCGCGGGCGGCGAGGAGCGCCGGCGTCGCGTCGGTCGAGCCGTTGTCGGCGACGACGATTTCATACGGTAGCGACGTATTCTGTACCAGCAGCGATTCGAGCGCGCGTTCGAGCGAGGCGGCGCGGTCGCGAGTCGGGACGATCACCGAGATCCTCATGCGTGCGCCTCCAGCAGGTCGCGCGCCATCCGCTCGGCCGCGCCGACGTGCGCGGCATAGAGACCGCGCAGCTTTGCGCTCGCCTCGGCTCGCGCGGACGCATCGCCTGCGTACGCGGCGATCCGGCGCGCGATCTCGCCCGGCATCTGCGTCCCGCGCAGCTCCGGCATGAGGAACGCATCGGCGTCGATGTTCGGCTGCGCGACGCGCGCGAAGCGCCGGTCGACGCCGACGACGAGCGCGCGCTTGAGGAGCGTGAGCGCCGGGATCCGATCGACGTACTGGAAGATGCCGTTGATGACCGCGACCTCCGGGGCATTGAGCGGCGTCACGACGAGCGCGGGCACGCCGAGCGCCGCGAGTTCGATGCACTTCGTGCCCGGCAGCGTCACGGCGAACGCCGCGCGCGACGCGTGGCGCATCGCATCGCGGACGATGGGAAACGGCGCGCCGCCGCGATCGGATTGCAGGCCGAGCCCGGCGCCGAGCGGCACGACCCGGCCGCGCTCGCTCCAGGCGTTTCGATGCCCGCCGCCATTGGCCGCGCGCGCGATGTCGTGCTCGTTCGCGAACGCCGAGATCGCGAATCCGCAGTGCAGATCGGGCCGTCGCTCCCGCAGCCGCCAGGCGGTCTCGAGGAACATCGGAACCATGTTCGCGAGCTCGAGCCGGCGATTGCCCGGCAGAAACAGGATGGCGCCCGATGCGAGCTCCGCGTCGATGCCGCTCGGCGCGAACTCGCCCGCGGCTTCGCCGAGCGCGCCGTCGATCGCGAGGTTCCCGATCTCGAGGATCTTGCGCGCCGGCAGCTTCGCGCGCTCGAGCTCGCGGACATTGCGCGCATCGATGGCGTACGCCCGCGCAATCGTCGCCGCGAGCCGCGGCCGCGCGAACTTGTAGGACCGCAGCTCGCCACCGAGCCTGTCGCGCACGCGCGCCGCATGCGCGAGGTCGCCGCCGAGATACTGCACGACGTCCATGCGCCCGAGCGCCTCGCGGCCCGAGCGCTCGCGGCCGAGCGCGAAGCGCACGTAGTCCGCGGGCGCGACGACCGCGATCGTCGGAAAGAGGCGCCGCATCACCCCGGCCTCGCGGCCCGTCGCATAATCGTCGGGCACGAGAAAAAGCGTTGCTTCCGTCTCGGGCGCGAGCCGCAGGAGCGCGGCGAGCAGCGGCCGCACCCAGCCCGCGACCTCACCCGGACCGTTCGCGGTCAGCGCGATGCGCATCGCTCAACCACCGTAGCGTCGCCGGATCTCGGCGACGATGTCGGTCGTGCTATGGCCCGCGAGGTGCGGCGCCAAGCGGATCTCGCCGCCGTGCATCTCGACGACGAGCCGTTCGGGAAGGTCCTCGAGCCGGTACTGCGCGCTCTTGACGTGGACGTCGGGCCGGATCGCGTCGAGCACGACCTCGGGCGTCCGCTCCTCGAAGCCGACGATCGCATCGACGCTACGTAGCCCGGCGAGTACGGCGGCTCGATCGGCGAACGGCACGAGCGGCCGCGCGGGACCCTTGAGCGCGCGGACCGAGGCGTCGGCGTTGAGCCCGAGCACGAGCGCGTCGCCCTGCGCGCGCGCCCACGCGAGATACGCGACGTGGCCCGCGTGCACGAGATCGAAGACGCCGTTCGTGAAGACGACGCGCCGGCCGGCCATGCGCCACGCCTCGCGCAACGCGACCGCGGCGACGACCTCGAGCACGGGCGCCGCGGCTTCGGCGCTAGGCACCTCGCTCAGCCATGCGGCGCCGCCGCGACGAGCTCGAGGATCTCGTCGGGCGAGGCCGTGGCGGTCCCGAGCTTCTCGACGACGGCACCCGCCGCGAAATTTGCGAGCCGCACCGCGAGCGGCGCTGGCGCGCCTGCCGCGAGCGCGGCCGTGAGCACGGCAATCACCGTGTCCCCCGCACCGCTGACGTCGAAGACGGCGCGCGCGACGGCGGGGACGTCGAGCCGCTCCCCGTCGCGGCCGAAGAACGCCATCCCGCGTTCGCCGCGCGTGACGACGACGTAGCGGCTCTCGAGCGCCGCGAGCAGCGCCGCGCCGGCGCGTTCGAGCGACGCGTCGTCCGTGATCGGGATGCCCACCGAGCTCGCGGCCTCGCTCGCGTTCGGCGCGACGCACGTGACGCCGCGGAAGAGCGCGAGGTTTGCGGGCTTCGGGTCGGCGGTGACGATCGGCGCGGCGCCCGCGGCTTCGACGAGCTCGCGCGTGAAGAGCCCCTTGGCATAATCCGAGAGCACGACCGCGTCGCAGTCCTTCGCGGCCGCGGCGATGCGATCGCGCAGCGTCGCGTGCTCGCGCGCGCCGAGCGGCGCGACGCGTTCCCAGTCGGCGCGCACGACCTGCTGATTGTGCGCGACGATGCGCGTCTTGCGCGTCGTCGGCCGGTCGCTCGCGACGACGACCGCGTCGCGCGCAACGTCCTGCGCGTCGAGTAGCTCGAGCGCACGGCGGCCCTCCGCGTCGGCGCCGACGACGCCCGCGAACGCGACGCGCGCACCGATCGCGCGCAGGTTGCTCGCAACGTTGCAGGCGCCGCCGAGCGTGAATGAATGATCGGTCACGGCGACCACGGGCACGGGCGCTTCGGGCGAGATGCGCGAGACGCGGCCCCACACCCATTCGTCGATCATCGCGTCGCCGACGACGAGCACCCGTACGTCACGCATGCGCGCGAAGAGCGCTCGCGCGTCGGGGGGCGCGAGCGCGTTACGCACGCACGAGCTCGAGATAGGCGCGAACGCCCAGAAGGAACGTCTGCGCCTCGAGCAGCGGCGGCGGCCCGTCGTACGGCAGCCGCGCGTTGACGAGCACCGCATCGATGCCGAGCTGCGTCCCGAGCGCGACGTCGCTGCCGCGGTCGCCGAAGACGACGCTGCGCGCGAGATCGAGATCGTGCTCGGCGGCCGCGCGCCGGATCATCCCGGGGGCGGGCTTGCGGCAATCGCAGCCGGTGCCCAGATGCGCGCAGTAGTAGAACGCGTCGAGCGACGCGCCGTCCGCCGCGAGCCGTTGCGCGAGCGTGCGGTTGACGTTCTCGACGTCGGCTGCACCGAACATGCCGCGCGCCACGCCCGACTGGTTGGTGACGACGATGCGCGCGTAGCCCGCCGCTTCGAGCAGCGCGAGCGCCTCGGCAACGCCTGCGAGCAGCTCGATTCGAGTCGGATCGCCGATAAAGCCGCTGTCGACCATGAGGGTCCCGTCGCGATCCAGGAATGCCGCGGGCCGGCTCACGCGTCGGGGTACAGCGCCTGCTCGACGAGGTCGCAGACGATGTGGCCAAGGGTGATGTGGATTTCCTGAACGAGCGCGGCAATGCCGTCGGGGCCGATGAGTGCGATGTCGGCGATGTCGGCGATGGCGCCGCCGCCGTTGCCCGTGAACGCGACCGTCGTAACGCCGAGCCGCTTCGCTTCCTCGAGCGCGAAAACGACGTTGCGCGAGTTCCCGCTCGTCGAGATGCCGACGACCACGTCGCCCGGCCGCGCGAACGCCTCGACCTGGCGCGCGAAGACGCGGTCGTACCCGTAATCGTTGGAGATCGCGGTCACGGCCGACGGGTTCGCCGAGAGCGATTCCGATGGCAGGCCCGGCCGCTCGCGCAGGAACCGGCCGGAGAACTCGGCGGCGAGATGCTGCGCGTCCGCCGCGCTGCCGCCGTTGCCGCACCAGAGCACCTTGCCGCCGCCGCGGAATGCCGCGACGAGCGCCTCGACGACCGCGGCGACCATCGGCTCGTACTTTTCGGGATCGAGCAGGCCGCGCCGCAGCTCGACGAGCGCGCGGAAATCCAGCCGCGGCGCGCGGCGCTCGGCGGGGGTGATCACTCGATCCACAGCAGCTCCTCGCCCAGTGAGACGAGCGCGCCACTCTCGGGGAGAATGCGGCGCACCGTCCCGCTGTAATCGCTCGTGATTTCGTTCATCAATTTCATCGCCTCGAGAATGCAGAGCACCTGGCCCGCCTCGACGCGGTCGCCCTCCTCGACGAAGGGGTCGGCGCCGGGCGTCGCCGACCGGTAGAACACGCCGATGATCGGCGCCGTAACCGTGCGGACGTTGGGCGGGATGCCGCGCAACCCGGCCGTGAACTCCTCGGGCGGCAGCAGCACGTCCTCGAAGGATTCGCTCGTTGCCGGGCCCGCGTAGGCGACGGGCCGCTCGGGCCGCGCGACGAGCTCGTAAGTCTCCTCGCCGATCCGCACCTCGAGCGAGTCGAGCTCGTTGTCGTGCAGAATCGCGAGCAGCTCCGCATAGACGTCGGTATTCGACCCGACGCCGGCGCGCGCCCCGAGGCCGAGGCCAGCGAGATCCAGCTCCTCGGCATCGTCGTCGCCCGCATCCGTCTCGAACTCACCCGCGCTCACGCCGCCGCCTCCGCCGGCGCCGGGGGCAGGCCCGCGTACCACGCGAGCACGTCGCGCGCGAGCGCGGCGGGCGATCCCGCGGGGCCGAGCGTCGCCTGCTCGCGGGTCGCGAGGTCGCGCGCGAGCACCGTCCCTGCGGCGCGTTCGTCGTAACCGAGCACGAGCGCGCCGCGCGCGCGGATGCGGTCCGCGCGCCGCAGCTGCGTCGCGAGCTTCGCGTCGCCGTAATCCGCCGTCACCGTAACGCCGGCTTCCATGGCGTGCAGCGCGGCCACGAGCGGGAACAGCGCGGCGCGCGCGTCCGCGCCCAGGGCGATCGCCGCGATCCCGGCGCGCTCGGGCGCCGCGAGCCGGCCCGACTTCTCGAGGACGAGCAGAAAGCGCTCGATGCCCATGCCGAAGCCGACGGCGGGCGTCGCGGGGCCGCCGAGCGAGGCGACGAGGCCGTCGTAGCGGCCGCCGCCCGCGACGCCCGACTGCGCCCCGAGCGCCGTCGACGAGAACTCGAACACCGTTCGCGTGTAATAGTCGAAGCCGCGCACGAGCTTCGGGTCGACGGCGTACGCGACGCCGATCGCGTCGAGCAGTCCGCACACCGCGGTGAAGTGCGCCGCGCACGCGGCGCAGCGGGCGTCGGCGAAGGTCGGCGCGTGCTCGACGAACGGCCGATCTTCAGGTGCCTTACTATCGAGGATGCGCAGTGGATTGCGTTCGAGCCGGCGCTGCGAATCCGCCGACATCTCGGCCGCGTGCGGCCGGAAGTGCGCGAGCAGCGCCTCACGATACGCGGGCCGGCAGCAGTCGTCCCCGATCGAATTGATCGCCAGCGCCACGCCCGGCAGATCGTAGGTCCGCAGCACCTCGTGCGCGATCTGGATGACCTCGACGTCGGCCTCGGGGCCCGCGAAACCGAAGCACTCAACGCCGAACTGATTGGCCTGCCGGTAACGGCCCGCTTGCGGCCGCTCGTACCGGAAGAACGGCCCGACATACGAGAGCCGCTGCGGCCCGTTCGCGAGCAGCGAGTGCTCGAGCAACGCCCGGACGACGGGCGCCGTCCACTCGGGGCGCAGCGTCAGGCTGCGGCCGCCCTTGTCTGCGAACGTATACATCTCTTTCTCGACGATGTCGGTCGTCTCGCCGACGCCGCGCACGAAGAGCTCGGTCGACTCGAACATCGGCGTCCGAATCTCCCCGTAGCCGAAACGCCGCGCGATCGCGCGGACGCGCGCCTCGAATCCAAGCCAGGCGTCGCTCGCGGGCGGAAAGAGATCGGCCGTTCCCCGCGGCGCGACGATCGTGCTCATCGGGCCCTCTCTTCGCGCGCGGGCGACCGGAAAGCCTCGGCCGCACCCTTGGCGCGCGCCGCCGCGGCGTGATGGGCGGCGCGTGAGACCGCCGCGCCCGGGGCCCGTCATCGGCCCGCTCGTCCTCGGCGGGGCCGTCTGCGCCGCGGCCGGGCCCGGCGCCGCTCATGCCGGGCTCGCCGCGGCCGCGGGAACGATCCTCGAAGCCGCGCCCTTCCTGCTCGCGGCCGAACTGCTGGGCGGCCGGGCCCGCGCGCTCGTCGCGCTCGCCGGCTGCGGCTGCGGCGGCCGTGTCCCGGGCGCCCTCGCGCTGCCGGCGATCGCGGTATGCTGGCTCGCCTTCGGCCCGCTGGTCGCCCTCGCGCGAGTCGCGGCCGGCCTCGCCCTGCTCGCCCGAGCGAGGGTCACGCGGGCCGACGCCGCGCACGGTCCGACCGGCGGCGGTCTCTTCGGCGACCTCGCCGAGCTCGGCGCGGCGGCGGCGGTTGCGACCGTGGCCGCCGCCGGCCTGGGCGGGCACGATGCAGCGCTTACCGGCTCGCCCGGCGGTCGCGTGACCGGCTTCTTCCTCGGCCTCGTCCTCGGTGCCGTCGTCCCGTGCGCCACGGCCGGCGTCGCGATCGCGGCGGCGCTGCGACACGCGGTTCCGAGCGCCGCCGCGGGCGCGCTCGCGACCGCCGGGCTCGTTACGCTGGGCCCCGTGCTCGGCCTCGTGCGACGTGCCCTGGTCCGCTCCGGCGCGGTGAAGCGCTGCTCGGAGACGGCGATGCGCCGACCGGAGCCTGCCCGTGCGCAAGCCGGCCCGACGCGTCTTGCGCTTGCGGCCTGCCTCGCGCTGCTGGCGCTCCGCGGCCCGGCCGGGTTCGTGAATCCGAGGCTCCTCCCGATCGTCGGGCTCGGTGCCGCGCTCGCGGTCCGGACGAGCCGCCGGCCGAGCTCGCCCGGTGCCGTCGGGATCCCCATTCTCCTCGCGGTTGCGGCCGCAGCCGGCTCCCCCGTGCCCGTCACCGTCGCCGAGGCGACCCAGCTCGACGCCGCCTACGCCGGCGAACGGCTCGCCTTCGTCGGCGTCGCGCGCTCGCACGGGTCGCACGCGACGGTCGAGCGGTACGCGATCTCATGCTGTCGCGCCGACGCGTCGCTCGTCAGCGTCCGGACGGCGGGTCCGCTGCCCGCACGAGACGGCACCTGGGTCCGCATCGACGGCACGCTCGAGGCGGAGCCCGGCGGGCTCGCGGAACGCGTTTCGTCATGGCGACGCGTCGCGCCGCCGAGCGATCCGTTCGTCTACCGGTAGAACGGAGAAGGGCCCGATCCGGCGGACCGGGCGGGCCCCAACGACTCCGGGCTGGTCTTAGCAGGTTGCGGAATTTCGCGACGAAACCGTCGTCAGATCAAGGTTTGCGAAGGCCTTAGCCCCGTCTTCGGCCGTTTTTGGTCTGTTCGCTTGATTCGCCGAGCTCTTTTTTCGACTTTTG
>JAABUL010002841.1_pt1 | contig 27510 bp, 21 predicted proteins | sample 5559151 | NCBI WGS metagenome assembly JAABUL01 (sample SAMN10711876, study PRJNA513368) | rock metagenome | isolation source: Antarctica rocks | place: Antarctica: Victoria Land, Pudding Butte sud | reverse complement strand
CGTACTCATCTGCATGCCGCAAGCGAAACGCGTCCATTGTTGGCAGATCCTCTTCGGCTTGAAAGCGTTCTTCGAGCTCATAGCGTGTGTTTAAAATGCGGAAGATCAAAGAGGCGGTCAGTGTTTGCAGGGATTGGAAGTCTTCGAATGCTTCGATGAATTCATCGTCCATCCAGCGATCATGATAGTTGTCTGGAGAGTCAAGATCGGCCATCTTGCATCAGCAGGGTGAAGTTCAAGGTGGGTTGATGTGGCTTCAGCAGCAAGCAAAGTGCAAGACCAGTCCTGGTAATTGTATTGGCAGCGCTGAACCTGGGGTGGGAGAAACCTCCATCTATATGTGAGCCGGCATGCAACATTCGACCTGGGCGCACACATGCATGGGATTTAATTGCAGCAAACGCCGCCACACCCCAGCCTTGCCGCCGTGGGGAACACAAACAGCGATACGCCGACACAGCCATGATTCCAGCAACGTTACCATATCTCCACAGGTTCGAACATAGAAGCGGCTGGCTAGCCAATCACAGGCGGGATCGACCATAGCCGAGCATTGTGGTGTGTGCTTGAAATCCTTCGCGATGGACCCTGCCTTGATCGGCCCTTTTGCGTATTGGACGTTTTGCGATTGGATGATAGTGGTGGACAGATCTGTTTCAGGAGACCTAAGGTGCAGGAAATGGGTATACGGTGTGGGAACACGTGGGATGGCGTGAATGAAACATTGTTTGCTGTCTTTGGTAGTCGCAAGGATTGAGGCTATGTGATGGTCCTGTATTTGGCTGATCAGCCCGCCCACTATTGCATCGATCTGGCCCTTCGCTACTCGGTATGATGTATCTCAAATAGTATCTCCAAATCTCCAAGCCTCCGGAAGATCGTTGTGAAAAGAGAAGAGTCGTGGGTGCACATCAGCTCGATGTCCATCTTTCAGCTTAGGGCTGGTTCCAAAGAACGCTCCAGGCCAAGCGGGGTGCGCTGTTTCAGGGCATCCTCCCGGGTAGCTTCGGGGCGGTGGTGATTTCGACGCCACCATGTTCCTGTTGGATTGGGCTGGGCCCTTCCACGAGATTGACAAGTCAGAGAGGTGGCCTGTAGAGAAGGACGCTGACTCGAGTGGTCAAAAGTGGTGTGTTTGGAACGGCATTCATTCGAGAGCGGCCTGTTATTGCGCATAGGGCTTTCCGAAAACGGCAAAGGACCGATGATGATTACGCCTGGATCTTGGTCGCAGAATTCAAGCTTGACTTATGCTGGGATGCTTCTGAAGATGAGTGCTTTAACTCCAAGCAAAGAGCGAGGTATGTCAAAAATTAGGTGACAGATAATTCGTGCACGAGAATCAACAATGGCTCCTGAACAGAGACAGTCAGATAACCATGCCCGGAATGTACACAAACCTGCCTTGTGCTCTGTCGAACGGATGTATCGAGCACTGACAATATATGTACATTGAACGAGATCGTCTTGGCATCTCCGCACACAAAGCTATGGTCCACCTCTTCATTTTTCCAACGTGTCTTACAGAGCGCTGATCGTATCCAGGTAGACCTGCCCACTGGCCGTAATAGCTCCGGTAGAGCTGTCGATCATTGGCCAGGCGGTCCCCAAGCCGTTACCATTGCTGAATCCATATGCCACCACACTCTCATGCCCCTGCAAAAATGCCACCACCTCTTGTATAAACATTTTAATCTGATTCGCATCCGTGCACGGCGTCCATGTCTGATCGTCCACACACGCAAACTCGCTCACCCAAATTGGCTTCTTGTATTTTCCCAAGTAGTATTCAACATCCTCTTTCACGCCCGTCACATTGGGCTTGTTCGTGTGTATACATGTGTAGTCCCACATTGGGTGCTCCGATGCATGTTCAAAGGGTGTGAGCCAGCTTTCGTCTTTTTGGGTCGCGAGACTGGGCGAGCCGAGAAGGGTGCCTTTTGTGCCGAGGGGAGCAATGAGGGAGGACCAGGCGCTGGCGGCAGAGGTGGAAGTGATTTTGGAGGAGTCAGGAGGAGTCCAGTCCGGTTCGTAGAAACCCATCATGTATTTTGGGGTCGTTGTCAGAGCTTTGAATGCTGCGAGGCGAGAGGCGTCATCGCCGCCTTGATGACCGTCGCCCCAAAGCTGTGGGGGAAGAGAAGTTAGCGATTGTGTCACAAGATCTGGAATGGATGTCATGTGAGAGGGCTACGCCCTGGCGTAGAATGTAGCAGAATGAGGACTTACCATTGGCACTCCGGTGACCGAGCCGGAATCAGGCGTGTTTGGCCAGTAGTCCGAGTACCATCCAATATGCGGAGTGAATTGACTCCACGATGACTTTCCAGTGATAGATCTGTATCCAGCAACGCCAGCTTTGATACCGTTGGGGGTCAAGGTGTTACTACTGACGGGAGCGCTCGAAAGACTTCTCAAGGCGGTGCTGGCTGCAGCGCTGGAAGAGACGGGCACTGCCGACGTGGCTGGAGCTATCGGAACGGACGCAGGAGTACTTGAAGCTGGAGGAGAGGACGCGACTTGAGCTGGTGTAGAGTACCCGACTTGTCCGCCTGTCTCCCCAGCCACCGTTTTTGGGGTGCTACTGGGTGCCTGGTATGCCACCACTGCGACGCTGCTCGATCCATTTTCAACACTGTTGCTTGCAGCGGCGATCGGAGCTGAAGATTGTGGTATAACACGGGCAGAAGCCGGGGATTGGATAGGAGGTTGGCTAGTCGCTGCTGATGGTGATTCAACCTGGGCTTGAGATCTAATAGGAGATTCGCTTGGCCTAGATAGCTGGGTCAGTGTAACGGTGGTGTCTGTGGTGATTGTCACGGTCACTGGTGAAGCACATGAGGATGCTCCTTCGACTGGTATGCCTGAATTGCTAGATGAAGCAGATAGTGGAGCACCCGAGGCTGGTGGAGCTTCTTCTCCTGAACCACCCGCCCCACCAGCTGGAGTCGAAGATGGCCCACCTTCAGGCGCGGTTAGGTATATTGTCGACTGGATGGAGATCGTGATAGTGGTGCTAATCGACCCGGTGCCAGTACCCGTGGGTCCACCAACGGTACTGTTGCCCAAAGGAAATGGAGCGTTTGATGGGGTACCACTGGGGAAGGGCGCTGCGTCAGAGCCAGGCGAGGAAGCGCTACCTGAATTGGTAAGTGAATCATATCCACTGGGCCTGCGGTGGGAATGATGATGATGCACAGCCTCTACAAAAGGCGCAATGGCGCACAGCACCAAGCACACATTTGCGGAGAGGCTCTGCATCTCGGAGTCTGCGCGAGAATGTAGGGTATGAAATGAAGGTGGTCACACAGGAGTGAAGAAAGGAGAGTGGAAGGTAGCCAGACCTTCTTGGGTGAAAAGCGAGACTGTAAAGAGCGTGATGAAAAGAAAGAAGGCTCAACGAATGATTGAGGTGGAGCGTAAGTGTCAGAGATAGGAGAAGTCGCTCTCTTGATCATATTCACAATCAAAGTGCACGGATCAAGCGCCCACATTGTCGTGTTGAGGCGTGGAATTGGGTGGTGTTTCACATCGCTGACCCTGCGCAATGTCCATCGTCCAATGTCCATGTGGGCATGTGAGGATCTCATAGCATCGAACATGGTCCGATGTCCTCACTCAGAGGAGCCTGAAGGTTATCGTCGCTCCAACAAGTCGTATGAGTAGTTAAGAAAGTGGAGGTGAGATGTGGAGGAAAGAAGAAAGATCGGGCAAAGGAGGGAGGGGATACGGGCGCCGAAAACCGGACTTGACCGCGGAATGCTTCCGCTCAATTTGCCGTATCTCTACGGAGTACCATGCACGCCACATAGTAATGGGATGCGTGGGTGCCTCGGTGCCTTTCAACTCCTCGTCCTCTGGTGAGCTTCCCTCGTTCTCTGCTGAGCTTCAGTCACAGCTATCAGATATTAATTCTAGGCTGTATTTCAAAATAATCATTGAACCGGCTGGCGATCTACCTTACGAGTTCATCAAAGGCCTAACTTTCTCTGGTAATTAATTGTGTTTCGACCTCGGGTAAATATAACCAGAGATGGGTGTCAGGACCGGCCTGATATATCTCGACCTTGCCCTGGACTTCGTTCGCGGAGTACTTGGCTTGGGTGCTTGCTGATGATAGCTAGACGGTAACCTTTCTTGAGTTCGCTTTTACATCGGCTCGATCAGTAGTTCTCTAGTTGTTTGCACACATTTTGATGGTAATTTAAGTAATCTCACTGTTGTCCTTGCAGCATGGGCTTGATGTTTGATCGAAAGGTTCTTGTTATATCGTTGTTGATTTTTTGAATGGCAGTGAGGTCAATGTTTCATGATCAGTAGGTATGTTATTATACTTTTGACATGAGTTTATTATTCCTTTCTCAAACGCACGCTATGCAGACGCCTTGCAATGCCATGCCCACCTCCTGTCCCGATGCACCTTGTCCTGTCCTGCGATAATATACATAATTTTCACATATCGGACCAAGTTCAAGCTGAAGCAGAAATCCTCTCCACGTTGACGCACCACAGATCATAGTCGGACAATTCTTAATTTTCCATGGTCATACAACACCTCCCGCCTGCACCTCCTTGGCGGCAACCGTCTCCTTTTCCTCTTCAGGTAATCCTGCCAAGACGCCATCCACCAGCTGCCCCTGCCTCACCTCACCCTCCTCCACATCCTTCCCTTCCCCCTCAACAGCTTCCTTGTCCAGCTCCGCCATCAACTTCTTCTGCTTCTTCCACATGAAGAAGAATATCCGGCTCCCGTGTAATTGTGTGGCCGAGAACGCGCAATGCAGCACAGGCGTCACGATCTTAAACGCCAGCTGCCATTGGCTCCACAGGCTGCCGAAGAGGTAAAAGATGACGATGGTTTCGCAGAGGGTGCCGAAGGCTGTGGATATGCAGGCGAAGAGGAAGAGTCTCGATAGGAAGAGATGGTGGGTGGGGTAGATCCTGTAAAGAACTATGGCGATATGAGGAAGGAGTTCGCAAACGATATCGAAAGCACCTATGGACACCCAACGTCAATAGCCATCCCTCGAGCCCCTTTTAGCAGGACGAAGATTACTCACCCCAGACGGTACACAAAATAAACTCCACCGTCGCATCCGGCTCGTGATCCAGGTTCAAACTGATGGCGATCGCACTCTGCGCCACTAGGATCGTCCCAATATGATGCATCGTGCTTATCGGACTGATCTTGACCCGGTATATCAACTCGAAAATATACATCCCCACCAGTATCTGCGCGGACACGACCAGGATATCGCCCAGTGTCACCACGCTGCCTCTCGCGTACGGCGTCCCCAGCGTCGCGGTGCGGAAGGCCACGTCGATGAAGGGGTAGACGGCCACGACCAGGATCAGAGCTTTTGTCAAGCCGGCGATGTGGTGGTTGATGAAGCCGCGCCGCTCGGTTTCGTTGAGGCGGGTGTATCTGGATTTGTAGAGGCGGCGCATGAGGAACATTTCAAAGACGAATTGTTTGATGAGGAAGAGGATCACGAGCACAATTGACAGTATCAACATGCAGAAGGGGGACAAGTCGGAGAGCTCGGAGAGGGGGATGGATTGGATGTGGTGGTCGCCTCGCATTGGCGGCCTGACGAGGTTGGGCAGGCCTGTCATCGTTGCCGCTTTGGAGGCTATGGCCGAGGGGTCGTAGTCTCTGATGTGTCGGGGATGCATCTTGACAGTGTAGGATTGGGGCTTGGCGGTGGACGAGGTCGAGAATGGGTCAATGTTGGGTGGGGACAGTGGTAGGTTGCGCGAAAAGACCGAGGAGGGTGAGGGGGCTTCAATGGCCGTGAGAATTGTAGTGTCGTTGGCTTTGTTTGAGACGTGCACAGCCGTTGTCAGGTGTCAATTCTAGCCCGCCCAGGGCAGTGGTCTTTCGTTGTTCGAGCAGCGTGGGAGAGATTGTCTCGGAGACAAGGAATGTGGATCAAGGAGGTGCGGTGGTGAACGGAATACGTCAACTCGGCATGCTAACGCTATGTCATTGAGGGCTAAGTCGAGTGCCTGTCTCCGTGGAGGCTGCTGATGCACCTGTAGAGGAAGGAAAATGGCTCAATTGGAGCATTGGGTGCGAGGGTGTATGGAAGAAGCAGAAAGTAATGACATGCTTCGATCAGCCCATCCAGGGTGTAGTTCGGCCCCGACCCCGACCCCGACTTTGGCTCGGGCGAGCCAGGAATAAAGAAAGAGAAGTTGGGGAGTCCAGCCTTGCGATGCCATACAAGCTTCCTGCAACCCCTTCGAATGGGAATAGATCGGAAACAAGCTTCTGTAGCAGCGGTCCGTTACACGATAGGTATTATCAATACAGCCGGATCCGTTACACGATAGGTATTATCAATACAGCCGGATCCATTACACGATAGGTATTATCAATACAGCCGGATCCATTGGCGAACGAAGATCAAGCTTTTGTGAATCTTACGAACCGTGGGGCTAATGCAGGTGACGGATATGGGTAGATGCGCTAGATCTCATCTGGAGGGATGCCAAGGGGGTGGCTCGGCTGCCTCGGCCGAGGTTTCAAGTGACAACGCCTTTGGCTTGAGGTATGTGTGTCAGTTCTGACACGAGGTGAGGAGGTGAGGTGGAGAGGTTACACTTGTAATCCTTTGTGAATCCTACGTATTCCGAGGTGCTAACCCGACGGCGTTGGATGGGGTTTGATTCGCTGCTGCGGGAAACTACGAGCTTAGCTCTGTAATAGGAAAGGCTGATCTCTTTAATACTTAACGCTAGCTAGAAATTTGGTACTTTTACGAGGTAGCCAGTGAGAAGGCACCACGTGCCAAGACCTGATACACCATTGAACGCGCCAACGCCGAGGGCTGCCCCAACCGAGGCCGAGTTTAATCTAGCCGGAGATAGTCCATACAGACACAGATGTCCAGTTTAGTAGGATCGCCACGTTGCGTATATGACTGAAGAGAGCAACGAATGAGATTTCCTAGATTCATTCGCGAGTATGGAGTACAATATAGGGTATCGAACGAATCACAAGAGGAAATTATGACACTCCACTCCCTGTGCTATATCATAAATATTTCAGGACCAAGTTTCCCGATCATATTTCAACACAGGCGGTCCCTCCCACCACTCCCCATAAGCATTCGTCCTCTGACCTTCGAAGAACCCGTCCTGGGCCCTGGTAATTACATCCATCCAACTCGTTGGTTCGGGGTATTTCCACCACTTTGTTATTCACCCGTTAGCCGAAAATATCTAACCACGGTAAAAGACAAAGCGTATGGAAGGAAGGACATACCTGATTGTGAATATGATAAGCCCAAGCCCCCCTGAAAAAATGCTCCAAACTCCTGTTCGTAGCCGGCCACGTCCCCTCCACCACCATCCCCGGCTCGCCCGTGTACGCCTTCCATTCGTCCTCAGCCTCATCCACATTCCGCATAAAGGCGCTCTGGAAGTTCTTATGGCAAGGCACCGTACAGCTGTCCGTGCCCTTCCGTCGTAGATTCGTAACCAGCGGGTCGAAAACCGCATTGTGTAGCATTTTCAATTCGTCGCTGCGGCCATCGCGCCACATCATGCGGCCGATGACCTTGGGGTGGAAATTCATGCCCATGCGCACGCCGCCGCGGAGGAGGTAGGTCGAGAGGGACGAGTTGGCCGGGAGGGAGATGACGGCTGTGTTGTAATCGGATTCGGGGCAGCGCTCGACCCATTGTTCTGCGAATGCCACTTGGCCTGTGGTTGGGCTGGGGAGGAGGAGGGGCCGCATGTCGCGGAGGAGGAGGACGTCCATGTCAAGGTAGACGCCGCCGTGAAGGTGGAGCACGATGAAGCGAACCGCGTCGGAGACTTGGACTGGGGAGAAGGCGGTGGATGTCGGGTCAAGGAGTAGCCATTTGCCGGTGCCGTCTTGGATTATGTTGTCGGCGATCTTCATTTCTAGGTTGTCGCCTGCGAGATGAGGGTGGAAGGATGTGGTGGTGATGTTTTCGGTGGCGTCTTTGGGGAGGGGAATGCGGTGTGGAAAGTGCCAGGTTTTGAGAACGATGTCGCCACGGGAGATGAGTGGGCGGAAGCGTTGGAAGATGGGATCTTCGCAAAGCATTTTCTCCACTGCGTTTGCGTCGACGTCTGAGTCTAGCCATAGCCAGAGGCGGGAACAGGGAAGATTTTGGGTGTAGAGATAGGCTTTGACGAAGAGTTCGAACCTCCAGCTTGCCGGTCCAGTCCAATATACATGGAAAGGTATCACTGGGCCAGCACACGTGCCTATGGTCGTTGTTGACGAAGCTTGCGCCGAGGATGGCTCAATGTACTGCGACGGCAAGTCCTTCTGGCTTTCCTCGATTTTGTTGGCAGAATCTCGAGGGTTCCGCTCGCTGGCTCGTTTGCCTTGACCGGCCTCTGGTAGAATCAGATATTGGTCTTCCTCGTTCGCAAGAAACGAGAGGCAATTGATCACATCATCAACACCTAGCCCATCGGCGACTTCGCTGCATCGATCAAATATCAGAGACATGTCAGCAACCGTATCCACATCGGGCCGAGGTCCTAAGTAATCGTCATGGGTCGTGCTATTTGTTTTGGACGGTCTGCTGGGAGCGGCTTGCGGCACCAGAGTGACGCCAGCTTCGCAACCTGGTACAACCATTGCCGGTGATCTCGTGTGATTCCAGCTCAGTCTCCCAACACTCGGTATACTCACACAAAGTACCAAGATTATGGTCACAGTGCGTAATATTGAATATGCATTGCGAGTTGGCGCCAGTTCAGGATTCGTGCCTTCTCTCATTTGGCTTGCAACAAAAACGAGACTGAAGAACCAACAACCAGTCAAGCCTATCCAGCTGTAAATGGTCAAATTACCAGAAGCGAAGACCGCGAATAGTACTGCATTGCTTGGAGCTGCCATAAGGCTCGCTGTCACTGGCGAGGCTGCCATGACCAGAAGGGCTGTGACAATGAGGAGGGCGCCATTAAGTAAGCCGCTGGATACCAACAGCAGCCATAAGCTATGGATGTCCAGAACATAAGAGTTGTTCCATATACGGGACCATTCCCCAGAAACGAAAAAGAGGGGTACGAGGAAGATCGTCGAGAGTAAAGATGCGTGCCGTAGTGCTGGCCAGAAGCTGGATGAGCCCTGTCTCAGTCGAGCTATATTCGTAGTCACCATGTGCTGCTTTTCGCTGGAGTCCTCGAAGTCCCCGGGGGATGTGAGGCCCTCGCAGCGCTCATGACAAGTCCTTAAAATGATGATTGGGAGTAAGCAATCGGCGACGGACAACGAGACCCCTAGAATCAGGTCTCCAAATTCTACGTGGTCCGCAAAGGGTAGTATGATGAGAAAGAAAGTCGAAGTCGCCAGGACTGCGGAGAATGATGCAAAAATGGAGAGCGATTCGTTGTGCAGCGAAGCGTTGACCGCGAATGACAATGGGATGCTGCCAATTCGTGTCAATGCGTAAGCAGGTAGTGACAGGTGGCTAAGACCAGACTCTTATTAGTCGTACCCTTTTTGCGGCTTGAAAACAAGTACCTACACCATGAAGACATTGCCAAGTCCAACCTTCAGCACATATACGATGGCAAGCGGAAGGGACTTCGATATGACTTCCCAAAGCCCTTTGTCGGTGCCAGACCTTCGAAAGCCGAACCTCCGTGGAGAGAAGCCACGCAACAATCTGGTGGGAGAGGGTCGAAGGCTGTCATCTTTGAGTAGGAGAGCCTCCTGGTCTACCTCTGGCAGTCCCAGGACCTCGTTGGGTGTTAGAAGCGAAAGCAGTATCCGAAAAGGATACTCTGCTCCCAGTACGAATAAGTAGGTGATTATACATTGTATTAGGGTGGTTGCTACGGGGTATTGGAATCTGTAAAGGATGCTGTTAATTGACGTGTCATGCCATCTGTTCTGAAGCCAACGAACTTACTTGTAAACGCCGGCTTGGACCGTATGTTAGCAAACTTTGTATTGTGCGAGTACCAAGGGAGAGGATGTTACCTGAGAGAATAAATCGATTGAGAATCAAAAGGCCCGACTCTGCGCTGACAGCGCCAATGACCAGACGGCCGTGGAGCAGCTGAGGACCCATGAAAGGCGTCCTGGGCGTCCTGCAGCTACGGACAGCCAAGCGGTAGCGCTAAACTGAGCGATTGACGCAGAACGCGACCAAGGTGGAATGCAAAATGGTAAAAAGCAAGAGGGTTGATGGATTGGGGAAATGTTGTAGGTTGCCTTGTCTGAACAGGTCAATATGATGGAGCCTGATCGGAATCGGAAGCCCGATCCTTCAGGAAGCGGAACAGCGACACTCGCAGCGCAGCGGCGGGGTTTCAGGGGATGCGGCGCGGTATGTTATAATTAATTCATCAGCCCATGCGTGCGTGCGTGGGGCTGAGCCTTAGGGGCGGCTAGGTGAATAAGGAATCGGAGCGGGAGGTCGGTAGGGCGTTGTTCGTGGAGGAGTGAAGGTGGTGAATGGTGATATGTGATATGATGAGTGACAGTCGAACTCGTGTTCACAGAATTACATTACTAGATTAGTCCCCTTTCCTTCTCTGGTGGGGCTAGGCGCTTCGTGTGCTTTAATATCACCTCATGCAAGGAGGTGCAGGGGTCGAAATTGAGAAATGAGCTCGCACATGTCTCGGTGAATGGGGCTCGGCCGAGAGCTGACTGTCCCGGACCGAGCGAGGCTTGGCTCTGGCCACTAAGCCAAGAGCGCTAGAAGCCTGCGCTCCCCCGAGTTTCATCCGTCCAAGATGATACGCCGGCATCCACAAGGCTGACATGGCTGAGCAGGCAGCAAGGATTGCCGTGTGCATGAGAGATGTTTCGGAAACCTGTCGACTCTTCTAAGCGTCCTTGTGGGGAAGTAGCTCTGAGAACCCTTTCCCCACCACAATGGCGGAGTGATGAGCAAACCGCGCCGCATAGATCATCATTCGCACAGACTTCAGGGACTGGTTTGCCTTCGCATCTTACGAATTCGTTGAGATGTTTCGAGGCTAGTGAGCTTGCCAGGGCATATTGGGTAAGGTACTTAGTATGCAGTAGAGATTGCCGGATCGGGAACCAAGGGTATTGGTCCCGCGGCTGGCTCGTCAATACCAAGTGAACGCGATGAGCTGGCCAAGCCGGGAACCCCGATTAACCATAAATGAACATGGTCTCCATTGATCGTAGCTTGGTAAGTCATTGCTAGATGCTAATTGGCTTGCTCGTCTTTGATAGCATTTGTGCATAGGTAGTCAGAACCAACAACGCCGCCGCTCCGTTGGATTACGAATCCCGTGCACACCTCGTTGCAACATCTTCCCTCGTCTGCGAATCGAGCTGAGCGAATCGAAGACCGTGGAGTTTGGCTAGTCATCTATCGTGGTTGCTGTGTGGGAAGTGCCGACAACATTGACGCACGCTCGGACTCCAACATGTCCTTAGTTCCACACTTCGGACCTACCTCGGAGCTGGTGGTGGTGCAGGCATGGGATCTTGGCAACGTCTCCGAATAAACTCCATAAGCGAGCGTACATTGACCCTCCTTCACATGGTCCCTCATTAGGTCACTGGTCTACACTACCCGTACCATAAGTCCTGCCCAGTCAATCGAGCCACTCAATCCCATTCTCCTCGTTCAGATTCGCCACTCTAGCAGAGCTCTAACGCCGTGCTAGACTCAACATACTTAGAGGTTTGTGATCGTTGTAGATCTCGATAGATACAATATTCATAGTTCCATCACAGACGTGATACTGATTCTTGCATTATTTGCCGAGTGCAATCTTGTTACCACATGACAGGCGAATAAGACGGGCCTGCAGGACGAAAGTGATTGTGGCCTCGGGATGGTCGCATGCGATTGATCATGTTGTTCCACAACGGTACTTACTTGCCCGAACATGCTGCCTGAGTCTACAATCTTGCGGAAATCTCCACCTTTCACGGTGAGGTCGTTGCCGCTCTTCTCAACCTGCCATCGCCTCTAGATAGACGCTTCAATGATTGTCTTCGATAGCAGGTACGTCCCGCATCACGCCAAGTTTATCATCTCGCTCGAATACAGCTTCTGCCCAGTCTTCGCTACTCAATCGCTTGACTATCTTTATGCAAAGATTACCTTTTGCAATTTCAACGTTATTGATGGGCGAAGAGGGTGTGCGCCCTCCAGAAATCCGAAACATCGTGACCGCTACTAATTGCGATGCGGCTAGAAAGAGGGCCAAACAATTTGGAAGACTCTGGAAAGCGAGCTGCAAATGAACAAGCCAAGATTGGGCCTTGGAGGGCGGGCTTGTACAACTGCATCACTGCGTTCTCGAGACCGTACTGATTGATAGAATGTGGAACGAGTGGTATGCTTGATGATTTGGATACAAAAGAACCCTCACAAAGCGAGCAGCAGTAATTCGAAAGCGAAACTTGAAGTAGAAGGTCATGAGATTTGGGAGAAGTGCTGCATATGAAGGAGGCAGGCTTGTGACTGGAATCATGGACGGTTCGCGGCTCAATCTTTCGACTCTCAGCAAGGAAAGAAGAAGAGAGTCTCTCCTGACATGAAGTTCAAGGGTCATACACCTTCCACGCCAACAGCGTTCAGACTTGGTCGTTTTCCCGGTCCATCATCGACTCACTTGAGATCTCATTGCCATATATCATGGATTGGTGAAGCTTGCAGGGGACTCGGGCTTTAATACTAGGTAAGAATATCTCCAGAAGTTTTGTGTCAGTGTATTCCTCCCCTTCGCTGAGCTGAGCTGGAGCATGGATGTGCCCCTATTGACCACGGCAAAATGACTTTGTGCTGAGGCTGAGAATGTGAGATCTCGATGGCGAGTCATGGTCCGATAATGTCCACTACCGATGATCTCTTCAAGGGGACTGCGATTGGAAGACGCCTTGTCTGCATCGGGTAAAATATGGATAGGATCATGCGCATCCATGAGTGCATGGTTCTTAATCAGTTTCTGGCCAGACTTTCGATGCTGCCATCGACATCTTGAGTGTGCCATCCTCTGGTAGAGTGAGCCCTTGATCCGACACTTGGGCTTACTGTGTGTGCATCCCATGGGCTTACAGAGAGGATACACAATTCATACATGCCATAGCACAGGTATTACGATCGTGGGTTTTACCGAGCAGAGGCTTGGCACGGATTAGTAACACAGGTCGACGGGTCGACTATCAGCCAAGAGGTGTCGACCCGGTGAGGAGGTCACTGGAACGACAGGGACGCGCAGCTGGCGATCCAGGCGACCTGGCGAGCATACGGATCTCCTATGTCTATATAGATGGCGATGTTTTCCAGTAGATAGGAGCTCCGTGCTCAACTCATGTTATGATTCTAGCAATCTCCTAAGCACTGAATACAATACCTTGTACCAGACCTGTTTAGTATAAGCCTGCTTGCCCTGCTTCCTTGACACTCCTCTTCACGAGAACCAATCATAGGTCTACCCCATCCACGGACGGAGTGAACCGTAACAACAGGCACCCGGGAAAATATTTCGGACGAAGGCGTGTTGATCCAGAAGCATGCTAGATTTTCGCCTGAAGACCCGTCATTAAGTCCATAAGGAGAGCGAGGCGATGTATGAATGGAAGATGACCTCGCTCAAGTAGCAGGATATCGAGGCTATCACCAGGTTATAAGATTCAGAGCAAGTACGCCACATCATACCATTGCCAAAACGGGATGAAACTCGTACTCCAGGACATGCTGCTCAGCCCTATGCGTGTGCACATCCACTGCAGCTGCTTGTCACACTACATATGCTCGTCACATTGCATGGAACAGGGTTGCTTGCCCCGCATCAGAGTGCATACATCTGTCGTCGCCAAGGTGTCATCAGCATTTCACCGTGTGGTACCATGACTCGGTGGCGCCCATCCCCATGCTGTAAGTTGACCTTTCTGATCATGTCCCAGTCTCCGTCCAGGAGAGGATCAGCAGCGAATTCTATTGAGCTCTGCCCTTTTACCACCACCACGGTAATGGGCCTAGCCCTGGCATTGCGTGCCTTTCTGCAGGAGCCCATCAGCAGATTGACTTGCATGCTGCCACGCCTACCAAATTTGCCCCGTACGGTGATATAATTGCTGTAGATGACCTGCTGGTAAGCCTGCTATGCGGTACTTGAGACTTGATGTTTTCTTGACTTGCGTCTTGGTGTGCTAAGCAGTGCCGATCACGGGTCGGAGGGGACAAAACTCCCCGACCGTCGGCCCTCCCCGGGGCGGCGGAGCGGGGGTCGGGCCCTGTCAGAAATCAAAAGAGGAAGGTGGATTGGTCACTACTGTTACCTTCCACTCCGCATGCTGTGACCATCCCACGCACCCCACGCGCACAATATTCAGCTAGTGGTGATTAGGTCAGCGGCCTCAGCCTTGACCTACGCGGGATGTCCTGCGGGGGCCTTTTGATTGACGGAGATAAATGGCCTCGATGACGCTCGACCCTTTATAGCTCGGATGCCTGCGTTCTAGTCGGCATTGTTGCATCCTCCCCAACACCATTCACTCAGCGACTTTGAACTCCATTCTCTCTCATCATGCCTACCTGTCAATATGTGTATCTGACCGACTGGATCTATCATTGGAGACGCGAGGCTTCCTTCTGACTGCTGGCTGCTGGTGTCGGGAGCAATGTGCTTCGTAATGAAGCACACATACTCTTGTGGCCATAATGTCACCGATCGAGCTCCCTGCGCAGGGAAGAAGTATGGCAATTGCAGAGGAATTAGACTGGAGGACAGCCTCCATACCAGGCGATGTCAATCGTGTGGTGGGTGATGCGAATGGATTGATGATTTCTCAATGAAGGCGCAACGCTGACGTGGCTTCCCAGAGACCGAATATGAGGCTGAACGGTTGGCGGCTGCCGCAAGTGCTTTCAAGACCCCACCGGGCTCCCCATGAGATGTTGAACCCCAAACCGCCACAGCGGGTCCGCTGTCCACACACATCGCCGTACGCATCTGTCGATTGGTAGCGGAAGCAATGGCTAGCAACCATCGTTCTATATTGATAAGATATTGGATAGACGATCCAGCGGACAAGGACGAATACGCGAGTGTCCTTGGCTGAGAAGGACCGTGTAGTGCAATGGCTGGCATTCGAGAGATATGAACATCATTTGAAGCTTGAAAGCAAACCGTTCCGTACGTCAGCGTACGAGTGTGGGGTACAACGGATGACATTGTTCGCTTCAATACGAGATGGCCATGTATTGAAGTAAATGTGAGACAATCATGTTTCCCCAAAGCGCAATTGCTCGGTCAATAGTTTTTCCGCTCCGTCCTAGTCTATGGAAGCGCGAACTGCACTTTTCTCAGCTCATAAAAACGTTCAGTCAATTTCTTCAGCACCGTCACTCCCGACATGCAGACTCAGAAGATCGCAAACCTGCGGCTGGGTCCCGCATCCAGACTTTGTTTGACGCAATTGAGCCCGGCTGTCCATTAGCCACCGAGCGCAAGAACACCCCTAAATGCCTGAAAAAGTCAACAATCCTCGCCCAGACAAGCACAAGACAAGACTGACTCTAGATCATACAGTTGAGAACAGACCGGCTCTCAAAACTCAAAAGCAGAAAAGTTCGACGGCTCTGCCGCTGCGACCCTCGGGAAAACTCGTCCGCAAGGCCCCTGTTTGATGCAACCGACAGAGGGAACCAGGCCAACGATGAGGCGCAAGAGGAGGATAAGCCGAGACTCAAATGCTGGAGAATAGGTGGAGAAAATCACTTGGAGGGGTTGATACACCTCTACAGCTTGTGCCCACGGCTGCCGTTGACGGGTCCAGTCCTAGTCAACCCGCACCTTTCGTACCTCCATGAGACAGGCCAGAAGCCTGCTCTATACTGCAGAATGGGTCTACGGATGGACAGAAAAAGGGGCATTGCCCGCAGCAGGTTGGATTTGGTCCAAAATGACGGCTTTTGACAACACGACCACGCTCTAAGCTTTGCCTTGTGTTGGCCGTTCTCGGATCATACTCTGCCACCACATCACCATTGGCTCGATATTCGCTCAAGCGTTGCTGAGAAAGGCCATGAGTTTGGTCGAATGCACTGCGATTCTACTCGGGAGCGGGGTCTATATGCGATACGGTGTGAACATTTAGAGCCTGTAAAAAGGAGCTGTCAGGGCAAGAATCTATGTTTGGATCACCAAACTTCACGCGTGGCAGGGCAGGCCAATTTTGCCAAGGTGTCACAAGAGGAGAAATGGCAGCGACGGTGCGATGGAGATCCTAACAGCAAGTCTTCAATGGGACATGCAGAATGGCTAGTGTATGAAAGGCTATTGTCCAATATACTCGATTGTAGCTACCACTTAATGCAAGCAGCATTCAACTTTCCATCGCTGTATCATCTCCCTATGCACGCATGCCGCTTTGATTCATTCCACATCATCATAGTCTCATAACAAACCTCCGCCCATCCTCTTTGCCTTCCTCCCTTGTATCACGACAAGACCCTAATAATTCCCACTATCACCCCCCTGTCCATCCTGAACCCCGTATTGCTGATCGTAGGCACTGTTAGCCTGCTCCTTGGCATCATGGCGCATCTTCTCGCGATCGTAAAAGTTCTCGCCGTGCGTCTCGACTAGTTTGTCGGCTTCGCCGGCGGCGAAGCCGGCCATGATGTCTTTGGCCATAGTACGGTTTTCGGCGACGCCTGTTGGGTGCGAAGAATGGGGGTTAGTGCTATGTTTTGGGTGAGGGTGGTGGTAGGGGTGAGGGATGGAGGGAGGGAGGGAGGGAGGGAGAGAGAGAGAGAGGGATGGGAATGGGGCGAGCGAGGAGGAGGGAAGGAGACAGACCGTTAGCTTCCTCGTGCTTCTGGTACTGCCTCATAGCCATGAAGCCGGCGCCGGCGGCGAGGGCTTCGTGGCCCAAGCTGCCCTTGTTTTCGGGCTGTTGGGGGTTCCCTTGGTCATCGTAGACTTGTTCCTGGGCTTGCTGGGCGTCGTCTAGGTGATGTCAATTTGAAGTTGCACAATGGCGGAGACTTGGAGGAGCCGGAGAGAGGATGGTGTGACTGACCGAATCCGAACATTTGAGAGTTGCGGGTGGGTGGAATGGATGTTTGTTGTGGGTTGTTGAATTGGGTCAATGAGATTACACGGTTTATAGTATGGGCACTGGGGTGAGTGAAGATTTTAGGAAGGAGGAAGAAAGAGGGAGAACATGGTGAACGCTGGCAGAATATATACTTGGCAGGAGAACTGTTTGTACTACTCCAGGAACCGGTTTTGCCAAGCGAAGGTGGGGTTGCGGGGGTTGCGGTGTGGCATGGTAGTGAAGATATCGTGCGTCATCCGTGGCACTCAGAGCTTCTTGGTGTGGCATCGTAGCTTGATCGCATTACGGTCCGCTTCTTGTTTTGCTTCGTCCCCTCGGTGCAAGACACAGCTTATGACTCACATTGTCAAAGCAACTCGCGATACTGATGCGTGGTCTCGTGATCGTGGCTCCCATATCAGAGCTATTGGATCTGAACTCGTTCAATTGATGTGATCGTCTAGGCATCAGTGCGTTAGATCCTGACAAGGCGCGCCGTATCCCATACCCTGGCGAGAAGTCACACTGGCAACGGCTAACTTGAGGGAGTTCAACGACTAGGCAAACTAATTTAGATGATGTGCAGTCTAGGTTTCATAGGTTTAGCTGTTACTATGTGTGACTTCTCGCCAGGGCATGGGCTATGGACGCAGCCTGAACGTAGCCTGAAGCGGACAGGAGCCATTATATATTAAAGGCGCCGGTGTCTCTTGAGAGAGACAGTAAGTTCGATTGACACTTTGGTTCGAAGCATAGCTTTTCTATTCCAAATACTGCAGTGTATCGTTTTGCCATTCCAAACACGACTGTGTTTGCATCTCATTTTTCGCAAAAATTGTCATCTGGTCAGCTCTTTCTCCCATCCCATCATGTCAAGTTCAAGACGTATGCTATCGCAAACCCTCCAGTCAATCACCACTATCAAGCTTCGTCAGCTGCAGAAGCAACGCGACTCTTTCAACGGGCGCAAAGCCAAGATCATTGCCCAAGTGAATGAAGCTGCGGATGAACAGAGCAAAATTCGTCTACTGCTCGAAGGTATCGCCAAGCTACACGCCTCCAACACAGAGGGAAATCTCGAGGACGTTCCCGACTGGGAGCTTGATGAGATCTCAGGAAGCTTCCCTTTGAGCAACATCCGCCGATTCGTCGAGCAATCCCGGTATGACCCTTCTGTCCCAGCTTCCAAGCTCGATGAATTCCAGGGTCAGCTTCATGAGATCCTCAATCAAAGAAGCGCAAAGTTGGAATACGCCGATCTGTACTCTCGACTCTCGACAGAATGGCTGAGCTCGGATGCCGCCATCGTTCCGGAGACACCTGACACTGCTTCCCTCGACGGAGAGTTTGAAGTTGTGGAAAAGCAGAAAGAGAGGCTTCATCAATTGAGCGAGAAGTTTGAATCCGTTGTGTTTACCCCAGGTGATGTGGATGTCGAGCAAATTCAGCAGCTTCTCGACGGGCTTTTTGCTGGTGAAGATGCTGCGAAAGCTCTGACCACGTTTCGCAAGAGAATTTCGGAATTTGGTAAATGTCTAGCTGATACTTCGAAGCCTTTCACTCAGGATGTTCTTGAGTGGTGTATCAGTGGATTACTTCAAAGCGATCTTTTGAGTGACGAGAAAAAGAATGCACTCGATGACTTTCTTAAAGACAAGCTTGTCTTGGCTGAGATTGGGGATGTTCTCAATATGCGATTTGCGGATCTTCAAAACTGGTCGTGGGACGCCGATGATGGAATACCTGTTGAGCCTCGTCGGCAGCTGAATGGCAAATATCGTGTTGTAATGGTAAGTTCAACGACGCAGTCTGTGTACATTGCTTGGGCTTATTTGGTATATACTTGCAGGATGAGGACATCCTTCAGTCCATCTTCCTGCACTTCATCTCAATCTCCTGGTCTGTCGAATTCAAGGCTCAACTCAAGGATATGCTGCGGAACAGAGATGTCTGGCAATGGACGCAGTCGATGCCTCGCGATGAAATCGAAAAAGAAGAATTCTTTCTAGGCAGAGGAGCGGTCCCGAACGATGCAGGAATCGCACGGGAGCGACAGATCACCTACGAGAACGACTTCTTCATGTGCCAGCTCCCTTCGAATGTTGACATGGGTAATAGAAGCTATGATGACGAGGATGATCGGCCACGCAAAGTCAAGTCACCGAATATCAAGCAGCAACTTCTGCGCACAGTTGGAACGGAAGTGCTCGTACAACGTTGTTTGAATGGGAAGGTTGCAGTTGTGCAGTCCGATTTACAGTGGTTTGCGACATCGACTTCTCATGAAACCGTTGATACCACCTTGGATTTCTTTGGTGTACAGAAGATATGGAGAGCGTTCTTTCGTCGCTATCTCGAGGCTCCTTTGAGAATGGTTGGTCTTGAGGGAGAAAGTGCGAACGTCCGTACTCGAAAGGTACGCTTATATGTAACTAGCGGCTTGTCCTCCTTTTGCGCTTGTATTCGAACACAACAGTTGAAGTAGACGACTTCCTCTGTTCTTCCGTGGATTCACTCCTCTACTGTTGTAAAAGTACTACTGACTCGAGATGGCTAATCGAAGCGTTGATAGCGTGGGGTACCTATCGGACACATCTTCCAGAAGCTTTTCGGCGAGCTGATCATCTTTACAATGGACCTTGCTGTCAACCATGAGGCCAACATGCTCCTCTATCGCCTCCACGACGACCTCTGGCTTTGTGGAGACCCAGCAAAGTGCGCCAAGGCTTGGACGACCATGGAACGCTGTGCCAAAATTCTTGGCTTACAATTCAATCAAAGCAAGACCGGATCTGCCTACCTGGCTGACGAGAATGACAAAGACCCCCATGTTCAGAACACTCTACCCACAGGCAAGGTCATTCTCGGCTTCCTGGAGCTTGAAGCAAAAACTGGGCAGTGGGTCATCGACCACCATCAAGTGGCCGCGCATGTCAAGCAATTAGGAAAACAGCTCGCCGGATGCACAAGTATCTTCTCGTGGATACAAACCTGGAATAGCTGTATCGGTCGTTTCTTCAACTACACCTTTGGTCAGCCAGCAAATTGCTTTGGCCAACGTCATGTGGAAATGATCCTGGATACACACCGGATGATTCAAGAAGAGCTCTTTGGGAATCCTGCATCTGGACATGCCAAGCGTAACAACGTGACAGAACATTTGCAGAAGTCAATCGAGGAGCGTTGTGGAGTCATTGATGTTCCGGACGCGTTCCTTTACTTTCCGGAAGAGCTAGGTGGTTTGAGTGTGCGGAACCCCTTCATCTCATTCCTTGTCGTCAGAGATCAAGTGCTAAAGGATCCCGAAAGCCGTATGAGGGAATTCCTCAAAGACGAGCGCGAGGCTTACAACATGGCCAAGAAGAATTTCGAGGCTCTCAACGAACGTGACCGCCTTCGTCGTCTACATGCGATTCTAGGTAAGCCATCTGATCGGGATTTTCAGGGCTTCATCCCCGTATCCGCTTCATTCCATGCCGACGGCAACAAACGTAACGAGGATGGTAGCGATCGTCGCAAGCCCGGCTGGGCTGGCCCTACTGATGGTGCATTCCTCTCCTTCGACGAGTTCACACGTTACAGAGAGATATTGAGTGAACCTCTTCGGTGTGCATACAATGGTCTTCTCCTCACTCCGCGCAATGTGGATGTGCAGGCTACGAACGAGGTGCTTGTCTACCTTGGCCATCCTTCTTTGGAACAGCGGATGGTGAGCTGGAATGGGCTGAGTTCGGATCGGAAGTGGCTTGTACAACTTTACGCGAAGGATGCGATGAGACGATTCGGTGGGTTGGCAATTGTGGATCAGGGGTTGTTGCCTATGGGAGTTATGAGGGCGTTGAGGAAGAGGAAGGTGGTTTGGCAGACGGTGCTTTGATATCATCGAAGGGCGAGACTGGCCTTCGATTCCAGTGAACTTGAGGCATCACAGCTCCCGTTGGTGAAGCCTCTGTATCTCGGGTACCCTGCCAAACAAAAGACCAACCCCCCAAATCCATGAAATCACGGCTCCCGTATCGGGAAAATGTCTGTGAATGGCTACAACGAAACCATCGTGATACCCTTCCTACCCTGATACCCCGCTTGCTTAGCTAACGCCCAAACTTCTACAGATATTAATACCAATATCCTCACATGCTTTGTCCCTTCGTTCCGAACCCTGGAAGACCGAGGACTTTACAGTACAACCCGCCGTGTGAATACCCCTATCTCCAAAGCAACCCCAGCACTAATACACCCAACTGATAAAATCCTCGCCAACCTACGCACCTCAAAATCACCTAAGCCTATCAAACGCGCTCCCAACCAACCCTCCTCCATCCCCCCCCTTATCAATACACCCACTCTCTTACCACTCAACCCAAAAGAACATCAAGACGAAGCCACTCTTTCTCCAGTAATAAAAGCAAACTATCATAAGCCCGTTCTAAAACAGTACAGTTAAAGCCAGCAGCTGCAGGCCCTATCCACGGCGGATTGGAATTACAATCGAAGCCTGGATGAAGGTCACTACTACCGATATGGCTTTTTTCTGAGGAAGTATTATAAATACATCGACGAAGGGACGAGGAATGAGGGTGGTGGCTTGTGCTTGGATGGTTGAGGGTGTGCGGTGGTATTGTTTGTGGAAGAGGTGAGTGGTATGTGAGCGGGGGTTTTGAGAAGAGGTATGATTTATAGGAATGGAGGCAGTGGTGGTGGTGGGAGGTGTGTGGTTTTATGGATGGAGGAGGGGGTGGGGGTGGGTACGTGAATGTTGGGATGGGATATCCTTGTGTCTGTGGTTTATAGTGCGGCGGATGTGGGTAGTTGGTTTTTGGGATGATGTTTCGTGCTCGTGGGGATGATTGAGTGGATGTGCGGTGAGGTTTGCGAGGAGATAGGGGGTGTTTTGCGGGATGGGTGTTTTGAAGTCCTTTTGTTGATTTGGAATGGGGCTGTGTGATATGAGGTTATTTAATTAGATTAGCTTAGTAGTCTCCGTCCAGGGAGGAGATGAAGGAATTTGATGATGGGATGTAGTAGGCAAGCGAATTGGGTAAATTCATCAATGTTGCAATATATATGATCGAATCCATGGTCATGTAGCCGCACCTATGCACGAGGGAGGTAAGTATCGACGAATTGGTAGCTTCATCAGTCAATGTTAGTTCTCATGTTATTCACTTTCTTGCTAGGTGTTTGAGGTCTCTACTATCCCTCTCTATCATGCTCTTGTGTCTCTTTCTCTCCCTTGAAATTTGCTATGGTAAATTGGGGCAGATCATATGTATCCAGATCGGAATTCGCCGCCTGTGTATATCATGATTTCGTTCTAATTCCTGTGAGAAACAAGTCGCCCAACTCCAACCCAAAACGTGAAGATTCGCATCCAGCACGAAACCACGTTGGATATATGTAATCAGAAAAGGTCATCCTTCCAATCCACCCTCTCGCTAATCGTCAGCACTATCGTCGTCTTAGCTCGAATTCGATTCAACGGCGTCTCCCCCTGTGAATTTTCCAGATCGTACTCATCGCTCCCTACCTCCCTACGCCCATGAACAGCCACGTTGTTCGTCCATGGAGGCGTGCCATGATGTTTGTCATCTAAGTCCTGTAATCTGTTGAAGTCATTGGATGAGCCGTCTTGTTTGCTACGCCACGAGGAGGTGAAGCTGCTGTGGTAGGCAGGTTTGGGGCGATGCGTGCCACCCCACACTACACGGACGAAAAGCGGGCGCAAGGAAGGAATGCAGGCGGATACCACGGCTATTGAGGGCTCGGCGGCAGTCCAAATTGCAACGGGGACGTAATTCCCTTGGTATTCCTGTCGTCAGCTTGATTTGGGAATTACTTTGAGTTGAGTTTGACTTGCAAGTTATGTCATCAACATTGACTTTGGAGAGAACCACGAGCCGAACGATGCTCACGACACAGACACTGCCAATCGGTCAGCGACACAGGCTCTGGGTGTTGAGTCCAGGAAAGAGTACGTCAATCCCATAACGAAGATGGCCGTCAGTATAAGCTTCTGCGGCTTTCCCGTCCGGAGCCGCCAAAGTATTGGGATAGGCATCGCCAGTAGTGCGAAGTCCGTGACTGTATTGATGGCGCCAGCAACTAGGAAATATAACTCAATTCTGATGCAATGGCCTCCTAATTCCTTGGAGAGTGTTCCGCCAAGCGTGTCCCAGAAATCGTGGATCGGCACGCATTGGAATATTGAGACGAGTATGCATGCTACTGTGAGAGCTATGACAAAGGTGAGTGCGGCCATGAGGATGCGTCTGAATTGTTGGATAGGGAAGATGCGGTATTGAAAGAGAATTCTGTCGTTTTATGTTTAGCAGCGTTGTAGCTCAAACAGACGAGGGTATTCACATGGAATATTTGACGGATGCCATAGCCAGAGTGTAAAGGAACTCGAAGCTGTAGAGGAGTTTGAACCAGTCGAATACGGTGTCGACAGGTAAAATCTGGAAGTGTTTTCCAATGCCATGGTGAACCGCTGATTCGTCTCCCTTAGCTTATATTGTACTCCAGAAGAAATGGTACTAACAAACAAGATTGACGACATTGGGTCCCCAGGCTAGAATCTGCGATGTTGTATCAACTTAATGTCTCTCACGAACGGCTAAAACAAAGGCTCAATTGGTCGCATACCAGAGCCAGAACCACAACATAATCATCCCACTAGTCGTTGTCAACTCTACCTACCTTTCTCATGTGAGACACATGCTCACCCAATATCCGACCCTGGACATTCATCTTGACAGCAGCCGCAGAATGACTGTTACAGTCGGCAACACAATTAGAGCCACCGACGCGCCCACAATCTGGCCCGAACGATCCTTGAACAATTCAGGGTCGGTAGCTGGATTCGCGCCAGAAACCAGCAAACTTGCCATCCCCAATGTCACAACCTGTAAGAACACATATGTCGATGTGCGCTCAACGATCGCAAAGAAAGGAGTTTGCGAAATGAGCGACCGGCGCAAGAAGAGAAGTTGCCGGTCAGCTTGTCATCAGAAGAAAACAGAATTTGAAAGTGGTGCGGGGGCGCTCGACTGATAAACCCTGACTGCATCCCTGCGGCGTATGGAGGCTGACACTGAAAGTCTTGATTTGGCGCTAACGGGAAGGGTCCCGATATGGATGCCCCCGGAACCGCACCCAGGTGTACCTAAGCCACCGAGAGCTAGCCCAAGAGTCCTGCGCGCTCTGGTACCGGTAGATCTAGCGCCAAATCCAGACTTTTGGTGTCAGCCTCCGTAGTTTATGTATGGTACTGATGATAATAGATAAGCAGCCAAGCGCCGGTAGCAAAAGTCGCGGGACTTGAGGAATATTACCCGAGCTTCGAAACATTGTTGTAGCTTCGCCACATGTTATCACAAGTTCTGGATCTCAGGACGAGGTGGCTTGATAGACTGGAGATGACTTGTGACATTTTTCCTGGCTTATCTGGAACTTGTTGTCGCTGCTGGTTCTGTACCAAAGCAAAGTGGAAGAAGTCTTAGCAACTCTCACGACTTTTGTCACTAACCTCAAAGCGGTTTAGGCCGTTCGGACGATGTTTGCTACGCCACTGATCTTCATCTGAAACAATAGGCTTGACTTGTTTGGGCCGAAGCTGCTGTCACTTGCATCTTTCGTTACGCAGGGCCTTGTCGCAGATCATTATGTGAGGTTCGATTTGTTAGCTTTTTGAGAAGTTGCACCCGGAAACGGCTAGTTTATGGAGGCTGATGCCTTGGCACACTAGCCTCTATAGGCTTCGGATAGACGATCTGCAGTCTAGCCATCATAGGTATAGCCGCGGCTAGGTCATACTTCTCAACAGCACAGGCGATACACCATGTATATGAATTGTTGCGAAGAGTTGACGGAAGGAATAGGCAAATTAGATCAGTGCATTGTCAGCTACCGGACTCGCCGAGGTGGGGAGAAATAGAATGTTACCATAGTTCATTGGCCATCAAGTCCATGCTCGTCGATCGTGATCGGCATCATCCTTGGAACTCCTGGCATCAACCTCCACCAATCTTACAACCCTCAATGCTCACCACCAACTTTGTGTATCAATATTGCACTGATCGCCACTCTGATCATATTCATTTTTGGCCAGGAGATTGCTTTGTTCAGAGGAAAGAGGAGCTCACGCTAGTGAAGCATAGCCGACTCCACTATCCATCGGCCAGCTCGGGGTCTCAATTGCAAGACAAGATAAAATAGTAATCTGTCATTCATTATCAGAGGCCTCATCTTTTGTGAGTGAGAGATCTGGTAAGCAAAACCAGGAGTCTTAGACTGCGTTGAGCCCATCTGCGGACCCATTGTCCATATCGCCTTTGCCTCTGGACTGGGAGGTATACTCATATTATTGTTCTGTTCTGGATGTTTTGCATTATGATCTTTGTGATTTGGTTTTTCGCAAGAGAGCGGGTGAGTTCGAGAGTGTCAATACCCAACACTTGCTCGAAAAACATCCCGATCCCGACGCAGGTATATGCCGTGGCTGACTTGTAGAGCCAAAACATAGCAAGGCTTAGATCAAACACCTTCGGGCAATATGACATGATTGTGTATGTATCAGAATAGGATGTGCTCTTTCAGGCTAACTCACCTGACTGTTGACCTAGTTTGTCCAGAACCTTTTTGAGGTATGTGAACTGTCATTGATAAGGATTGGTAGGAATGGATTACTTATATGTTAGTGCTAGATTGATTCACCCTGGGTCTTCAAATTGTATCGAATCAATTAGCTATCCGCCAGCTTAACCTCTCCCTCGTTGTCAACCAGAGCAGTGAGTTCCTTCTCCGCCACGGCCAGCGCTCCTAAGACAGAAATGGCTGGGAGAGGATCGCCCAGTGGGTAGCGGATGCGAACGGTGTGGTAGGTATGTGGGATCATATGGACGAGATATCTGTCTGTGTGATGCGTATGTAGGCTATCGAGAAGGTGTTGGTTAGTCGATGAGAAAGCCGATTGAGTTGGGGAAAGAAGGAGGGTTTACGCTGTAAGGTTGAAAGGGAGGGACGGAGTGAGAGTAGCATTCGGTAGGATAGGAAGGAGGAGGGAAAGGGTTGGGGTGGTGAGGAGGACGAGGGGAAGGAGACGGAGCGATATGGGTAGAAACATGGTGATGCGGTCAATTTACGAAATGACGGGATCACAAAGCAGGGAAATGAATGGCGTTGAGACTGGAGAAAGGGGACTCGATACTATATCCTTGTTGTCCCTATTTCATTCGTCGAGGGTGCTCATTGCCCATGTACAACTCTTGTCGAAAGTACGTAACCCATTTAGCCAACCGCGTAATCGCTTCATATCGAGGAATATAGGATATTATTCAGCAGAGACAGATTTTGGACCGATTGATTTGGGGACTGTGAGAGGGCCTGTGTAGCAGTGCTTCTGGAGTTATGCATATGGTATGTAATCGATGCCAAACGCATGTATGTATATTAGGGGGTATGATAGCTGGCAGAAGGTGTACAAACGTCATAATATGTTTTCTGACATAGAGACAACCCGATTTGGATGAGTCAAAGCGCCAGAGTAAAGTAGTGAGGGCCACATGAAGCGCATCATTGTCAACTCGTACGAGCCTCAAGCGGGAGACTACTGTATATCAACCCCCTGTGACCAGAACTCTTTGCGGTGAAGCCCCTGATGGACCCGGTGCATATGCTTTCTGGCCTTGACAGATGTTTGAGCACAATACAGCCTCCTCACGCGCGGCCAACACTTCCCTCTTACTGCGACATTCTCCTTCGATTATCGCAGCATCCAGGAGTGGTGGTCCATTCGGAAAGGTGAAGGCTTATCCCTCGATATGCATGGCATTCATGGACTGCTCAATGACCGTTCTCTCATTCCCTATGCCCGGTAAATCCTTCCCCAGCTCGGAGATTCTGGCGAGATGGCCTTGCGGATGAAATTCGATTTGTCTGGATAATCCGCTAAATTGGCGCCATTCATACGGGCAGAAGGCACTGCGGGGTCCGAGGGTGACCTCGAGGCTTTTGCTCATGACACGCAGCACCGAGTTGAGCCCTGCATAGAGCTCTTCACATTGCTCTGCAGCCTCCCACTCTTTGATAACCTTCTGAGTTGTCCCTACCGCCGGGCAGTACGACTCTGGTGCAATACTGAGCCTTAGGATCACAGACCTGAACATTGTAAATTCCTTGATGGCGAGAAACAAGGGAGATGTCTTAAGCTTGAAAGCGTAGCTCGCCCAATCATCCAATTCTAGCATCACGGTCATGGAGTTTCTCTGTACATCACCTGCTCGGAAGATCTCTAGAGGTCCTGACGGCGCCTTACAGAAGAAACGACTTGCTTCGTATTTTTGGGCCCGAATACTCGGGTGATTGAGGGGCCTGTTGTCAAGCTCCATTCTATAATAGATCTCAATATTCATCAGACGATCCGTGATCTTGGTGTTCAGAGACTTGGGGATTGGGCTTAAAGGCCCCCC
>JAABUL010002840.1_pt1 | contig 27512 bp, 31 predicted proteins | sample 5559151 | NCBI WGS metagenome assembly JAABUL01 (sample SAMN10711876, study PRJNA513368) | rock metagenome | isolation source: Antarctica rocks | place: Antarctica: Victoria Land, Pudding Butte sud | reverse complement strand
CAATGAATTTCGAGCATTGGACAAGCGATTGTTACTCACTCAAGTATGACCAAGCTCCGCAGTACTTGCAAAATGAATGAACACGATGCAAAATATGGTTTCCTGGTGTGCGCGTTGCTATGCATCCGGACCATCCGGGTGAGCACTGACATACCTCTGCCTCTCATCATCGGCAGAATCAGGCAGCAACGTTTCACAGCTCTAGTATAGCCAAGATGAGCTTAGCCAAGTGAATGTAAAGACGAGGTGATGACTGTGAGCTCGGGAGCAGGATATCCAGTCCGCGATGTTGCTGACTCGTCTTTTGTGCAGCAATGGAGTGCCGGAATGTCCGCATCCGAGCCGTTTCTACTGGGTAGTCACGTATTACGAGCTGATGCCAAGCATTAGAATAGCATCAATAGATTGAAACCTTGAAAGTGCTTCGTGCAAGTGCCCGACAGGGGCATTCACATGGTTAGCATAATCCAGTCAGCGAGGGGATTACAGCCAGTGAAAAGAGAGGAATAAGAAAGGACCCATGCTGTTGGTGGTAAGGTAATTTGAGGAGTCGCCGGGTCGCTTAAAGTTCCGCTGTCAGCATAAGACTCACTATCGGAGGATTAAGATAGCTCGGACCAAGGTTATCCGAAGCCGACCCGATATCATTCAAACACTCAGTCAAACACCTACTTTAGCCACCCTCGACGTGCTGATTTCCTCCATGAAAATCAAATCTGCCGGCCCGTGTGATATCAACGAAGCTACATTGCTATCCTGACCGGCATAACAGTGCCCATTCTCAGCGAGCGCCCGGGGTCCCGATGACCAGCGCACCATCAGCCGGGGTATGGGGCGCCGTCTCCCAATCTAAGGGCGTCGCCAACATCGTGGAGGAGGCGGCCGAGAAGATTGTGGGGAATCTATCACACAATGTTGAAGATCGACCATCATTCAGGGACCAAACTGGCTCGTCTACTGACACAGATATCTCCAGCGATCTTGAAAAGATCGGCAGCACCGAAGGAGTCGCTGAACTTGCTCGGCAGCTCACTTCACAATCCCTCAAATCGTCTCAAGATGAGCACAAGCTTGGAAGAATAGATACAGCAAATTCTATCAAAACTGGGGGAGGAGAGTACCGGAATTCCTTCATAGACACCAGCGATCCTGTTTTGGATCCGGGATCTGGACATTTTAAGCCTGAGGTATGGGTCCGGACATTGATAGGGCTGCAGTCGCGAGACCCTGAGAGGTATCCTCAGCGTGTGGCAGGCATTGGATACAAGAATCTCAATGTACACGGTTTCGGCAGTCTCACCGATTACCAAAAGTATGTGATCTAGGATCGAGATTAGCTGGTTGATGCTAGTGGCTAACGATTGACTCGCAGGACATTTGGAAATTATCCTCTCGAGCTCGGTTCTATATTCAATAAGCTCACTGGTCGAGGCAAAATAAAGATACAGATCTTGCGCGACTTCGAAGGGTTGGTACACAGCGGAGAAATGTTGGTTGTTCTTGGCCGTCCGGGCTCCGGTTGTTCTACTCTCTTAAAGACCATATCTGGGGAGACCCATGGTTTCTACATCGACGAAAAGTCAGATATCAACTACCAGGGTGTTCCCAAGGAGACCATGCATAAGGATTTCCGAGGGGAGTGCATGTATCAAGCCGAAGTCGATGTACATTTCCCGCAGTTGACGGTCGGTCAAACGCTCAATTTCGCAGCTCAGGCTAGGGCGCCACGGAACCGAATACCGGGAGTAACCCGAAAGCAGTACGCCAAACATATGACTGAGGTCATCATGGCGGTCTTCGGCCTTTCACATACCTACAACACAAGAGTCGGCAATGACTTCGTTCGCGGAGTCAGCGGAGGCGAACGGAAACGAGTTAGTATTGCCGAGGCGGCATTGGGTGGCAGTCCGCTCCAATGCTGGGATAACAGTACCCGTGGATTGGATAGTGCCACTGCTTTGGAATTCGTCAAAACCTTGAGAATATCAACCAGCTTAGCGGGATCGACTGCTGCCGTAGCCATTTATCAGGCTTCACAAAGTATATATGATATTTTCGACAAAGTCGTCGTCTTGTACGAAGGCCGTCAGATATACTTCGGCCATACCAGAGCAGCCAAAGCCTTCTTCGTGAACATGGGCTTCGCCTGCCCAGAGAGATCCACTACCGGGGATTTTCTCACATCATTGACGAATCCAGCAGAGAGGATTGTTCGGGAAGGCTTTGAGCACCGCGTTCCAAGAACGCCAGATGAGTTCGCGGCGGTGTGGCAAAAAAGTGAGGAAAGGGCTCGACTTATTCAAGACATTGAAAAATTCGATAGAGACTACCCATTGGGTGGGGAGCATCTAGAAAAGTTCAAGCAATCACGAAAAGCTCAGCAGGCGAAAACACAGTATGACGAGTCACACAATTGGAGGAGAATCCTGCTGACAAGGGTGCAGGCGCATCAAATCACCGTATACAATCTCCGTACCGATGCAGATTAGACTCTGCATGGAAAGAGGATTCCAGAGACTTAGGGGTGACATGAGCTTGACATTGTCAGGCATGATAGGTAACTTCGTCATGGCCTTGATCATAGGCAGTGTCTTCTACAACCTCCCTTCCAACACTGGCAGCTTCTACAGTCGAACCGTACTCTTGTTTTTCGCCATCTTGCTCAACGCGTTTAGCAGTTTCCTTGAGGTGAGTTCATCCGTAGGCTGCTCTATCAAGTTATCTGATTAAGGATTGCAAACAGATCTTGACGCTGTACGCGCAAAGGAGTATCGTGGAGAAACAAGCCAAATATGCGTTCTATCACCCTTTCTCGGAGGCCATCGCTTCCATGATATGCGACTTGCCGAATAAGATTCTCACCTCAATCTTCTTCAATTGTACACTCTACTTCATGACGAACCTTCGGAGGACGCCATCAGCTTTCTTTACGTTCTATCTGTTTTCTTTCGCTTGTGTCTTGGCTATGTCCATGATGTTCCGGACCATCGGCGCCCTCTCTCGGACGCTCGCCCAAGCTATGGCTCCTGCAGCGGTATTTATTTTGGGGTTTATCATCTACACCGGCTTCACCCTTCCAATCAGAGACATGCATCCATGTCAGTACTCCATTCTGGTTCGCCAATCTTTCTACTAATCAGTGTTCAGGGTTTCGTTGGATCAACTACTTCGACCCAGTTGCATACGCATTTGAGGCTTTGATGATTAACGAATTCCACAACCGTGATTTTCCTTGCTCAAATCTCGTACCTTCAGGTGGTAAATACAGCAACGTGGCGCCGCTTGAGAGGGTTTGTAGCACCGTGGGCTCCGTGGCTGGATCCAATTTTGTTAACGGAGACGCTTTTATTAACACAAGCTACGACTACTACCGGGCACACCTGTGGAGGAATCTAGGAATCATCATTGCAATTATGGTAGGCTTCTGCGCGATGTATTTGACAGCTTCGGAATTCATCTCGGCCGCACGGTCCAAGGGCGAAGTGTTGCTGTTCCGTCGCGGTCACACGCCCGCTGTAGCCTACAAGGGTGACGAAGAGGGCGTCATCGATGATCGGCCCACCGCTGAAGGCATCGTCGCCGAGAGAAAGACCACTAAAGTTCCAGTGAACATTCAAAAGCAGACTGCCATTTTCCACTGGCAAGCTGTCCATTATGACATCAAGATTAAGAGCGAGCCAAGAAGGCTTCTGGACGATGTTGATGGCTGGGTGAAGCCTGGAACTCTGACGGCGGTAAGTTTCAATACCACAAGCTCAGTCTAGGGACATATACTGACACAACTATTACAGTTGATGGGAGCCTCTGGAGCGGGCAAGACTACTTTACTAGATGTGCTGGCAAGCCGCGTTACGATGGGTGTTGTCACTGGTCAGATGCTAGTCAATGGTCGACAACGTGACAGTGGCTTCCAACGTAAGACAGGTTACGTGCAACAACAGGACCTTCATCTCGCAACATCAACGGTCAGAGAAGCCTTGAACTTCAGCGCCCTGCTCCGGCAACCGAAAACGACGCCCAAAAAGGAAAAGCTAGAATATGTCGATGAAGTGATCAAGCTCCTCGAAATGGACAGCTACGCTGAGGCCATTGTGGGTGTGCCAGGCGAAGGACTTAATGTTGAACAACGCAAACGTTTAACCATTGGCGTCGAGATGGCTGCAAAACCCGCACTGCTACTTTTCCTTGATGAACCTACTTCTGGACTTGACAGCCAAACAGCATGGTCGATCTGCAATCTGCTACGTAAATTGGCCAACAACGGACAAGCGATCCTCTGTACCATCCACCAGCCATCTGCCATACTTTTCCAGGAGTTCGACCGCTTGCTGTTCCTCGCAAGTGGTGGTCGAACTGTCTACTTCGGAGATATCGGCCCCAGGTCGCAGACGCTGACAAGCTACTTCGAACGCAATGGGGCGAGGAGATGCGGTGTCGACGAAAACCCGGCTGAGTGGATGTTAGATGTCATCGGCGCAGCTCCAGGATCACAAAATACCATCGATTGGCCCCAATTGTGGCGAGAGTCGGATGAAAAATTAGCCATTAGGGAAACACTCTCGGAGATGAAATCGAATCTCAAGAGTGAGCCCGTAGACAACGACCCCACAGCTCTGCGGGAATTTGCGGAGCCATTCACTGTCCAGTTGTTGGCCGTCACGACACGTGTTTTCGAACAATACTGGCGAACTCCATCCTACCTTTACTCCAAAACGCTTCTATGCACCACGACTTCACTCTTCATCGGGTTTTCCTTCTGGGATTCGGCCCTCAGTCTACAAGGCCTCCAGAATCAACTCTTCTCCATCTTCTTGATGATGATGATCTTCGGAAACATCGTAAATCAAACGATGCCTCATTTCGTAATCCAACGTGCGCTTTACGAATCACGAGAAAGACCATCAAAAACTTACTCATGGATAGTATTCATGTTTTCCCAAATCATCGTCGAGTTGCCGTGGAACAGTTTGATGTCCGTCATTCTCTTCGTCTGCTTCTATTACCCAATAGGCATGTATAAAAATGCAATACCGTCCCACCAAGTCCACGAGCGCGGTGCTCTGATGTGGCTATTCCTCTGGGTCTTCCTACTTTTCACCTCGACATTTACAGACATGGTCGTTGCTGGTATGGAGAGTGCGGAGACTGCTGGGAACATTGCTCAACTTCTTTTCTCACTGACATTAATCTTCTGCGGGTGAGTCTCCTCCCTTCATTCCTGTCCACCCTCAATCCTCACTCTGACAAAACCCCCAGTGTTCTCGCCGGGCCCTCAACCCTCCCACGCTTCTGGATCTTCATGTACCGAATTTCACCATTCACCTACTTCGTTTCAGGCATGCTTTCCACCGGCCTCGCCAACACCGCCGTCGTCTGCTCCTCGATCGAATACCTCAGCTTCAACCCATCCTCCGGCCAAACCTGCGGTCAGTACATGCAAGACTACATCAACACAACAGGCGGCTACCTCTCCAACGCTGGGGCTACAGCCGACTGCCGATTCTGCACCGCTTCCAGCACGAACCAGTATCTGGTGCTACTGAGCAGTGAGTATGGCACGCGATGGAGGAATTTCGGCATCATGTGGGCGTTTGTCATCTTCAACATCTTTGGCGCTCTCTTCCTTTACTGGCTGGCCCGCGTTCCGAGGAAGCAGACCGTTTCGGAGGAGGCTCCCGCGGATTCTATTTCGAGGACACAGACGAATGTGTCCAAGGTTCATACTAGGAATGAGAAGGCGTAGCGGGGTTTTTTGGGTTTAGATTTGGCTTCGGCTGAAAAGCAGGCATTGTCTGCGTGGACTGGTGTTGAATCGATATTGAGGTAATGAGTGCAAATAGACTACTGATAATATATTGAAGTTGTACGCTGGATTTGGTCATTTGTCTGACTTGATCAGGCGAGAGTTTCACTAGTGTTGTGTCCATTCGGCAATGGCAAAGGAGTCACTCGAAGCGGGTCTGGATGTGTACTTTGTGTGACGCTGTACCTCATGATTACGATGTCGGCACAGGTTTACTTTACAAGTAATGGCTCCGACACACGACGTGGGGTAACATATCCATTCGTAATGCAAGTAAAATGCTTTCTATATGATACTATCTACCTATAAGTCGTCGACCACTCAGAAACTCCCCCCCCCAGCACGCCCCCCCTCACCTCAACGGACTCTCAAAATACCCCATCCCCACTCCCTCCATCTCCCGCCCCCTCCTCTGCGGCGTCACCGTCCCACTCCCCCCTCCGATCTCAGACGGCGTCAATCGGCCCCCAACAGGCGTCATCCTGCCCCCCAAAAGCATCAAATCGACACTACTCCCCCCCGCCACACCTCTCGAATGATGTCCCTCCTCCCTCCGAGGCTGATACTGATGCTTACGCATATACCGATACACCTCGTCAATTTTCTGCTCCACCACGCCCTGCGCTTCGAATTCCTGATACTTCCTCCACAGCCTTAGCGCCGTGCGTGCGTCTTCGATACTGTCGTGGTTTCCTGTCTGGATTTCCTCTTTCAAGAAGAAATCGGCGAGGAGACTGAGTTTGAGCGTGCGTTCGCCCTTTTTGAAGAGCAGGCTCGTGTCTATGCTCTGCGCTTCCGGCACGAACATGTTTGCGTGGCGGAAATCCGACATCAGACCGTGGCCTACGAAGATGCAGCCGAGGTTGAGCAGCAGCCAGAGTTTCTTGTAGGCGATTTTCAGGTAGATGGGCGCTTTGTCCGACGTCACGGGGTCGAGGTCGCCGACTTCGATGCCGGAATATTGCGTCACGTAGTCGATGATGGGTTCGTAGATGGTGACGTAGTCGTCGATGAAAGGTACGCCTTCGTTTGGCCCGCTGCCACGGAGGGCGGAGATGCGGCCGAGACCTTGGCGGACTGGACGGGTGATTTTCTTTTCGCCGTCGGCGTTGATGTCGAAGGATTCGCGTTGGAGGACGACGAATTCGGCGTCGATGGCTACGTGAGAGCCTGGGGTGGGTACTTCGATATTCGGTTGGAGGGTGAAGCCTTCGGGGTTGGGGACGATACTAGGTGCTTTTAGCAATAAAGCGCGGCTTCTGATTCTCGATACTTACTTCATAGAACCGTTGTAATAGAGGGAATTGATATCGAGGGAATCTTTCCACGCATTGTCGACGTTGTGTCTTGCACTCTGCACCTGATAGACCAGCAGGACGGGAGTCTTCCATGGCGAGACGAAGCTGAGTGCTTCTTGCTGGCTGACTGGTCCAACCATGAAGTCGTTGAAGAGGTGCCATTGGCTGTGTTGTTGCTGACGATCGGAGTCCGATATAGTCACTTGATTGTTGGTTAGCACAAGTCTGTCAAAGCAGAGTGACGTGAGATGTACCATCAATAAACGATATCAGGTGATGCTTCTGTCGCTCGGCACTTGTGATGTCGACTACAAGTCCGACAAGCTCGTAAACGGTGGTGGCACGATAATTTCGGAACGGCCGTAATTGTTCGCCTTCACTGCACATGAGGTTTCCACCTTCGACCGTAATCCCAACCTCCCGTGGTAGCCAGCCTGGGGTAGCCCACGTACTTCGGCTATGCGGGTTTTTGTCGAGACCAGGATTGACCATGAGAACATCTGCGGATCTAGTGAAAGCCCGCTGGCTGGTCATTGAAGTATACCTTCTGCATCGTTGACACCAGCCTTTCGCCTGGGGTTCACCGTGGAAGCCCCGGTCAAGCACCTCGGAGAACTTGGGAGCGTGGTTGCGATTCCGGTCAATAGGATGCTACACGTTGTCAGTAAACAATTCTTGGCACGGTAAACAGCTTGAATCACTATGTCTGGGTAGATGAGCGTAGTGGAGGTCGGCTCTTCGTCTCGACGAGTATCGTTGTGACAGTTCAGACAGCGGACAGCCTGGACCGATAAGGTTGTGAGAGTCTGCTCTTGTCAGCTCGTGACATCAGTGATCCCGTCTGAGAGCCTGACCTGATCTAGTATGGAAGTCTGGCTGGAGACTCGTCTGTAGTCCTCACGTATCTGCTCTAGAAGGAAGCGGTTAGCCGCCAACAACCTCACGTCTAGAGGGTTCCTTGGCGACAATTCCTCCACGATGTTCATCTTGCCAGCTTCAAACCAAGATCAGCAGATATTTGCTCAATAGCAGTGGGATCCTACCATTGGTATTGCTGCTGTACGTTTTGAAAAGGTTTGTAGCCCTGCACACTTTCCCAGTGTTGCCGCCAGCCTTCTCTAGCATGTCAAACAAGAAACCTATCTCACAAAGCAAGCAACCCTCGTGTAAACAGCTTCCAGCGACGTGGTACAAAGCGACGTTGCGAATAAGTGGGGTGAATCTAAGTACCTGAAGAAGGGGGTTCAAGAAGGAGTTGGCGATATCGTTCTCGAGTCCAGAAAAGCGAGTCCGATTGTAGTAACTATCGGAGGAAATTAGGTGGAGTTTCGATGAGCATTGTGTACCAGACCTACCCAAAATCAAAGTCTTGGACGCCACGAGGACCGCCATATCTAATTCGCAGCTCCTCATAGCCATGTGGCGTGTCTCCTGTGTTGCTAGACAGAGCAAAGTGGGCAAAAGCTGTGGTGATATCGATGGTTACCTCGGTACCATCAAGACCACTAGTACTCATCCGAGTCTTGTCGCTCAAATATTTCGGCTCCGTTGCGGAACGGCCATCTGTTACTGGAGTCAATGGCCGGTCGACCTGGTTCCTGAGAGATTTACGGGGATTCGGTGCGATCAGCCCAATATTTGCAGGACCACGCCGTGATATGTTCAGGAGATCAGAATCGACGGTCGGCGGAGGCTTTCCAACTTCGAATACTCGATCGTTACCCCATGCAGAGAGAAGCTTGTCTCGGTAATAGGGCATGCCTATTGTACTGAAAGGGCTTTCACTCTATTGTCAGCCAAGTAAACACCCAGCGCATGAGAGTTTGGCATACAGATCAGAATCCACAGCCATATGGGCAACTGGTGCAACCTGGTCTGCAAATTCTGTAGGGCTAGGATTCTCCAAGAAGTGCAAATTGTTAGGCGAACCCCAGAGACTGAGGTTGTTTTCTTGATCGGCTATCGCCCAGACATTGCCGGTAGGTGACATGATCAAAGCTGTGAGGAAGCTCGTGAGAGTCACATGGATCATCTTGACGTTTCCAGCGTTCATGATATCAGTAACGTGGACCTGACCACTTCGCGAGCAAACGACACTGGTGGTTGACATCTTGGGGTGTATCTGCACGAAGGCAGCGCCCGCGGCAAAAGGTATGGGGCCCAGCTGTTCCAGTCTTTTGAGGTCGAAAACAGTAGCAAAGATGTCGAAGCCTAGTGCACCTGTATTTTGCCTTGGCGACCACCCACATGTAATAAGAAAATCATTTCTCGCATCCATACTGCTGATGTTTGAGGTGTGGGCTTGCATTGTCTTGACTACCTGAAGAGTACCTAGATCAAGAAAGTCGATAGCGCCCGTACTTGTTGCTGCACATATGTAGCGATTATATTTCATCATGGTGTATTGGGACTTCGTCTCAAGTCTCTTGACAACGTGACCCTTGTCCACGTCAATCTCGTACATGACGTGCTGGCATCCTGCTGCCAGAATGTGCTGGGCATCTTTGTGTAGAAAGGTCATACACGACAAGTCGGTCATGTCGTCTTCCCTAAAATTGATATCAGCGGTGACATGTGGTCCGAGGGGGTTTAAAAGCACGCACTCGATATGCCATTGTGACAAACCCCTTCTAATCGTAAGATGTACGCTTTTCGCCGCCAAGGAGATTACTCCTCTCTCATTGAAGAGAAATTGATGCACCGGACCTTCAGCTTCCGGATGGGCCTTAAGGGACGTATATCTCTCAAGTTGATGGCCGGAAAATGAGGTTATTCGACCCTTCGCATGATCAGGTACATTCGTGGCGACGGCTTCAAGAGACCATTGCCAATTATCTTACAAAATTATCGCCAACCCAAAGCAGTTCCTGACGTGTATCGAATGCAATCGTACCAATGTTCGGCGTAGGCCCAAATTGGGCGATGTTGGGTGAAGGTAGCTGGATCTTATGGATCTGATTCCACACAAAGGTCACCTTCTTGGGTCCAGTCTGTGGGAACAAGGCACCTCGCTGCTTACCTCTTGCCAGTCTGGATCCATGGCAACTGTACTAGTCCCTAGATTAATGACGAAATTATGTGTACGAATCCGGTGTTCTTCATTCTTGTAGCCCAGGAGAGCCGAGTGCCATTGTACGAAGTGAGCGACTGCTCAACGGTTGCTTTACATAATGGGACATAGCTTTACACCACAATTACATGACTTTCATTGCTCCATTTGCTTAAGGACAACATTCATTCTTTCGAAACGTACCAATTGACGTTCGTCAGCGTACATGACTGGACTGCGGAGCAGACTCTTCCGAAATGATTGGAGATCGATACCGTCGACTGTGGATGGATTGAAGTGCTAAGTGATTATGTCGCTGGGTTTGGTCGAGGACGCGTCATATCCATAATTACCAAATCAGGCATAGCTCATCTGGCTACTCCCTTGGCGTGCTTGGCAAACGATTTTCCTCACCACCTGGCTCGCGAGCAGTTCCACAACTATACAATGCCCAAACGATAAAAGTCCGCACAGACTCCCTGGTGCAAGAACCTAAGGCCGGTGCGCCAAAGCTTACAACATAGACGGTAAAGCAATTGAACTCCTCAGCACGCTTCCAGGCTGCTGTCAGGGGCACGAGAAATACATTGGTTGTCGCCGGACGGTCTGGCAGCGATTCTAGACCTCCCCTTTCGGACTGCTCAAAGTGAAAGGCTAGATTTGGTCAGCTTTGAAGGAGTCGCTTGGGATCTAGGTACTATTATTAGAGACTAGCTGCGCTTTGGGTTTGGAGAAGCTGGAAAAATTTCGATGAAAGGTTTGGGTGCTTTGTGATGGTTTTTTAGGATGTTTGCTAGAAGCGTGGTGTTTGTTATGTCATTGAGCTTTCTACTACCCAAAGACGATACCCTGTGTGATGCCGGACAATGACGACACCTGTACGAGGGTAACATCACTGAGCGAGACGTAAGGAAAGACGGTACTTTTGACAATTGTTGATTTTGTATACCACCGTGCTGACGAGCTGATGCCCTGCACTTATAAACCTGCTAGCAGCTTCCACATAAACACTTTGGATCAACGAGCCTTGCTCCAAGATTCCATCGCCTTGTTGTTACAACTATTATCATCCACTCATTCACCATCATATCTAGACCTCAGGACCTGCTTTGATCACTTCCGGCGTAGCCTCATCCGAATACTTCTTGAAGTTCTCAACGAACAGACCGCCAAGCTTGGTCACTTCTTCTTTGAAGTCGGCAGTTCCCGTCCAGGACTTCGCCGGATTCAACACCTCATCTGGCACTCCTGTGCATCTCTTTGGTACAGACAGGTTGAATGTCTCGTAGGTTTCGAATTCAGATTTAGCTAGCTCCCCGGAGTGAATCGAGTCGAGGATTGCTCGCGTGTATTTCAATCTACGCACTGTGAGTCGTTGTGGAGAGTCATATGGAGAGTGGAGCTTACGGGCATCGCTTGCCACCTGTCGTGGCACCAGCACCGACCCATCCAGTGTTCAGCAGCCATGCATTGGCATTGTGATGTTGGATCTTATCCGCCAGCATCTTCGCATAGCGCATTGGGTGGAGAGCCAAGAACGGTTGAGCAAAGCAAGAGGAGAACGTTGCTTGAGGCTCAGTAACACCGTCTTCGGTACCCGCCATCTTCGACGTATAGCCCGAGATGAAATGAAACATCGTTTGCTCGGGGTTGAGTTTCGAGATTGGTGGGAGAACTCCTCGTGCATCGCAGGTCAAGAGGATAATGTTGGATGGATGATTGTCCGAAACACAGGGGATCTTGGTATTCTCGATATATTCAATGGGGTACGCACTGCCCATTATTAGCATTATTGGCCGATCACCATTTGCTTCATTGATGGTGGCCTTTACCAGCGAGTGTTCTCCGTTAAGGTCGAGTCATCATAATCAACCATTCGAGTGTCGGGGCTAAAGACAACGTTCTCGAGGATCGAGCCAAATCTGATAGCGTTGAAGATGTCTGGCTCCTTCTCGGCAGACAGATTGATGCACTTTGCGTAACACTTATCAGGAGACTTAGCATCAAGCAATCAACGAGCAAAGTTCTAATTTCATAAGACTTACTCCTCCTTCAATGTTGAAGACGCCTGTGTCACTCCAGCAGTGCTCATCATCACCGATTAAGGCGCGCTTCGCATCCGCGGAGAGTGTAGTCTTGCCCGTACCCGAAAGTCCGAAGAAAACTGTCACATCGCCATCTTTGCCTTGGTTGGCGGAAGAATGGAGAGTCAAGACGTTGTGCTTCACAGGCATCTCGTAGAAGAGGACGGTGAAGATTCCCTTTTTCATCTCTCCGGCATATTCAGTGCCCAAAATGACCATTTCTTTCTCCGCAAAATTGATAGCAACAGAAGTAGATGAGCTCATTCCGGTGGTATATCGATTGGCTGGGAAAGAGCCGGCGTTATAAACAACATAGTCTGGGTGGAATTTGGCCAGTTCTTCCCTCGAGGGGCGGAGGAGCATGTTTCGCATGAATAAAGCATGATAGGCTCGAGCGCAGACAATGCGCACACTGATCCTATATCGCTCATCCCAGCCAGCGTAGCCATCAACGACATAGATTCGGTTTCGAGTATTCAGATAATCGACGGCACGCTCTCTGTTGATCCTCCACACCTGCCAAGATGATCGTTAGAAAAGTGGGCTGAAGGCACGTGCTCGGGCACAGATAAGATAGACAGAAGGAGGGGCTGCATATGCAAATGCGGGGTACGAGCCGAGGCCAATGCAAAGACCCGCGTTTGGCTCCCCATTCACGAAGTCTAATCATTGGTGATGCCCGTCCAGAGAGGAGTGCGAAAGGCTTCACTGACCTGCGGTGACATGGGCTTGTTGACAGGCCCCCACCAGATATCCTTCTCAGAGCCCTCTTCTTTGACAATCCGCTTATCGAGAGGTGAACGACCGGTCTTGGCTCCGGAGTATGCGGTCAAAGCTCCGGTCGAGGTGATGGCTGAACCGGTCTCGTAAACTAAAGCATCTTCGTATAACGCTGCGACTGAAGGATTGGCAATCTAGCGTGGCTTAGCGTTGGGACTTTGAAGGATTGGGGCAGTGTAGTCAACAATTGAAACACGGTCATAGTCGATGTGTGCTACCTCATGGAGCTCTTCTTCAATCTCAGTGTGCTCACGCTGTGGCCTGGATGGGCTCACATGTCAGCCGAGCTTATTCTTTCCCAGGTCAAAACCCGAGATAGTGAGGATACATACGCTACTCCACTTGGGTGGAGACTGGTCTTGTTGACGCTGTTTGGGTTGATCATTGTAGCGAGAGAGCTGGAATGGAAGTTGTTGCCTTGTTGTTTTTGCTGTTGCTGTGCTGCGTAGTCTGCGGAGAGTGGAGTTCGAGGACGGATCGGCGGTTCAAGATCTCTGGTGGGCATGGCGATGGCTTTGTATCATTCATGTGTCTGAAAGTCATTTTAGCCTTGTAGCGTATCGGCAGAAGTCGGAACACTGCGCCTCGACGTAGCCAACGCCTGGACAGGCGTTGGATGTGGAACGGTAAAAGAAGTCAAAATAGCGAAACAAGAGCGTTTGACCTACCGAGGTTCGCCCGTACCTTGTTCTGAGAGCTGAGTATAGCCTGCGAGGTCTGGGATGTTCTAAATGGGTCCAATACAACAGAAGAAATCGAGTGCCAGAGTATTATCTGCTCATTTATTGCTTTGTCCGGCTTTGGCGTGAGTGGGAGCTATCCAGACCCCGCCTTTTCGCTTGGGTGATTTATGTAATTCTAGCCACTGCGATTGGACAACGTCATCTATGGACAGATGGAGGATCAAAGGTCTCTCGTGGTGTATTGCCGTTCAAGCGACATATGGAGATGCTGCTCTAGACTCAGTGCTCCACCCACCCGTCTTCTGCCGATGATTGTGTATCATGCACACACAGTCACTCATAATCTCTCCTCCATTTTACCAGAGATGTCCCCAATCTCTGGTTTCAATAGCTCTGGCAGGATAACGCCTGCGTCACCGCAGAAAAACCAATCTCCTTCATCAAGTCCATACCGCCCTCCAGGAATGTCTGCTCTGTCCATGTTGATGACGGCAACCCTTGCCCCCCTTGCCCTCGCCTCCTCAACGTAGCCTGCGGCAGGGTACACTTTGGAACTGGTCCCAATGACGAGGATCAGGTCTATCTTCTTGGGCTCTGCTAGAAAGGCGTCGACTTTGCGGAGAGTCTCTGCAGGCAACGGCTCGCCAAACCAAACGACCCCTGGTCGGAGGATGCCATCTTGGCAGCGAGGGCACATGGGGAGGTCTTCGATGCCAAGTGCGGCAAGCTCTACTCGATCGTCTGATATATCCAACTCTTCAGATGCCTCCGGCTTCGGGAACGCAGGTTTTGTGGAATTTTCCAGTGAATATGGACTCGCTGATCCAGGCTCGGATGTCCCCAAGGGGCCTGGCTGGGGGATTCCTGTGGGTATCGCGAGAGCCGGCACTATTGGGTCGGTGAAATTCTGCTGCTCATAGTAATTGCAGAAGAAGGAGGTGCATTTGATGTCAAACAAAGAGCCGTGCAAAAGATGCAGCTGAGATGGTGGATGGCCTACTCGTTCACTGAGGCCTGGGCATTCTCTAGCAACGCCGTCTGTCATCGTGGGAAAGGGTGGTCGGCTTACCATCAACATTCTGGCTCAAGGTCACGAATCCCTTCTTGCGCCTTGCGAGTTCTGCAAGGGCATAATGTGCTGGGTTGGGTTTGCATCCTAGAGCCATATGTCTTCTGTAGCTGTAGAATTGCCAAACCAGATCAGGATCCCGGCTGAAAGCGTCCGGAGTGGCCAAAGATGTAGCATCGTAGCTCCTCCAAAGTCCTCCTGCACCACGAAATGTAGGTAAGCCTGAGGCTGCCGAAAGACCTGCACCACACAAAGCCAAGACTCGATCTGAGTATCGGAGATGCTTTTGGAACGATTCGACATCTGCCTTGACAAGCTGGGTAGTATTTGTATCGGTGGAAGACATGATGGGTAAGTAAGTGCGTGCAAAGGGTCTTATATTACGGATGAAGACGGGTCTGAATGTAGTTTCGAAGATGCTCATGCCAGAAACGTAGCATTGCAGTCCGATTACTTTGAGATCTGAAGTTACTCCTGCCAAACGAGGTGGATGACGTTCATTGGTCCTAGGTACTTTGGCATATGCAAATTATCTAAGAATTCTTGGCATAGGTACTCAGCATCCCATCCCCCCGGATCCATGCTTCTGGGTAGTAAAACTAGTCTAGGTACACTAACTCTAGGTATTACAGGTTATACTCCATATGAAAGTTGCTCCTAAGAAGCTACTCTAGAAGGTAGTCTACTTTTTAGGAGTCCTTAGTTATAAAAGATTTTACCTATATTCGACTTCCTAATGCTTGACGAGGCTCATTCTCTAACTATAAATTTAGTATTTTAGAAAGTCTTAAGGACCCTTCTAAAAAGTAGACTACCTTCTAGAATAGCTTCTTAGGAGCATCTTTTATATAGACTATAACCCTAAATACCAAGAAATAGTACTTCTAGAGTAGTTTTACCATCCAGAAGCATAGATCCGTGGGGATGGGATGCTGAGTACCTGTGCCAAGGATTCTTAGATAATTTGCATATGCCAACTGCAGTAGTTGCTTAGGCTGTTCTAGGATTAGTTAGCTCTAGAATAGTTCCATTAGCAAGGCGTGTTACAACGGATGCCTTCATGGCCTCAGGTGGCTACAGTCAAGCATGCAACCATGTGGCCTTGTGCGAAACAAGTGCGCAAGACCATTTACTTTGCGTATTGCTCCATGCATTGCAAGGCGTGCTGTGAATAGGAGACTACCGCCTTTCCAGTGTCGCTCATACGCCTCTGTGTCTGCGGCCAAGCTCTCATTCGGCCAACCTGTGCATGAGACCCATCCCCACCTTCTCAAACCTGGCGAATGTGAGATCTGACACACAGACTTCGCGAAAGCATCGCTGATTGCTACTGTGTCTGCAGTAACGCCGGGAATTACCGCCCTTGAATATGCACAGCGACGCTCCAAGCTTGCCTCCAAGCTCCCCAAAAATGCCATTGCCATTATAGCCTCTTCCGATGTCAAATACAGATCGGGTGCCGTGTTTTACGAGTTCCACCAAGACTCGAACTTCTTCTACTTGACGGGTATGGCCCATGTTTGTCAATGCTGGTCGATACACACTGAAGAGTACAGGATTTAATGAGCCAGAAGCTGTTGCTGTGATAGGTAGGCCGGATCGAGGGCTTCACAGAGGCTTTGGCGATGCTCATTATAGAAAGGCAAGACTTCCAACGCCAACGATCACGTCTTCCATCTCTTCGTGCGACCAAAAGACGCAAAGGCGGAACAATGGGATGGAATTAGGTCGGGGACACAGGCAGCGGTGGATGTCTTTAATGCGGATGAGGTATGGGTCAACTCGCATGAAAGAGGTGCTATCGCTGAGGGGACCCAAAGGTGGGAGATGTCAACCAAACATCGAGTCTTCTGACACCTCTGATCGGAGATGCCTCGAAAATCTACACAGACTATGTCTTCGACTCCGGACACAAGTCCCTCTTCGCCCGATTCCTCCATGACCGTTCGCCGAAAGCAGAAGGTCTAGCCAAGTTATTAGAGTCAAGTAGCGTACTGCCTCTGGGGGAACTCATCAACGACGTTCGCAACATCAAAAGCGATGCCGAGATCGCGAATATGCGCAAGGCTGGACAGGCTTCGGGAAGGGCCTTCACAGATGCAATGCGGCAAGGGTGGACCAGGGAAAGAGATCTCGCTGCGCATCTAGAGTACAAGTTCAGGGTGAACGACTGTGACGGATCTGCATATGTACCCGTGGTGGCTGGCGGACAGGTAAATGTCATTTCTCCCCAGCTCATTGAAAGTATTGACAATTCAGAACGCTAGCATCATTCATTACACCCAAAACAATCATCTCCTCAGGTAGGCTTCGTAGGACGGGCTGATCAAGTGCCTGATCTGACTTGTCTTCTAGAGAGGGGCATCTTGTCTTAGCAGATGCGGGCGGAGTATGTCTCTCCGTGAATTGTCGTATACCTTCAAACCTGACCCTGGTGGTTTTAGGAATATGGCGGGTATATTACGGACATCACACGTACCTGGCCTATATCAGGCTCCTTCACTCCCGCGCAAAGAGACCTCTACAACGCGTTGCTGGCCACTCAACGCCACTGTATCTCCCTCTGCCGTGCTAACGCCTCCGTTTCCCTTGATGGGCTACACAACAAGGCTGAGTCTCATCTGAAGGACCAACTTATTCAATTGGGGTTTGACATGTCTGGCAAGGTATCCGCTGCGAACTCCTGCTTGTAGCCTTTACTGATGCACGGGTCTACGCTACATAGGCTCTCGATGTCCTCTTTCCTCACCACCTAGGCCATTACATTGGCCTTGACGTACATGATACGCCAGGTCAATCGAGAAAAGCCGATTTAGTTCCACGCCAATGTGTTACCATCGAACCGTGAGCACCTTTCCTCCACTACATGGTTCGAATAATCGCTCATTCTTTGTGGGCAGAGGTCTATACGTTCCTGACACCGACGGCTTTCCAGCACATTTTCGTGGTATGGGCCTCCGCATCGAGGACAGTGTATGCATTCAGGAAGAGCATCCATTTGTACTGACCACTGAGGCTGTCAAAGAGGTTCGTCACATCTCCAAGCATTGCTCCAATCCAGCGAAGACTTCTCATCCAAGCCGAGCACCACGAAGCGTGTAGCCTGACGCGGGAATTAGATCGCAGACATTGAAGCCTTGAGGAAATAGGGCTTGCAGGTCCACATGAGACTTAAAGAAACAAGGTCCGCACTGGCTTCTCGGTGGCGTCCTGACCGAGCCGGCGGTAGTACGTAAGCTCTCTGACACTTTCAGTAGTGTTGGGATAAACGAAAACAATGGAGGCCCGAAGTCTTTCACCAATCCGTGGCGCTGCAACCTTACTTTATCAACGCACGTATCACACCAAGCTCTCCCTCGGGCCTTCCCTCCAGTCACTCACGGTCTTACATGTTCAAGCATGTCTATCCCATAATTCTTATTCAATTAAGGTTCGCCACCTCCCCGAGACTACGTCAATCAAAACCAGGAATACCGTTCAAGTTGGAATTAGGAGTCCTCGAAAGGTATTTGGGCCTTTTGGGGGCCGAAGAATATTATACGCGACACGCGACACTGAGCGGCAGGCTAGCTCGTCTCGTCGAACAAGTGGCAGTCTCGAGTCTTCGTTGATCCAGCTGAAACAGTCATACCTTCACCCCAAATAACAATCCAATAATCATGTTGGTATACTCGAGGGAGAACCAAATCTCACCCCAATCAGCGCACACAATGCCTGCTTCGCAAATCTAAGTAGTCAAGGCCTTTCGAATCTGGTAGAATAAGAACGCCAAGGCTCTGATACTTAAGTAAGTACTTTACTTTACTTTACTATCTAGGTCAGCCACGCGGGTCGCAAGAAAGCCGGAACATTTCATTCAAGAAAAGAATTTTCTCGGGGTGGTCAGGCACTCAAGTAGGCTGAGCTCAGCCTAAAGGGTCATCGAAACGCGGGCCACGTTTCGCATGTTTGTACCGTATTGTTTCACCACCTTTCATTCCATATCATCATTGATGATGGCCCCGAAACGTGATGGTAGAGCAACAAGATTATGGTGCAAGTGTAGACATTGAGCAATATTCATGATGTCTAATCATTGCGCATGAATGTTTCGGAACGCCGTGTCTAAATGCATCATGGTTGATACACCACTGCAAGGGTTAAGGTAAAGTATTTGGTTTTTCATTATATAGTCGACTCTTCGCCATCCTTCCTTTACGAAGAATTATAGGGAATCCATACCACACACAATCATCTTCAAGCACACGCCACCACAATGTACACCACCACCTCCCTCACTTTCTCCGCCCTCACCCTCACAACATTCCTCTCCTTCAGTATAGCCAACCCCGTCGAACTCAGACCCAACCCTCTCCAGCCAAGGGCGTCGCCTGCCTCCGTAGGAACTCCTTCCCACTCCCTCCATCCCACCCGACTAACCCACGAAATCAGTCACCGGGAGCAGACGGTCTGACCTGTCCCCAAGGATCGTATGGAATCCCGTACCCATACCATTCCAACTTCGAATACTGCGCTCTCTCCAACCCCACAGGCGCCACCACCTGCGACAACAACGTCGTCGTGGCAAAAGACTACCGGTGCAAATATCCGGTCTGCAAATGCGGCGACGGCACCAATGTCAATCCGGGCCCACCGTCAGTCGCCGATGCGCCTCCACCAACAGTCGCCGATCTGCCCCAAGAGTATCCGCCAGTTGCGGGCCCGGCAGTGCCCCATCCACCTCCGGCAGATCCCAATCCATCCCCGGCAGTCCCCGATTCACCCCCAGCGAATCCGCCCGGTGCGGACGCTCAGGCGCCGGCGCCGGACTGCGGTGGGCTCACGCTGGGGCAGTATGGCGATGAGAATCCGGGTCCGTTGGTGGATGGAGGGGCGAACGAGACTGTTTTGAATGTATGTTGTGTTTTCTTCTCCCCTATCATCCCCTCCCGCATCGAAGGGGTCGTGAGACCTGTTTGATCTGGATATTGTCGCTTCCCAGACAATTCGAGAGTACGCTTATTGGGATGATTTGGCTGATTCTGAGGGTTTGGTCATTAGTGGTGTACGGGACCGGTTGTACAGGGGAAATGTGAGCGGAAGGGGCCTGTTGCGGCGAATGTTTGGGGGTTTAAGGTTGGGGGGGCTGGTGATAGTGAGAATGTGTGTGGAGCTTTGTGTTCTTGCTCGCCGAAATGATGTGGTGGTGCTAGTACTTGAGAAGTGCTTTAGATGTAGACTGGATGTTTGTCGTGTACAAGCTATGAATATTGTTTTTGATGTGTGAGTGGCTAAGGAGAATGCTTCATTGGGACTTTTGCTGCCAAATTGGAGCTTTGATCGTGAGATCTTACAAGTACTATGCTTGAATATGCCCTTGTGCTGCGTGAAAGATATTACTCCATTCGAAGAAGGGTTGAATGTGGGCCTTTCAAGAAGCATTCGACACAAGTCCGCAGCTCCTACATTGATACAGGACACCAGGTTGCTTGGATAGCAACTCACTCCACATAATTTCCAATCCAGACATCCAGGTCAATTTGCGTATCATTTCTCCATATTCACCACTATGGATCTCACCGAGTGGCTGCAACACGTAAGTGACGGCTGGCTTTGACTTCCGACCCACAGAGCATCGTATCTCATGCAGCTCGTCACATGGTCGATGAGAGAGGGTCACGGGTCCAGCGGCGCAAAGTGTTTTGCCATACAGTCAGCCTGATTATATAAGCGTTGTAAGGTAGTATGAGGGAATTGCGCCGTGGTAACCTTTTTGGGCTTGTGGGGTAGATTTGTAGACGGGAGATGGATTGGAAATGAAAGTTTTGTAGGGTGTGGATTGGTGGAGGAGGGTAGGAAGGGAAGAGGTGGTGATGGTCTGGAAGAAAGACGGTGCTTCATGGAACGTCATCATTGTTGGGTTCCAATATCCTAGATTTGACAGATTGGGACGTTGCCATTGGGGTCTGTAAGCGGCTCACGCAGATACAGCACAGTACTCTGTGGTCTGTATGTTATTATTTGGTCCTGTAGATCGCCGATCGGGGCCGTCTCCGGGACCTGACGCTAGTGCACCACGAGAAAACGCACGCAGCAATTTCCCTTTCAGCGAATGGCGCCTGATACCGGCCTCACTTGCTTGTCCATATACTCCAGTGAATGGGGACATGAAATCCAGGCATGGCGAGTAAGCTTCTTCGTGACCCAGTGATGTCTGTACTATGTTGCACGTCAGCAATTGGCGAATCTAGAGCAGTCCGAACAAGTCAGATAGCGAGCATGACTAGGAGCTCGCAGAATGACACGAGTTATGTGAGCGAGGTCCTCGTGAGACGTCACTTTATTGGCTTTCCTTCCCTTGCTTCCTTTCGTCTTCGCCTTCCTCTCCTTGCTGTATTTGTCTGCAAACTCTCCAGCATTCTTGGGCAAGTCTCATACCTTCATCAAACACTCTACCTACCCTCAAACATCATACAACATCTTCACCATGCCTGGCGGACCAGGTCTCGTGGCTACGGCCGACACCGACCGCATTGAAGCTCCCATTACAATGAAGGCCTATCTCATGTGTGCCTTCGCTTCCTTTGGTGGTATCTTCTTCGGTTATGACTCTGGATGGATCAATGGTGTACTTGGTATGAAATACTTTATTCACCTCTACACTGGCAAAGACCCCAATGACCCCGCGTACCAAAAGGGGGGGTCAGACCCGAATGGTTTTGCCATTTCAGCGTCGCATAAGTCTCTCATCGTCTCCATCCTCTCCGCTGGCACCTTCATTGGTGCACTCATGGCCGGTGATATCGCGGATTTCACCGGTCGTCGCACAACCGTCATCCTGGGATGCCTGATCTTCATTGTGGGTGTAATTCTCCAAACCGCCTCTCGCAGCTTAGGCCTCCTTGTCGCAGGCCGACTTGTGGCTGGTCTCGGAATCGGATTCGTGTCAGCCATCATCATCCTCTACATGTCGGAGATCTCGCCCAAGAAGGTTCGCGGTGCCATTGTCTCTGGTTATCAATTCTGTATCACCATTGGTCTGCTCTTGGCCTCTTGTGTGGACTACGGCACTCAGAATTACTCGACTACCGCCTCCTACCGTATACCCATTGCTCTTCAGATGCTCTGGGCTATAATCTTGGCTACCGGCCTTTTCTTTCTCCCAGAATCTCCACGATACTTCGTAAAGCGCGGCAAGATCGACCGTGCTGCGGATGTGCTTGGTAGACTTCGTGGCCAGCCTCGCGACTCCGAATATGTGCAGACTGAACTAGCAGAGATCATTGCCAATCATGAGTACGAGCTACAAGTGGTTCCCCAAGGTAGCTACTTCAGCAGCTGGGCCAATTGTTTTCAGGGCTCTCCCTTTGAGCAGAAGAGTAATCTGCGGCGTACCATCTTGGGAACTTCTCTGCAGATGATGCAACAGTGGACTGGTATCAATTTCATTTTTTACTTTGGCACCACCTTCTTCGAACAGCTCGGCACGATCCACAACCCTTTTCTTATGGGTCTGATCACGACTCTCGTCAACGTTGCCTCCACTCCCATCTCCTTCTACACCGTTGAGCGCTTCGGTCGTCGGCCGCTCTTGATATGGGGAGCTCTGGGCATGGTGGTGTGCGAATTCATCGTCGCTATTGCCGGGACCGTGGACGGCAGTAATCCTGCTACGGTCAGGGCGGAAATCGCTTTCATCTGTATCTACATCTTCTTCTTCGCTTCCACATGGGGTCCTGGTGCTTGGGTCGTGATTGGCGAAATCTTTCCACTTCCGATCCGATCTCGTGGAGTGGCTCTATCGACAGCTTCCAATTGGCTATGGAACTGCGTAAGTTATGGTCTTCTAATCTTGGAGACTGGCAGCTGCTGATCAATGATTTCAGATCATCAGCGTTATCACACCCTACATGGTCGACCCGGACAAAGGGAATCTCGGTCCCAAGGTATTCTTCGTGTGGGGCGGCCTTTGCAGCTGCTGCTTCGTCTACGCCTACTTTCTCATTCCCGAAACCAAAGGTCTGTCTCTCGAGCAAGTCGATCGCATGTTGGAGGAGACAACTGCGAGGAATTCGTCCAAATGGGTGCCGCACAGCACGTTCGCATCGGAGATGGGCCTGACAGACAAGGGCATGCTTGCACCTGAGATTGTGGATAACGTGGAGCGCAAAGGGTCTGTCGTCTAGTTGTTCAGGAATTGGATCTGCGAAATATGCATGCGTGACTCTGGAACATCTCATGATTAAACGGTAGGATGGTAACGATTATGAGTCATTCCAGTGACTAGCACTTCCATCATCTCCACGATCGATGACAATGGTGTGTATATGTACCCCCTTTGTTTGAAACTTTGAAGTGAGTCTACACGTTAAACCAATGATGCGTCTCGGAATACACCAGCACAAGTGTTGTATACTCGATCGAAAAGAGCAACCCGGTAAACAATACATCGCAACGGATCACGCCATCTGAGATTTCTCTTACCGGCATCCTTCCTTGACCATGTGATACGCATGCAACTTTTCCAACCTTTCCCGCATTCCCACACTTGGTGGCCTATGACCATAGACATGTGGCATCATCAGCGGCGTAGAGTAACGGTTGCACTCACTCTACGCACCGCTGTAGAAGAGAGCCCGCAAGGGTGGTGTAGGTGCAGATGTGGAACCAAAGTCAGGAAGATCTTCTTTGAATCCTGATATATACATCGTTGATGGAAAAATGATTGCCAAAACTAAGTCTGCTAATCAGGACATTTCTACGAAGTTTACCGTAGAATTAAGCTACTGCATCTGTTGGAGAGTGGTAGGCTTGGTGGCTTGGTGGCTTGGCAATAAATGCTACGCAATCTAAGCGGCACGGCAGAAAGTTGTTCCAGGTGCCAAGGCACATTGCTCATCCATTGCTGTAGAGATACTCCGTAGAGCGTCGTACATCGCAGACATGGTGGTTCAGTTTGCAGCAGGATGGTCAGTCAACACGACGTAGCCGGACTGTAACGGGACCCTCCAATGGTGCGCCCGTTTGGCAGTCCAGCAGCCTTTGTTAAGCGCTGAACATAACTTGCCTACCTCGAACATGTTCGGTCCCTCACAGGTCCGGAGGTCCGTATAGCTTTCTTGTATGTCATCAAACGCTGAGTGCGATCTGTTGGCAGTGTCCGGCGCACGGACCTCGAATCTCGTTCTTCCTCAGAGGGCCGCTGTAGCCCAGACCCTACACTCGAAACCCGCTTTCGTGCACAGCTTCAGCAATCGTATGCGGAGGAACACCAGCAAGTGGGGCTGAAAGATGTGGAGTGGTCATCGCAAGGGAACCTATCCTCCATCGTTGAACCACCACGAGACGAAGATGAGGCCGCTTATGAGTTTCGACTATTCGCAGGATCATCTGGAATTGGACCATCGAAGAGTCAAGGCAACGGCTTGCAGAGGATTACTTTGAGGTCACCGACTCCACTCAACGGCGAACCTGGCTTCATCAGGCCACAGAGGCCGGAAGGATATTACTTTACTGGACCCGGGAGCGTAGAACAGACTGAACGGTTTTCTGCAGCTGCCGTGTCTGGCGAACAAGTCCTTGAGGGCCTGAAGACGAGATGGGTGTGTCAATAATCTTTCATATGGGTCGTGGGGATGGTAGCTTACGAATGGTTTCTTTAGCGCGGTCTCGAGCTTCCATGGAGGGTTACCAGCATCAAAGTAAAACGTCCAATTCAAGTAGCAGGCTCAGAAGGCCTTACTCAGGACTCGAGCGCGAAGAGAAGACGAATTGGTAAAAAGAGACGGATAATTCTGCGGAAGAGGATCGAAGCAAAGTCTATAATGAAAACATTAGCCTTGCAAAGCCAGGCAGAGAAGGACGCAGCTGAGAAAGATAAGCGGACAAAACGGAACAGGGAAAAGAAGGTTAAAAAGAGACTAAAAGAGAAGTTGAAGAACTCCTTGGGGGCGCTGGATGATGGGAGAATGGCTGACAGCGATTGATTCTCGATATTGGCTGAGATGTCACGCTAGGGAGATGATCCCACAATTTTGAGGTGGATCCTACTTTCGAGACTCGAGGGTCTGGTCGATGCCCCTTCCTAAGATATGGCAATGGACGTACATGCCTGGAAACGCTCCTTCCTGCAAAATATGGGCAGCCAATATCGCCTGTCAGCTCGCGCAGGAAGTTGCATCCACGTATACAAAGCATACTCTTTCTGTTTGAAAAATCCTGTTCTCATCAACATCATCACATCTTACCATTTATCAAGCACAACATCAAATACGAAGCATCACCATGTCTCATATATGTTATGCCCCAAACGCTGTGCCCGTGCCTGAGTATGGGCCCTGCAACAACGACACGGACAGCGTCAGCCTGTGCTGTAGCCCGGGTCAGTACTGCCTGACTAACGGGTTATGTGCCAATGGAGAGGGCGAGTTCTACAGCGGAGCGTGTACCGATAAGACATATAAAGCCTCTATCTGCCCGTCATTCTGCATGGGTAACGCTCCATTCCATCCATCTCTACACTAGTGCTCTCTGACATGGAGAATTAGGAGCAAGCAAGTTCGTCGTCCAGTGCAAAAATTCCGTACTCCCAGATGGGGCGTTCTGCTGCGATGCAAACGGCAGTGGGAGCTGTTGTAATTCTGCAGGCAATGCCTTGGACCTGGCTGTGGCGGTGACCTCGGCCACAGTGGCACCAACAAGGAACTTTGGCCTCACTGCAAGCACGTCAAGCTTCCGAAGTCTCTCCAGCTCCGGCATTTCGGGGGAAAGCACTCCGAGCTCAACAGCCTTCTCAACAAGGCTCACCATGAGCTCCGCGGTCGGTTTGACAGGAGCCAATCATGGCTTCAACAGCACTTCTACAAGTTCAGTACCCTCGACTATGACGGCGACGTTAGTATCAGTCTCCCCGTCCCCACCACCAAAACCGTTCAACAAAGCGAAGGCACTGGGGCTTGAGATCAGCGTTCCAGTTGCATGCGGATTGATAATCCTCGTGGTATTGACGGCAGTGTACTACAGGGTATGGAGAAAGTCCGGCTCCGAAAGGTCCTTTACCGTGATGAGGTCTCGGATAGTGGATTATTCGAGTAATTCGGAAATCAAAGTTGAGCCTATAGAACTCGCTACGAATCCCACAAGACCGGCGGAACTGGAGTCTGCCAGCACTCCAAGGACGCCCACGATTGCCCCGAGACTGTCAGCAAGTCATGAGAATGTCGCAAGACTTGCTAGGATCCCAGCCTCAGTCCCTTGGGATGTGGGCCATTCTCGTGCCCCTTCTCCGGCGACTCCTGACATCCGACCCAACAATCCGCAGGGCCCCCTGCCACTCCCCGTATTTCCTACGGTCTCAGAGGACGACTCAAGAGGATCTTCGCCACCCGCAGGCTCAGCAATAGCGCAGACTGATGGTGGCTCGTCCCCACAGCCAAGACTGGAGTTGGCAGGCTCAGCTGCGCCGCCGACACAGGGATCGACCATGTCAAGCAGCTCGGGTGAAGCATTGGAGCGCAACGTATCATCCGACGGCGAAGTATCGGATGGCAATGTGCTATCGGATGGTATCAGAGCTCCTCCGAATTCTGAAGCACCATCCTCAACGTTGATCAATTCGAGCCCGCCATCTACTAGATCCTATGACTCCAACACCAAGACCATCCTCGATGTTGGAATTGTGCTGCATACTGCCGAGACTGAATCTGAACAAGGTGATGTCAGCCCATCATCGCTCGCCGATGAGGAAGCCGAAGAGAACGAGCTGAGTCAGTATCTGAACGTAGTGGGTTGGGAGCCTCGCCATGAAAACGTTGCAACTGTGGTTGGGGGCTCTGAAGTTGCGGTCTCTGAAGATCCGGACTCTGAAGTCAAGACAATCAGGTCTGCACTTAGCGAACCTGTTGGGGACTCTGGGGACTTGGGGCTTGGTGGCCTCCCCGCGCGTGGTTGCTCTATCTAGGATCTGCTTCGCTAGTACTCTGGAGGTTTTCTTCTTATCATTGTCTGGTTAGGTCTTTCGAGGGGGGACACAGGCCAATTGTTGGCTATGGAGATTTCTCCCTTGCCCCTTGTTCGGTTGTGATTCTTATGTAAGGACATAGTTCGGACGATGGCGTCTTGGTCTTTTCAGGGTGGGCCGTGGTGTCAATATTAGGACAGGCATGGTTTCACTTGTTAGATCTTTCTTTTATTCGTAAGGTATAGATAATTGATTCATCAACTGCTGGCGTTCCCATGCGCTATACGCTTCATTTGATATGCAACGGTACCGTTCCAGCCTCACGATATTATAATGCACATGGTCTGTCAACGCCCATTGTAGTTAAAACAAAGGCAACCGCTTCGCTGACATATCCTTTTCTGAACCTGATACCCTTGGATTCCCACATTGATACCTCCAACCCGCTTGCTGGCACACTATGCACACAAGGTTTATAGGTGAACGTAGTTATACCATCCCATGTCCTGGCAAGGCACTCGTTTTCGAGTGCCAAAGTCGCCAGGACATGGGATAGCTACGCAAATGCCATATCTTGGTCCATGCTATGACCATACATCGATATAATCCACTGTGAGTTCCACTACTCTGTATAGCTCACGCGCTGTCCGTATCACGTTACGTCCCTGTTTATTAATTGAGTTGGCTTTTCTCTACGGTTGTTTGAGTGAAGTGGGAGTGGGGTTTTGGTTTTGGGGGTCTGGGGTGGGGTGCGCAATTGTGTTGTGAGGGGGGTGTCAGGGTGGGTGTGAGGGTGGGTGCTGTATGG
>JAABUL010002839.1_pt1 | contig 27513 bp, 3 predicted proteins | sample 5559151 | NCBI WGS metagenome assembly JAABUL01 (sample SAMN10711876, study PRJNA513368) | rock metagenome | isolation source: Antarctica rocks | place: Antarctica: Victoria Land, Pudding Butte sud | reverse complement strand
AGATTATTATTGAAATTAATAAATTTTTCATTTAATTAAGGATATTATAATAGATATAATGATATATTTAAAGGATTTAAAGGATTTATATTAATATTTATAATAGAAAGTAGTTATATAATAATAATTAATAAATAGTAATAATAATAAATAATGTTTAATCTTATATATAATAAAATATAAAATTAAAGTAAGATTAGCTATTAGTATATCTATTAATATTAAATATAAAAACCTCTCTATTTATTATTATATTAATTAGATTTTCTATTATAATATACTATCTTTTATTAAAGGATTCTAGATTTATATATATAATTAATAAAGTATATTATAAATTAAAAAGAAAGAATAATTATATTTATTCCTAGATATATACTTAATAATAATATTTAATAGGATAAAGATTAAGATAAATAAAAGCTAATTTATAAATATAAAAATATATATCTTTCTAATCTTATATAAATCTTAAGATAAATTTAGGTTAATTAAAGCTAAATTATTATATAAATTAATAAATATTAAATACTACTTAAGTATATCTTTCTTATATCTTATATAAGGTATATATCTTTATAATTAAATATAACGTATTTTATATATATTATATAAAGGTTTATAATTATCTTATTATTAAATATAACTTTAAGAGATAATAAGATATATATTAAAATTCCTAAATTAATATTACTTTTATTACCTCTTATAATATTATTAAAATTTATAATTATAAATAATATTTAATCTATTTAAATTTAATATATATAATCTTATAAATTAAATAAATAAAAGATATTTAAGTTATTAAAAGTTTAATAATTCTTTAATATTACTTAATCTCCTAGATTCTAATAACTTTAATTATTAATATATATTTAAGTTTAAATAAATATAAATATACTATTATTCTTCTTTTATATAACTTTTATTATAATAGACTTTACCCTTAATTTAATTAACTTAATAAGGCCCTTTTATTATTTACCTTTTATTATAATTATCTTTTTCCTTAATATAAATAGTTTAATTAAGGTCTTTTAATTACTTTTATAATAAATAGGCTATTATAAAGGTTAAGACTCTACTATTATTACTATTTTAATTATTATTATTATAAAGTAAATCTATATTAATAATAACCTTACTTGGAATTTTATTTATTTATAATTTAAATAATATAATAATAGGTCTTTAAATAATTTTATAATTAAATTAAGGCTCTTATAATAGTTAATTATTATTTAAGTAACCTTAATTATTCAACTCTTTACTATTTAAATAACTTTAACTCTAGGATTCTCTATTATTTAAATAACTTTAAGGAATACTTATATTATTTAAAAGATTTAAGTTAATAGTAATAAAATTATTAATATACTTTAATATAATTATTAAAGGTATTATAATTAAAAGTTTAAAATAATAAAAATATAAAATTAAAAGGAAGGGAAAAATATAATTAATAAAGTAATATATCTAATAAATTTAATTATATAAATCTTTATAATTATTAGAATATCTTATTTATTTTCTATCTTCTTATAACCTTTATAATAAGTTATATTATTTATTTAATTACCCTTAAACTCTCTATTATATTATAATATCTTAAATAAATAACTTTAATATAAATAAGATAGATAATAAAAGTTAGATATCTTTAATACCTTTTTTATAAGAGGCTAATTCCTCTAATTAATCCTTTATTAAAAAAGAGTAAGATATTCCTTATTATTTATATATTATAGAAATACTTAAGGCTTTCTTTAACTAATATTATAAATAATTATAATATACTTATATAAAGAGTTTATTAAAAAAAAAAAGGATATTAATATAACTTTTTTTAAAATATCTAAGAAGTAGAATAAAGAATAGGAGTAGTATTATATTAATATTATAATTTATAATAAGGAGCCTAGGGCTATTTATATTAAATATAAATATATATTAATAAGGATAAATATAAGAAGTAATATAAAGAATTATTTATTTTTTAAAGTATATAAGAAAATATCTTAAATAAAAGGAATAAAATTAATTTAATTTAAACTTAATTTCTGTTATTAAGTTTATTTATATTAGGAAAAGGATAAGATAATAATTAAAATAATTAGCTAATTATTACTAAGAATTTTGATTTTTTTTATATATAATTATTTTATAATCAAAGCTTAATAATTAATAACTTTAATAGCTAACTTATATAAATAATAATATCTCTTAATCTTTTTATATAAACTATAAATAATATAAAAATATAATAAGCTTTTAAGTATCTTAACTCTTAAATTAATCTTTTATTATTATTAATAATTAAGAATAAAATTATATAAATATTTATTAACCTTAAACCTTATCTACTTAAAAAGCTACCTTTTAATAAAATAAAAGTTATTTTAATACTTAGCCTTTAATCTATTAAAAACTAGTAGAGTTATATAATTATAAATATATATTTTATTAATTAAAAGTACTAATATTATAAAATACTTATTATATTTAAATATATAAAAGGGAAGTATAATAATATTAATTTAATAATATATTTAATAAGGATTATTAATTACTTTAACTTAAATAAATTAATTAATATAACTATAATTAATAATATTTTTAATAATCTTATAATATATAATAATAATAATAAATATTATTAAATTTAAATAGTTTAAGATTAAACTTAAAAAGGAATTATATAAAGCTTATATAAATTTAGAGTATCTTTTAAATATAAAGAATTATTATATCCCTTATTTATTATATATTATCTGATTTATATTTAAGGAGCTATTAAGTATAATTAAAATATTATTAATTAACTAGGATTTCTAAAAAGACTAAGATAAGAAGAGGGATTAAATAAGATTAAATATTATAAGTTAAAAAAAGCCTAATATATTATTTACCTTAATAAAAGTATATAATACTTTCTTATATTTTATTCTAATCTTTATATTATATAAGACATCTATAATAATAATTTATAATAATAGATTTAAAAGGCTACTACTTATCTTAATAATAATAGTTTACAATAAAAAAGGTTTTAAAAGATTTAATAGTCTTATAATTAATAAAAGTAAAAAGATATTAATTTATAATAAGAGTTAGCTTAAAGAATTTATAATATTAAAGCTTTTTTAAGATATAATAAATAAGTAGGATTTAATATATTATATATTTATTTAAACTTATAAATTAAGGGTAGTTATAAATAAATTTTTCTTATAAAATAGTATTATACTTTAACTTAAGATAAAGTTAAATTAATTATTTAATTAAACTTTATAAACCTTTCTATTAATATACTTAAATAATAGGAAGCTTAAGGAAGCTAATAATATATAAGGTATTCTAAGTATATAATACCCTATTTAATTATTTAAAGGAGGAGGTAAGAAAGTTATAAAGAAAAAGAGTTTTATAAATTTTCTTTTCAAAAGATTTAAAAAAGGTAAATAAGAAGTTAATTAATTATTATATAAAAATAAAGTTATTATTAAGAGGATTATATAATATAATAACTTTTTTTTATCCTAATATAAATGGAATAGTTTTTAAAGATTAAGGTAAGAATAATAAAAATAAAATATAAGAAGATAATTATTAAAAGGAACTTAAGACTTAATATTATAACTATTCATTAATTACTTAATATTAGAAGATTTATAAATAATAAGATTTAAGTAAAGATATTCTTAAATAATTTATTAAAATTAAGAAAAGGTTATTTAATAATATATAAAAAATAAATAAAGAGATTTATAATTATTATAATATAAGTATAATATTATTTATCTTAATCTTTATCCTTATTATTAATATATAATAAATTATAATAATAATATAAAGACCTTTTTTAATTAATAGAAAGACTTTTCTCTAATATATAATTATCTATTTTATATAACTTATAATATCTTAATAATACTGTTTATTAATATTAATTATAAGCGTATTCTTAATATAATTAAAAGGTTATATAATTTAATTAAATCTTTTATATTAAAAACCTTCTTAATTATTATAATAATTAATTAATTTCAAGTAGTAGAGAATAATAATATAATAAGATCTTAAGATCTTAAGATATATAAAATAATATTATTTAAGGAGTATTAAGAAGAGGCTAAGTAATAGATAAATACTACTAATAAGAATAAAGATAAAGATTTAATTAATAATTAAAATAAAGGTAGGAAGTTTAATAAAGTTAAAAAAGATAATAATAATAATTAAAGAGAATTTAATTATAAATAAATAATAGATTATTTAAATAAATCTAATTATAATAATAATCTTCTAATAAATCTTATAATTATATAAGAAAATAGATATAAAAAAAATAAGGAATTATAATTATAATTTAAATTTATAAATAATATTCTAATATTACTTATTATATTATATAACTTATTATTATATAAGGTATATTTTAATTAAAAGTAAGCTAGTTAATAAAATATATATATTTAAGGTAAAACTCTATTATTATATAACTATTAATAATTAATAAAAGATTGTATAATAAGTTAACTTTAAGATCTAAGTTAAAGTTAAATAAAGATAATAGATTACTATCTAACCTATATAAATAAAAAAGGTATTATAATTATAAATTAATTAGAAAAGTAAATAATAAGGTTATTAAATATAAATAAAAGGATATAATTATACTTAATTTAATATATAAATTAAATAAATATACATCTTATAATTAAAGTAATAGGGATAATAATTAAGATGATTAAAGTAACTAGTAAACTTTAATTATATTAATAATTAGGTTAATTTATATAAATTAATCTCCTACCTATTAAGAAGTCTAAGGATTAATTAAAATCTCATAAATCTTTTTACCTCCTTAATAATACTATTTACTCTAAATTATATATAATTAATTAATACTCCTTATATAATTTATTAATAGTCCTATTCTTATTAATATCTTTTAATTATTATATAAAGGGATACTTCCTAGGACTTATAAATATATAAAATACCTTATAAGTACCTATATTATTAAAATTAAGTTAAAAGTTATATTATTTATAATTATAATCCTTAAGCTATATATTAATATTAAAGGATAGGATAAGCTAATTATTAATGTTTTAAATTTAAACTTTATATTTAACTATATTATAAAGATTTTAGCTCTTTTATCTTTAAAGTTTATACTTAAATATCTTTATATTAACTTATAATATTAGGTTTTGTTATAAGGTTAGCTTTAATAGAGTAAATATATTATATAATATTAAATTAATATCTTAGAATAAATATTAATAACTAATAAAATAGGGGTGAAATAAAAATTAAAATAAATCTTCTTATCCTCTTCTTTAACTTTTAATAATAAGAAAACTATTTATATATATATATATATATATAAATATTATACCTATTATAATATTTAAGATTTAAGTATAAGTACTTAAGTATAAACTTCTATATATTATAAAGATAATTAAATAGTAGATAATTAATTTTATTAATTTTATTAATAATTTTTATTTATAAGAGCCTATTATTAAATAATTTCTTATATTTAAAGTCCTTTATTACCTTCTTATTCTCTTCTTTATCTTATTTAAATTATACCTTAAATATTATATCTATTATAGTATTAATATTATTAGGATTATTTAGATCTCTTATTTTATAATCCTCTTATAATTAACTTCTATTATTATATATAATAATATATCTATTTATACTTATATTAATTATAATTATAATTATTATTATATATAACCTATTTATAATATTAATAAATTAAGGATTAGAATCTTAATATTTAAGATAAAGATTAAGATAAACTAGGAATTAATATAAGCTTTAATTATAATTTATTTAAGATTAAACTCCTTTTTTATAATAAAGGTATCTTAATTATAACCTACTTCTTTTAATTAATAGCTTTCTAATTAGCCTTTTTAACCTTTTTAATAAAGAGTTCTTTAATTAAATAATTAATATAATAATTCTAAGATTTAATAATATTTAAATTCTAATTAAGGGCTTTAATAATTTTATATAATATTTACAAAACTCCTACCTTCTATTTATAATAATTATACTTAAGTATAATAATATTAATCCCTATTATTAAATTATAACATTAGTAATTCGGGGACCCCCGCCCTAGTAGCTCGGGAGGCCCGTATAGGCATACATGAGCCCGGGGAGTTATCGGGCTAGCCCTAATAGGAAATCAATATATTTTAGCGAGGTATTATAAACTAATACTAATTTTCTCTACTATACTAAAATTACAGCTAAAACAAACTAAAACTGGACTAGCTGTAATATTATAAAAACTACGCCTTAAGAGAAGTTAGTAGGTCTTTTTATTTTCAGGCGTAGTTTTTAGAAAATTACAGCTAGTCCAGTTTTAGTTCGTTTTAGCTGTTATCTTGCTATAGTATAGAGAATTAGTGTAAGTTTATAACACCGCGCTAAAATATCTTAACTTCCTATTAGGGCTAGCCTGATAACCCCCCGGGCTCATGTATACCCGTACGGGCCTCCCGAGCTGCCAGGGCGGGGGTCCCCGAATTGCCGATGTAAGTCTTCTACTTTATTTATATTATTATCCTAACTCTTAAGAAGTAGACTTATAATTTAATAATATTATTATATAAATTACTTAAGGTAATACCTAATAATATAATATAATAATAATAACTATCTTAAAGGATTATAATTAAAAGGAGGATAAATAATTAAAAATTTAAGCCCTAATAATACTAGCGCTATATTAGGTACCTATATTACACTAATCAAAATAGTATTATAATATATTATAATCAATTTTTAATATATTAACTAAATAAATTAAGAAATATTATAAGAAATATTATAATTTATAATCCTTCTTATCCTAATAAATAATTAAGATAAAGATAAAGATAATTATTTATAAATTCCTAAAGATTATTCTATTTAATTTAAATAATTTTCTAAATTAAAATCTAACTTTAAATATTATAATAATTTATATATAAATTTATAAGATATACCTAAATTAAATTAATAAATATTAGGATTTCTTCTCTTAAATATTATTAAAAAAAATATTTTTAATTATTATTAAGTAATAGAAGGTAAATATTACTTTTATTATCTACTAAAAAGGGGTTAAGATAAAGATTAAGTCAATTTCTAAGGGACTTCCTAGGAGTAATTTAGGGCTATTAGGGGTAGATTTACCCTTATTAATAAGTAGACTTACCCCTATTAATAAGTAATAGGTACCCGTTTTTTTAATAAGATAGGGTAAGGTAGGTATACTAAAAGTTAGAGCGGGTAGAGACCTTTATAACCTACCCTAAAATCCGCCCCGCCTAGCTCTAAGGCGGGTACCTAGAGCGGGTACCTAGAGCGGGTACCTAGACCTATTCGGTAGCGTAGTATTAGTAGTCTAGAAATAGAACTAATATAATTAACAAGGTAACTAGATTAATAGTTACTTGATATTACTAAGTAATATACTTACTAAGGCTAAATAAGAAGCTTTAATTAAATAAGATAAATAACTTAATCTTCTTATAATTAAATCCTAAGTTCTTTAGAATATTAAAAATTTAATAATCTTAAATTAAGGATATATTTAATATTATTTACCTTATTAATATTTATATATATCTTATAATATATCTATTAAATCTATTATTATATCCTTTAATCTTAGTTAAATAACTTAAAAGAAGCGTCTTAAGGCCTTAGACTTAAAGCGTTATATAATATAAATATTTAAGGCCTAAAGATATAATTTAAATCTTAAGAAAATCTTAAAAGATTATATATTTATAACTAGCCGGAAAGATATAGGATAGTATAGGATCTAGGCCTTCCTAGCTATCTTATAGGAGGGGATAGGTTTAGGGGTTTTAGTCCTATCCTATTATAGGATAGTATAGGTTTTCGTAGGATAATCCTATAGGATAGGATATTTATAAGACTAGTTTATAAGATAGGATATTTATAAGATATCCTATAATTACTAAGAGGAGCTAGGTATCTATATAAAAGATTATATTAAGTAAATATTATAACTAGAATAATAATTAGAAATTATATATTTTAAATATTACTTTAGTTATTAAGCTATTATATATAATAAATAATATATATTATTATACTTTCTAAGTCTATTAATTATTAGGAAGTTTAAATCTTATATTTTATATTAGAGTAAAGAATTTATAATTATAAAGATATATAATATATAAGTATAATTAAATATCCTTCAATTATAATATAATATACTTTATATACTTTATATATAAGTTTAAATCTATTATAATTATTAGTATTAATTATATAAAAAATATATAAATAATTTATATTTTAATATATTTATTAAGAATACTTTTATAGCTTCTTATAAGCCTTTAAAGGCTTTCCGCTAGAATCTAGTACTATTATATAAATTAAGGGTAATCTTATAAATAAGTCTATAAAAAGGGCTTTTTTAAATAAGGAGATTAGTTTCTTTCTAGAAGTAGTAGATCTAATAAAGGATAATAATTATTATATATTATTAACTAAGATTAATAATTAGAATAATAACTATAAAGACTTATTATCTTATCTCTATTTAAGCTTCTTCTTTATTATACTTAAACTTAGAAGATTAATAATATTAGTAGACTTATAACTTAAGACCTTTTTATTACCTATAATACTTATAATATTTATAGTACTTATAATTTTATAAGGTTTTTATATTATTATATTAGCTATTATAAATTAAATAGCTTTATTAAAAGTATATATTACCTTTAATATTTAAGTAGAATATTAATAATTATATTTATCTAATTAAGTTAAGAAATATATAAATACTAACTTATAAGAATAAGATATACGATTAATTATAAAAGGATAAATATACTTAAATTATAATATAATAAAATAAAGAACTTTATAATAAGGATATAATATATATAAGATAAGACCTATATACTCTAAGAATTATATAATTATATATATATAATATTTAAGAAGGTTATAAGTTAGATAATTAAGTCTTTTAAATAATATATTCTTATTATTTAAAATAAATACTTAGATTTCTTACTCTTCTCTATTTAAAATTACTTTATAATATATTAACTTATCTAATTTATACTAGAAAAGATTATAATTAATTTATAAATTTAGTATTATTATATAATATATTATTATAGAATTTTATAATATAATATAATTATTATTATAATTAGAATACCTATAGAATTATTATTAGTAGTAGGAAGCCTCCGCTAGTACTATAAGGTTAGAAACTCTAATTCTATTATTAATATACCTAATACTACTCTATTTAATACTATTTAAGATTATAGAAATACGGTTCTATTTATACTATTATATAATATAATATAAGGAGTATTTATAATTAATAATAGTTATAATTACTTATAAAATTTAGAATTTATTATTTTTACTACTAGTATTAGGTATTAATATTAAGGAAAAGTAATATAACTATTTTAACTTAATTAGGAATAATATATTTTAAAATTAAAATAAATCCCTTAATTCTTATTTCTACCTAATACTTCTTATATATATTATTAAAATCTAATTAAGTATATATAATTTATAATATAATAGCGTGTAGTATATATATCTTATTATTAATAATTATAATAATAACTAGAATTAATAATATAATAGCGTGTAGTATATATATCTTATTATTAATAATTATAATAATAACTAGAATTAATAATCTTTATAAATAAATATAAGGTAGTAAAGGTAAAGTAATTAATAAAATTTAACTTAATAAATTATAATATAAAGGCTCTTATTCTACTTATATAATACTCTATTAACTTTTATAAATATTAAAGATAAAGAAGATAATTTTAATAAAATCCTCCTTTATTACTTCAATACTTATAATAATAATAATAGTAATAAGACTAATATTATATAAGACTTAATATATAGTATAAGGGGTTACTACCTAAGTATTTAAGTAAAGTATAAGGCTGTTAAAGAATTGAATAAGAATATATATTTAAAGTATTTATAAATACGCCTAGAGTCTTTTATATTAGGTAAAAAGGTAGTAGAAATAGTAAAGAAGGCGGATATTATAATAAATAATTATATTATTAAGAAGTATAAGTCTTCATTATATCTTAATAAATCTATATAAGAGAGGGAAGGATAACTCCTTTATCTTTAATAATTTATTATAAATTAATAATAAGACTTTCTAATTTATAATTATTATTCTAAGTATCTAATAATTGTATAAGATTATTACTAGAGTTTATATTAAAGTAATTATAAGTTATTATAATATATAGGTTATTACACGTATTATTATTTATATTAATAATAATAATAAGGATTTAATATAAGAAGATATTAATAATAAAGAGATTAAGTTAGATAATTTATATTTAACTAATTCCTATCTAATTTATATATTAATTATATAGATCTAATTTTTTAAGCTACGCGTAAGTAAAACGCGCTTTATAATTAAATAAAATATAATATTACTTAATATTAGCCTATTAATTAATAAATAATATATAAGTCTAGCTAATTATAATAGGAATATATAATAAATCTTAAAATAAATTAATTTATTTATACTTAATTAGTTTAGTATAAGTTAATATATAACCTATTATATAAGTTAAATTACTTAAATTAATATCTAAACCTAGGATATTATCTTAACTATTATATTAGTAACTTATATCTACTACTTATTAAGGTATATTAATTCTATTATTTTAATTATTATTTTAATTATTTTTATATAGATTATTAACCTAGATAGAATAGTTTAATTTATAATAAGCCCCTCCCTTTATTATATATATATTTTAGTTATAAAGAAAAGGTTATTTAATATAATATAGCTAATTATCTTTAAGATTAATGTTTTAATATTATAAATAATACGCGCTTAATCTTTCTTCTTAGGCCTACTTCTTAATAACTTAATAATTATAATTTAGTAACTAATAATTTTAAGCTTAATATAAATATAATTAATATTATTTAAGTATATCTTCTAATTATTTAGGATTTTAAATAGGTACTTTAGGAGTTTAACTACCTTATACCTTTTATTATTAAATTATACCTCCTATTATAAGATATAACCTATTTCCCTATATAAATAATTATATTTATAAATATAATTAATTAAAGATTTCTCCTCTTATAATACTTTCTAATTATATTATACTTATTTCATTTAAGGAAGAATTCCTTTTTTTACTTATTTAAAGATTTATCTTTATATTAAGAAATATTATAAATACGCTTAATAAAGCTATTAATATTAAGGCCTTTATAATTATTAAATTTATATTAATAGATATTATCTTTAATAAAATAAAATAATCTACTTATTAATTAATAATAAGAGCTTAATAATAATTTAATAGTAAGTTTCTACTTATCTTATTAATAATTAAGCTTATTAAAACTTTTTAAATCTAGGAGTTTTAATACCTTTAAATAATTTAAGGTTATTTATCTTATCTATTACCTACTTATAAGCTTCTTACCTTTACTTATAAAGAATTTATAAGTATTATCTTTTAAGACTTATAATAAATAATTAATAATATTAAGAGTTTTTAAATAAAGAAAGGATTAGAGTAACTTACTACTCTGATAAATAATACTTAATAATAACTTAAAGTAAAAGGAGAAAGAGATATTATTAATTAAATATTTCTTTATAACTTTAAGATCTATTAATATTATAAGTAATATTAAACAGCTATTTACTCTTATAAATAATATTATAATATTTAATACTATCCTTAAAGGAGTAGGAAGATAATAGGCTTATACTTTAATATTATTAATATATTTATAATAGACCTCTCTCTCCTAAGTATTCTTAATAAGATTTTTAGTACTTATATTAATAGAGCTTAATATAAGTAATATACCTCTAATTAAATTAATTATTATATTTATTAAATTATATTTTATTATCCCTTTATTCTTCTTTTCTTTAATGTATTCTTTAAGGTCTTTATAATTAGCCTTCTTCTTCTTATTATTAATATATATAAATATAATCTACCTTTATACTCTTTATATTTAGAATTATTATTTTAGTTATTAATAGTACTTATTTGAAAAAGAAAAAAAGTTACTATAATTTTAATAATATAATATAAGTATTATTTAAGAGATTTATATTTAAGACTATTTAGAGATTTATATTATTTTATAGCTTTTTAAATAAATTTATATTGTTTACTTATATAATAATCCTCTTTATATAGAATATATATAATTAGGCTACTAATAATTTATTAAATATTTATTATATTAAATATTTATATTAAGATAAAATATATTATTAAGATTATTAATAACTTTAGCCTTTATAGCTTCCTAAAATATACTTAAAGTAGAGGCTTATATTTATATTAATTATATAAGCTTTTATAAAAGGTTTATTATAACCTCTCTTATTAAATAATTAAATAATAATTATAATATTATTAGATCTATTATTTTTTATAAATAATAGATTTCTAATAATACTTATATTAGTAATATTAAATTAATAATATTAAAATATATTTATATACTTAATATACTTCTAGGTTTCTATTATTATATTATAATTAGTTATATCCTTTATTTCCTTTTTACTTAACTTTTAATAGCTTTTTTACTATTTATTAACTTTTAAAGATATTAATATTTTAATAAAGTTTACTTATCTAGTAGTAGTAGATTATATAAATTATTTAATAGATATTTAATAGATATTTAATATTAATAATAATACTATTAAGGTTTATAAATATAATTATAAGGATTATTAAGCTATTAATAATTATTAGCTCTAGATTTTAAGATTTAATATAAGATCTTAACTTTAATAATATATAATAAGTTTTATAAATATTAAATCTTATAACTTCTTAAAATTTAACTTTATTCTTAAGAGTTAGAAGAATAGTAGTATAGTTATTAATAAGAAATATAGGAAGTATATTATATATAAGTAATAATAGATATAAAGGAGAGAAGAAGTATAAGGGGATTTAGGAGATTAATATTAATTATAAAATTAGTTAAAAACTTAATTTAAATATTGATTTAAAAGTAAAGATTATAATACTTTACTAGCTAAGATAATAATTAGAATCATAATTAAAAAAGGTTAATATATAATTAATTAAATTATTTATAAGCCCCTAATTTAATCCTACTTTATTATTACTTAAGATTAATAATAAAGTAATAAATATAAATATTATAATATAATAAGAGCTTAGAATTTATAATCTAAATTCTTAACTTTAACTTTATACTTATAATATTAATTATAATATATTATCTTACTCTTTAACTAGTAATACTTTATCCTCTTTTATTATTAAGAGTTTTATAAATACTCTAATTATAAGTTTAATAAAGAAGGGTAAAAATAAACCCTATTATATCTTTTAATATAAGTAGAAGGATAAATAGCTAAATTAATAAATAAGATAGCGTAGGCTATTAAGAATAAGATAAAAACTAATTATAATTATTATAATATTTATTAGGATAGGATAAAGAAGTTTAATAAATAGGAAGATTTTTATAAATATATCCTTATCTTTAGTAGAGCTTTATAACTTATTTATTATTATTATAATAAGGTTATTATTTATCCTTCTATAAGTTATAATATTAATAGTATAAGTATCTATCTCTTATTTAAAGGAAATATTAAGAAATTAGGTCTTATTTCTTTATAATAGATATTAATTATTAATAGTTATTAAGATAAGGTATATTAGTAATATAAATCCCTAAGCTTTTAATAGGTAAAATAATAATTAGAATTAATATACTACCTTCTATCTTAAAGGAAATAGAATAAGGATATAAAATTAATATTAAATAGGCGGAAACTTATATATAAAGACTTCCTTAAATAATTTTATTACTAAGTTATAATTATAAGTATATAATTTAATATTATTAATAATCTTAAGATATTATAACTCTTTTACTACCTTAATCCTACTCTTTAATTAAACTTAATATTTATTATTAAGAACTACTTAATAATAAAGGTTAAAGAAATTAAATAGAGTCTTTTATTAAACTTACTTATAAATAATATTAAAATCTCCTTATTACTTAATTATTAATTATATATAATAATTATAGCTTTCTTTATTAATAAGGATTAGATATAATATAAGAAACTCTTAAGCTTTAAATATCTTAAAGATTAATATAATAGCTTATAACTTATAATAATTATAAATTTAATTATTAGGTAATATAAGATTAAAGATTAACTTCTTATTTTTACTATTAATAACACGAGTAATAATACTTTATTATATAATAAACTTATTAAATCCCTTCTTATAAGCCCTTTTAATAATTTTATTAATTAAGGAGAGAATAATTATAAGGATATTACGTAATAACGTAGCTACTAAGTAACTTAGATAGTATATATATTAAACTCTCTATTCCGTAAGTATTAAGATTAATTACTAGTTTTCCTTTCTCTAGGATTTCCCTCCTTTATATCCTAGGGAAAAGGGTAGCGCTATATTATTATAATACTATAATATAGCTTAAGCGTTATATTATTAGTTAATCCTTATAATTATTCCCCCTCTAAGCTCTTAGGCTCTAAGAGCGCTTTTAAGAGTATCTAAGTTATTTATAAGATAAGTAAGTTAGGTAGCCCTCTTATAATACTTAAATATAATATCTAAATTATCTTAAGGTATATTCCCTAAATTATGATAAAGTTTTATATTAAATAAGGTTTAACTATTATCTTTATTAATAGGAAACTTATATAACTATTATATAAGGTTTATAGATATAATATTAATAGTAATTTATAAAATTACTATTATTATACTTAGAAGTATTATTATTATTTATAAGTCTAATATTTAGAGGCTAATATTTCATAATAAATAGTAGGCTTATATTTAAGCCTTATAAGTAAGATTTACTTATTATTTTAATATAATTATATATTAAATTATATTATTCTTATATAAGGTTTATAGATATAATATTAATAGTAATTTATAAAATTACTATTATTATACTTAGAAGTATTGTTATTATTTATAAGTCTAATAAATAGTAGGCTTATATTTAAGCCTTATAAGTAAGATTTACTTATTATTTTAATATAATTATATATTAAATTATATTATTCTTATTAAGGTATTATAAGGAGATTAGTATTTTAATATAAATAACAAGTAGAAGGTATTAAGCCTTTATTAAGTATATAAAGAGATATTATAATAATTATTTATAACTTCTTTCTTATAAAAATTAATGATATTAAGTCTAATAATATTAAATTTAATAATATTAAGATTAATAATATTACCTCTCCTACTACTTCTATTATATCTTATAACCTTAGTTATATTAATATATATACTACCTTATAATAATTTTTATTATAAACCTAATAAATTTAGGCTAGCGCCTCTTTTAATACTTCTCCTTCTTTCTTTACCTACTTTAATCCTATTATAGCTTTATCCTATTACTACTATCTTCACTACGCTTAATAGTAGTAGAAGAATCTATAAGTCTCTTTTTTTATTATTAATATTTATTAAGTTATATAATAATCTTATTTATATTTACGCTGCGGAACGGGTACGGGTATCCGCTCCGGGTACCCGCCCCGGAGCTAGGCGGGGCGGGTTGTAGAGGTCCCTACCCGCCCCGACTTTTAGCGTACCCGCCCCGCCCCGCCCCGTCAAAAAAAACGGGTACCCGCTGCTTATTAATAGGGGTAACTCCGCTTACTAATAGGGGTAAGTCTACCCCTAATACCCTTAAATTACCTCTAGGAAGTCCCCTAGAAATTATCCTAATCTTTGTCCTAAACCTTTTTTAGTAGGGGATAAAAGAGATATATAGGTTTCTACTAGCTAATTAGCTAATGTAATTAGATATTACTAAAATTACTATTTTTAGAAATCCTTATAAAATATTATATTATATTAATTTTTATTTATTCTTATTTATATTAGTTAATTAAGTAGTAAAAGGCTATATATCTCTTTTATCCCCTACTAAAAAGGGGTTAGGACAAAGATTAGGATAATTTTTAAGGGTCTTCCTAGGGGTAATTTAGGGAGATTTAAGGTATACTCTTTATTATTAGTAAGCGGGGCGGGTACCCGCCCCGCTATTAGGGCGGGTTCCAAGGGCACCTATCCGCCCCGCCTTACCCTGTTCCGCAGCGTATTTATATTCCTACCTTTATAAGGTTTACCTATTACTCTTATTATATAAGATTAAATATCTTATTATTATTACTTCTCTTTATTATCCTTTTATCTACCTTCTTATAGCCTCTAATACTATTATTAATATTAATAATAATATTACCTAGCTTATTATCCTTTAATATATTTTTATTAATATCCTTATTTATATCTAGTTTCATATTTATATTAATAGCGCTATTATTAGCGCTACTACTCTAGTCCCTACTCTAGTACCTAATACTACTATTTTAGAGAGGATTACGCGGGCCCTTAAGAGTATTCTTAATATTAAATATTATAAGGTATATCTCTTATTTTCCTTACCCCTTTAGAGTTATATTAATATTATATAAAATTATTTAAAGGCTATTATAACTAATAATAAAGAGGATAAAGAGGATAAGATTATAGCTAGCCCCTTTAGTAATAAAGAGTAGATAGTATAATAAGCGGCTACCTCCCTTATAATAATAGCTATTATTATTATAAATAGTAATAAAATATTTCTCTTAATTATAACTTTTATTAACTTTACTTAAATACCTTTAATATATTAGGTATATACTTTAAGTCCCGCTTATATAGCTATTAATTATAGTTATTTAATTAACCTTTCTACTTTATTAAGTATCTTAATTTATTATAAGAGATCTTATAATTTAATATAACTTCTACCTTATAATCTTCCTTATTACTTATAAGCTCTACTTATAAGATATTTATAATATTACTACTATTACTTATAAAAGGCTCTAATAGTAAGATATAGAAAATAGGGTATATTTAAAATATTTTAGGGAGGTCTAGTTTATAAGCTTATTTACTTATATATTTAATTATCTTAAATAGTCTTAAATACCTTTATAATAGCTTCTTAATTAATTAAGCTAAATTAATATTCTTTATATTTAATAAGATAGGTTTTCTAAAGTTAAATAATATTAATTTCTTATATTTATTTATATATTTTACTTATATCTCTTAAGCTTTATTTAAGTATTATTCTAATATCTTCTTATTTTCTTAAAGGTTTTCTATCCTTTATTTTATTAATAAGATATCTTTAATATATAACTTTATTAATTAAATATCTAATATAGGTAAGTACTTATAAAGTACTTTATATAATAATAGGCTAGTACTTATATACTTTATATAATTATATATAAACTCTACTAGGTATAATAGCTTTACCTAATTATCTTACTTTTAGCTTAAGTAGTAGTATAGATATTATTCTAATATATTATTCTATCTTTCTATCTATTTATTAATTTAGGGATAGAATATAATACTTAACTTTTATTATACTTTTATATAATAATATATTATTACTTAGAAGGTACTTATAAATATTATTCCCCTATTACTTATAATACCCTCTAGCTAACTATAAGCTAAGAAGATATTATAATATAATAAATTAACTATCCTAATAATATCTATTATTTTAATTATAAGTAAGTATTTAGCTACTTTAATATAATAATTTACTACTACTAGGATTATATTATAAATACTACCTCTTAGCTTACTTAATAAGAAGTTTATAATAAAGTCTACTATAATTTCTTAAAATAATTTTATTAAAATAAATAAAGGTAATAAGGTTTTATAAATAATATATCTATATAATTTTATTAACTAATAGGTTAAGTATTCTTAAATATAATTATAAATATCTTAATTTATTAACTTCTAATAGAACTTTTATTCTATTAGCTCTTATATATATTTCTATAAATAGTAGCTAATATATAAGTTATTATATAGAGTCTTATAATCTCCTACCTAATAGCCTTATTATTAGGTATATAAATAGCCCTATTTTTATAAAGAGTCCCTATATTATCTATTATTTATATAGTATTTATAGGCCTTTATTAAGTCTTTAATCTTAATATAACCTTTTTATTAAATAACTCTTTATCTCCTTCTTAAAGATATTAAATAATCTCTAATATTAAGGTAATATATTTATTATAAATACTATCTACTATTAATACTACTATAATAAGCCTCTTTAATATAATTTATTTATAATTAAATTAGCTAGTAGTAGGATTAAGGCTATTACCTATACTATATTATATTATTAAGAGTATATTACTCTCCTCCTTATTTAAGATATAAGGTTTTTTAAGTCTTATTATTAACCTTTTATACCTCTCTTAAATACAAGTCTTATTATTTTATACTTTATAAGTATTATATACCTAGAAGTTATTTAAAGGAATATATTTTATATTCTTTAACTTATTCTTTAATATTAATAAATAAGTATTATTTTCTTTTATTATTAATTTATAATTTAGCTATTAAGATAGCGCGTTAGCTAGGTTCTTAATACCTATATAATAATAGATTCTAAAGTTATAATTAATAAGCTTTATTACTTAATATACCTATCTTCTTATTAATAATAATATAATATAAAAGTACCTTAGATTATTATAATTTATAATAATTATTACCTAATATAAGCTTCCCTCTAAGAAGTACCTTTATATTATAAATACTTCTACTATCATAAATACTTCTTAATTATATATCTTATATCTAATCTCTATAAATATTAATTTGTAAGAGTAAAAGTTAATAAGATATTACTTTACCTCTAATTTATCTACCTTAAAGAAGATTTTCTAGGAAAGAATAATTATAATAGTTAAGATTAAGGTATTTATCTTTAAATAAATCTCCTTTATAAGATTAAAATAAATTAAGAGTAGTATCTTTTAGAAGAGTTATTTAAGTTACTTAAATATTATATAAGTAATATTACTTAATATTAGCTTTCCCCCCTTAATATCTAAGTACTCCTTCTTTAAGTAGTTTATAAGAGTAGTTATAATAGAAGAGTAATATTTATAGAAATTAGTAAATCCTAAGAAGATTTAAATATCTTTTATACTTTTAAGTTTAAGTTAGTCTATTATTATCTTAATATAATATAAGTTTATATATATACTTATACTACTTATAATAAAGCTAAGAAATTCTACCTTAGAAATTATAAATTTATGTTTCTTAAAATTAATATAAAGCTTAAATTCTTAGAGCTATTAAAGTACTACCTTTACTACTTTAATATAAGAGTCCCTATCTTAGGAATAAATAAAGATATTATTAAGATAGATTATATATATTATATTAAAAAGGCTTATTAGCGCCTTATTAATATATATTTAAAATAAGGCGGGAGTATTAATAAGTTTAAAAGATATAATTAAGTACTTAAAGTAATTATACCTTATATAAAATACTATCTTTTATTTATCTCCCTTCTAAATTTATATTTAATAGTAGGCGTCTTTAAGATTTAATTTAATTAGGTATTTTATACTAATTAGCCTTATTAATATCTTATTAATTAATAGTAATAGGTATTAATTCTTAATTATAATCTTATTAAGTACTTTATAATTAATATATAATTATAATATCCTATCTTTTTTAAGGATAAATAATATTAATATATTTATAAGGCTTATAAAGTAATAAATTTAAACTTTTTTTAAAGCTTATTTAAAGTACTCTCTTAATATATAAAGCTTCCTCTCTAATAAATTATATAAAGGCTTAAAGGGAGGTTCTTTATCCTCCTTAATATTAATCGCGTAGTTATAATATATATAATTTAATAATACCTTAATATTCTTAATTAAGAAGATATCTTAGAAGGTATTAAACTCCTTTAATAATTTTAAGTAAATCTCTAAGTCCTTAAACTCTTTATTAAGGTCTACCCTTAAATAGGTAATAATATATATAATACTCCTTAAGTACTTTATAAACTCTTCCTTAATATTAATATTTTTAATTATATTTCTTAACTTTATAAGGAATTATTAATTCTTAGTAAGTTAATTTACTTATAAGTTTTACTCCTCTAATTATAAATAGCCTAAGTAAAAATTATAATTAAAGTTTATAATAGTATAGAAGGCGCCTTAATAATATTATATAACCCCTTATAAATTTACTAACTTAATTTTATTAATATAAGTACTTATTAAGAGTATTAGGTTATTAACCTTATTATATAATATATTATTAGAGTTAATATCTATCTCCTATTTTTACTCTTTTATTAAGTATATATTAATATAATTAATATTAATATCTAAGTTAATTAATATAATATATTCTTTTTAAGAGTATTAGAATTCTACTTATATTATAATTATAAGCCTTTTTATCTACTTCTTTCTTTATATTATTATAGTAGATATAATAATAGTACCTAAGGATTTCTTAAATCTATTACCTTCTTTATAAGCTTATTATTTATAGTACTTACTATAATTATAATACTATTAAGGTAATTTCTAATAATTTTCTTATAATAATAATAATATATTATATTAAGATTAATTAGCTTCCTAGAATTTAACTTACTTTACTATTATAATATTATAAATTTATAATTATCCTAGCCTTCTTATTTAATATATAGGCTATCTTCTTTACCTCTTTTATAAAAACTCCCTCTTTCTTAAGATAATAGTAAGTTTAATTAATAATAACCTCTCTTAATTATAATAACCTTAAACTTATTACGCGTAGGATATAATACTTATAACTTTATTTAGGTTATTAATATAATAAGAATATCTCTTAGTTTAAAGATATTAAATTATATAATAATAGGATTATATAAGTTTTAATATAACTTATTTAATAAATTATTATAAAGTATATAATTTATAAGTAGATTAAGTTACTACTTTATAATTAATAAACAGTTTATAAAGTTTATAACCTTTTAATTAGTCCTCTACTTTACTTTAATATATTACCTACTAATTATTAAATATTAGTTCTCTAGATCTTTTATTTAGTTTAATAAGAATTTATTAAAATATTCTTATATCTATTCCTCTTTAGATATATTCTTTATATATTTATATTATATAGACATAGGGTTTACTACTAAGAAGTATAAGGTATATTAAATTTTTAATTAATCATTTAGGAAGTATATTAAACTAGCCTTTATAAAATTAATAATATTATTAAACTATTTTTAATATTCGCGTATTATTTTTCTATTATAAATATAAAGTTCTTAAGGCCTAAGTATATACTTATATTATATCCTCTTAGATTTTAAGTTATTAGTTAAAGAGAGTTAATAGTAGTATATTAAAGAGCCTTTACTACTACTTTATACTTTATTCTCTAAGTTTATTATCTATTATTATAACTATTTTATTTATTATTTCTTTATAACTTATATTTCTAGCTCTTTAATTTTATCTTTTAAGGCTATACGAGTCTCTAGCTTTATAAGTATAACTAGGATAGAGCCTAAATACTCTATTAAGGTATATTATATAACTTCTTTATTAATTAACTTATTTATTAATTCTCTAAATATACTTAGCTTTAGAGTTTATTCCCTTATACTTATATAAGTAGTAGGTAGATCTTTATCTTATCCTCCCTAATTTAATTATAATACTCTACTAACTATAATTATTAATAGCTAGGCTACTACCCCTAATAAAGTTTAAAGTAATTAGAATATAAAGGTATTATATAATAATATAGCTACTAAGTAGCTTAAATAATATATATATTAAACTCTCTATTTTATAAGTATTAAAATCAATTACTAGCTTCTCTTTCTCTAGGGATTCCCTCCTCTATATCCTAGGGAAAGGGGTAGTACTATACTACTATAACGCTATAATATAGCTTAAACGCTACGTTACTAGCTAGTCCTTATAATAATCTTAAATATCCTTTAATATATATTTTATATATAGTATATATTATTTAATTAGCATTAAAAGAGCTACTTAGAAAAGTTTATATTAATCTAACTAATAAGGAGTTTTAAAGAAATTAAGTTAATAATAATAAATAGTAAAATATTTAAATAGTAAAGAAGGGCTTATTAATAACCTTAGCTAAGGTATAATCTTTATAATTATTATTCTAATTATCTCGCAGCTAATTAATTAAAGGTATAAAAAATTATAATATTTATTAATATAAATAGTTAATAAAAGGAGCCCTTTTTTAAAATATAAAAGGACTAATTATAAAAGGATAGTATAATAATAGTTTTAAATAATAGTATACTTATCTTAGATAAGAGGTATAAGTAAAGATATCCTCTTAAACTCTTTTAAATTATTAGAATACGTTAAGACTTAACTTATTATATACTAGAATAAGTATATCTACTTTATATAAATATAAAATATTACTTTAATAAGAAATTAAATAGCTTCCTTAAGCTTATTAATAATAAATAATTATAAGTTAAATATCTAATTTAGCTTATTAAGCCTTTTTATATATTTATATTATTAATAACTAGAGGGAAGGAGGCTATAATATATAATATCTTTATTATCTATAATAAGCTCTTTAATTATATAGAGTTAGAAGTTAAGTAATTAAGGCGTAAATAAGTTATATAAAAAGTTAAGCTTCTTAAGGCCTTTAAAGTAGCTTACTAGAAGCTTTTTATATATTATAATTAAATTTAATTAAATTTAAAATTTCTTTATAATTAAGTAATACTTCTTTATTTAAATTATAAGGATATAATATTTAAGGATAGGAATTAAGCTATTAAAATCAGTTAATAAATATAAGTAAAAGTCTATTAATAAATATTTAAAAGAACCTTTTAAAATTATTAAAATTATAAAGAGAATAGTTAAGATTAAAGGATTATATTAATAAGGAATTATACTACCTTTAGCCTTAATAATACCTTAGAAGCTCTATTAAAGGATTTAAATAATATTATAAAGGATTAATTAAAATAATATAAGGCTTATAATAAGGTTTTTAATTACTATTATTATTATTATTAGTTCTTTAATATTCTTATAACGCCTTTTATTTACTTAAAATAAGGGTTTATTCTTAAGTAATATAAGGCTTTAAAGTCCTAATACTTATTAATTACTTATATAACGCGTAATATCCTTACTACTATAGCGGGGGCTATTATATATAAGTAATACTTCTCTATAATAAAGAGGTATTATATAAGTTATATATATTATATACCTTCTACTTTTTATACCTTAATAATAGTCCTTTATATTAAGAATTAGTAAAACCTATTTAAATAGATAAGACTTAATCTAAAGGCTAACTTTAATATATTTAATTAGGTAAAAAGGGCTAATAATATTCTATATAATATATAAGTAAAGGAAGGTTATCTTAATAGTAATTATATTAATAATAAAAATAAGGATAATAAGGATAATTTAATAGATAAGTTATAAGCCTTATAATATACTTTAAGAAATAATATTAATACTTAATCTAATAGTTAAGAGGATACCTTTATAATTAATAGGAGTTTATTAATAATAATATAAATATATTAAAGAGATAAAGGTAGGATTAATAATTATTATTTATAAGGATTTAAGTAATATTATCTAGTAAAATAAATATATTAATACTCTCTATAATTATTATAAAGTAGAATAGGAGGGATAAATAATAGTAGCTAATAATAGGAAGGTCTAAGAATATACTAGCTCTATTCTACTAGTAGTAAAATTTCTTATAAACTATATTATGAAGATATAAAAAAAAAATAGAAGTAAACTCTAAAAAAAACTTTATAATTATTAATCTAATTAATAGGTTTATTATAAAGAGTAAATTATTATATAAACTAATCCTATCTAATTTATAATTAAATAAATAGGATATCCTATAAATATCCTATCCTATTAATAAGTCTTATAAATATCTTATCCTATTAAATTATCTTATCTTATACCCGTCTTATACTATTATAAAGATATAGGATTAGGACCTTATTTTCCTATACTATACTATAGTCTTATACTATCCCACGTGGGATATCCTATAGGATATCCTATATCTTTCCGGCTAGTAATATTTATATATAATATCCTTTCCTTCTTATTCTACTATTACTTTAAGGGCTATTAGAATTAAATATAAGAGAAAGAAGAATAGTAGCTATTTAATCTTATAAAGGGGGAAGTACTAGCGGATTAATATATATAATTTATTAAATAGAGATATCTACTAATAATTAAGACTCTTAAGGTTATAAAATTAAATCTCTTATAAAAGAAAAGGGATAATAAAGGTTAAAGAATAAATAAATGTTAAATTAAATAATTCCTTAATTATTATCTTTAATTAGAGATTAAATATAATTAAATATTAAATAATAATTAGGCTAGAGGTATATATCTAGAATAAATAAGATAGTAATTTAATCTCTTTAAGAAGATTATTAATAAATATAAGATTAAGGTTAAAAAAATCTATAATTTTAATAAGAAAGGAGTATTAATAAGTATAATTATCCTTATAAAAAGTTATATATAAAGCTTATAATAAGATATAATTTCATCTGCAAAAATCTATAATCTACCTTAAGTATTATAAGTACTTAGGAGTTAGTTTTAGTAGCTTTAGTAGAAATATCCTATATTATCGCTCTTAAGGGATTATAGTATGAAATAAGTAGGTTTTAGGAGCCTACTTACTAGTTTAGTAGCCTACTTACTAATTTAGTAGCTAACTTACTTAGACTAACTTAGGATTTTTAGACTTAAATAAATTTTTAATAAATTTACCTATCCTTAGTAGGGGGGGGCTATAAATATATTATATTAGTATATTTTTTAGTATAGATTCTAAATCCGAAGTCTATTTTTAGATTCGTTGATTAATAAGCGAGCTAGAGCGGTTTCCGGCTCCTCCCTTAAGAAACGGCTCGGCCCGAGCCTGAATTTTAAAAAACCTTAAATAAAAAACTACAAATTTAGTATCCCTGCGTAATTTAATTTTTTTAGATTTTTAATTTACTAATACCTGCTCGGGGTAGCTAATATTACTTATATAACTTACAAGTTACCTTACTTACTTCATGTAGGTTTGAAATTTACAGATGTTAAGACTTATCTTAATAATTATAAATTAATAATAATAATTAAATATATTAATTATTTAAGCTAGTTAATACCTTTAATAGTTATCTTTAAAATAAAGTATTAATAAAGTAATTAAGTTAATTAAACTCTTATTAATAATATAAAGATTACTATTAATAATAGAAGTTAAATTAATAATAGGATTAATTTAAAATAACTTATATATAATTTTAATTAATATATTATATTATATACTTAAAAGGATTAATATTAACTCTTTATATTTAATAATTATAATAGCTACCTTACCTAATAATTTATTATAATTTATTATAAGAAGAAGATCTTATCTCTTTACTTACTACCTTATATAATATCTATATTATAACCTTGTTACAGTTCACTCCGTCCGTGGATAGGATAGACCTATGATTAGTTCTCGTAAAGAGGAGTATTAAGGAAGTAAGGCAAGTAGGCTTATACTAAATAGGTCTAATATAAGGTATTATATTTAGTACTTAGGAGATTACTAGAATTATAATATAAGTTAAATACGGAGCTCTTATCTACTTAGGAAATATTACTATCTATATAGATATAGGAAATCTGTACTAAGAGGTATACTTACTATACTCGCTACTAAGTAGGACGACTAGTACTCGCTCTACTCGCTATCGAGTAGAGTAAGTCCTACTCGCCTACTAAGGAAGCTATTATGCAGGTAACTGTTCCTCGGAATACCTATTATAGTATAACACGTACTACTTAATATAGCTAGTCGTAATAAACCTCTAGATATTCATATTTTTAGCCCTTTATAAAAGGCTTATAATAATTTAATAAATAAGAAATATAAGCTTAAGATAATAATAATTAATTAAAACCTCTTTATTAAATTATATATTAAGGTATATAAAAAATTAATAAGATTATAAGTTATTATCTTATCTTTTAAGGCTATAAGTATTTTATTATAACTAGCTATACCAAGTAGTACATGTTATACTGTAGTAGGTATTCCAAGGAACGATTACCTACATGATAGCTTCCTTAGCAGGCGAGTAGTACTTACTCTACTCGATAGCGAGTAAAGCGAGTACCGGTCGTCCTACTTAGTAGCGAGCATGGCGAGTATACCTCTTAGCACAGATTTCTTATATCTATATAGATAGCGATATTTCCTAAGTAGATAGGAGCTCCGTATTTAACTTATATTATAATTCTAGTAATCTCCTAAGTACTGAATATAATATATTATATTAGACCTATTTAGTATAAGTCTACTTACCCTACTTCTTTAACACTCCTCTTCATGAGAACTAATCATAGGTCTACCTTATTCACGGACGGAGTGAACCGTAACATATTTATCCTTTTTATCCTAAATATATCTTAAAAATTAATTAGCCTATTACTTTTAATTAAGAAGATTATATTATTCTATTAACCTTAATATTAAAGACCTTTAAGATAATTAAATAAATTTAGCTTTAATTTAAGCTTTTTATTATAAGAGGATATACCTTAATAAGAAAATACTTCCTTAAAAAGCTTTAGAAAGAATGTATTAATATTCTTATTAATAACTCTATCCTTAATCATTAAAATAATTTATTATTTTTAAAAAATTATATATATAAGGTGTTAATTATATCTTATAAACTAATATTTAATAAAGGCTATTTAATAATATATAAGGTTATACTTATCTTAAAGAATAATATTAATAAAGTAAAAATAAAATAGATTTAAAAGGCCTACTACCTTTAAGCTTAAAGGAATTATAAAGATATCCTTTATAATAAATACCCTAATTAAAAGATTCTACTTAAGTATAAATCTAACTATTTTAATAGAGGATATAAAGGTACTAGGTATATTAGATTATAAAGGAAGTAAGGCTAAGATATAAGAGTCTGATAGAGAGGAATAACAATAGTAAGGTTATATTTTAATAGTAATCCCTATATAATAGTAAGATTTTCTTAGATATATACGTATTTATTATTTGTAGAGAATAGAGGGAGTAATAACATTATTATTCAGGGATAACACTACTATAACCCTACTAAAATAGCCAATCATCTCCAGGTAGCGACAGCATATTACTTAGCAATCTCGAGTGACCGTTAATCTCGTTACCCCGTCTCCGGTATAGGATATAGGGAAGACGACGAAAGCCAGTGAACCTCGAAGTCTTTCAGGTTAAGAACGTCAGTAAGCTATGTCTCCACCAGAGAAATTGCATGAGATCTATGCCCAGCAGATCTCCAAACGCCACGACTATGGGTACCCACTGTACGCCCCAATTTCCA
>JAABUL010002838.1_pt1 | contig 27518 bp, 32 predicted proteins | sample 5559151 | NCBI WGS metagenome assembly JAABUL01 (sample SAMN10711876, study PRJNA513368) | rock metagenome | isolation source: Antarctica rocks | place: Antarctica: Victoria Land, Pudding Butte sud | reverse complement strand
TAACTGGTTAGTTCTGTTCTGTGCTTCCCAACCAAAGATCTGTACAATATATTGTGGCTGCAAAAGAGTTGACAAGGAATCGTGCTGACAAGACCGAGGCCGGAGTCTTGATGAGCCCCAAGACGTTGCAGATTCCCGTGATTCCAGCAGAGACGCAGAGCAGGCTCTTATGAGATTTTGAAACACCGGTTTTGTGCCTCTACCAAAACTCCTTGAGCGGTAGCTTCCAGACCAGAACGGTCAAAATTTGCCAAAGAGCTCAGCAAGCTATCTCCCAGCTCATTATGTAAGTTCAAGCACAGGGAAGTAAGATTACCAACGGCGGTGATGGGAGACTTTCATTTCCTGCATCAAATTGTTGCGATCAAAGCCGACTAGGCGAAGCGAATGGGAGCCTTCAGGGAGGCACCAGTCATGTCTGCGTCTCCATCACTTTCACCGTCCTCTCCGAGTCTTATCCTCAGAGTCTTGCGAAATCTTGCATTCAATGTGGACCCAGCGTTCGGAGACGAGCTCTTGCGCGATCGCCAATGACACCCCCACAATCCAACCGACTGGATATCTATGCGCTCTGCGGCATTTTCGAGTGCTGCAAACCCACTAATTGTTCCACGTATCTGACAGTAAGACTACAGTTTCTTCTCAGCATTGTCAAAGTCAGTCTTGCTTTCCTCGGTGGTCTCACCAGAGTCGTTGTAATCCACGAATGAACGACCGCACTTCTCTGCATTTTCTGATTCAGCTTCTCCAATGCATTGCCATCGCCACCCTCGCACTCACCCTCACCCTCCCAACACTCACGCACAACCAACCATTGTCTCACCCATCATCCACTAGGTCAGTCACCTACCTCACCAAAATACAGCGCACTAACGCGCTTCCAGCCAGCTCTCGCACATGATCGATTGGCCTATTGTAGGAACGGATCTGTTGCTCCGCATCACCGAAACAGGTGCAGAATTAAAGCGCGAGGAGGTCCAACGGATAATAGATTCCAGTCTACATATAGTGGTCGCCAAGATCAACAGCGGGCGCGGAAGCGTCGCGATAGAGCATGGGCGATTTTCCCAATTGACTTTGCATATCGATCTGCGGATCTATGCGCTTGAAGACCAGACATTCACCTACTTCGTACTGGGTAAGCAGTTTGTCGTATTCGCTCACGTCGTTTGGCAAGCTATAGGTCTTTGGAATTCATGTACACCCACAGCGCATCCATATCAGAACTTGGGGGGATACTAACATGCAGTGCGCGGTAGGAGACGTGATAGCAGGGATGTGGCAATTCATGAACCAGCCGTGGAGCAGCTATCGAGAAATCGCCTTCGATGTACTTTTCCGCGACGTCCAAGGATGGGATTACATCGGGTATGGACGGATTTTTGTGTTTGGAGGGGTCGGCACAAGGGTTGGAAATATGAGCCAGTCTACCGATACTTCTTAGTCCTAAAGGGTCTGATTCCATGGGTACATAATGTTGTATTCGCACCTAATCTCGGTAACCCGTTCCTATGAAACATCTTCACTGTCTCTACATAATATTGTCCTTCCGTTGACCTCTACAATACGAATCTTCTAATCACACAAGTCTCAAGAAAACTTGAGGTATTATAACCTCTCAAGAAGCTCCTACTACGTTTCATTCGATACCCTGATTCCCATGTTGATATAGCCTCACCCATAGCCTTCATCTTCCCTAATCTCTCTAATACAACTCACCCAGCTACAAACGTCTCAAATAAGCCATCCTACTCCCCCAAGCCCCCCCCACCATTCCTTCTTGAGTCTCCTAATCCTCTCCCCATACAACCTCACCAAACCCAGTCTCCACACCATCATATCCCACCCGTATTTCCATCATACCCCTTCGTTCAATACCTCCCCGTATCCCTAAAACGTCTTTGCCACCTCTCAACACCCACCCAACATACCACCTAACCAAGCTACCCATCATTCCTCAAACCTCCCCAAATCTCCACCCATCCCATCCCCCAACTCCGGCACAAAAAGCACACAATGACATCCCAGAAGTATGCAACAGCAACATCCACAATAATGCTAAAGGAGTGTGCAGTAAAGGCTACAAGTGAACAATAGGACCCTGCTGAAATCAACTCAAGAAGAGAAAAAGACCAAAATTGCCAATGAAGAAAAGATAAAAAGTCGTAGGTACGATATAGATTGCTCCCTCCACGAACAATTTAAAAGAACCCTCCATCATACCATATCTCTAGAATAGCAAAAGAACCATAAAGACCATTTAACACAAAAGCCTCAATCAATCGAACCAAATCAACTCCATCACCCATATCTATATCCCGCTCCAGATCCCTAACACAAAGCTAATCTCCCCTAGGTACGCCCAGCTAAACACATCATCCCCATCATCCCATTGCCCTCCACAAAAGCCTACCTGCCCCCAACTACCCACACCATACCCAAATACCCCCCTCTCCCCCATGACCGTATCGGCTGGTAATACGCACTAAGCAAAAAGTCCCCCCTACCTCCGAATCGAAGTCGGCCGCTACTCAATATCGGTGATGAGGTAGTTCGCAGAAGAGAGAGTTCGTAGTTTAAGCGTTCAGGGGAGGTTGATTAGAAGCGAAGATGATATGATATACAATAGTTGTAAGTTAAAGTCGAGGGAACTAAGGGTATTTGTCTTGGAAAGGTGTGGTGTATAATGGTAAGAAAATCATGGACTGGAGGTTTCGAATAGGCGCTGTTTTCGGAAACTGTAGAGCTACTTAAGAGGTTGTTTGATCATGTCTATTCATGTTATGGTATGATGTGTATCGATGTTGGTTCTGGACTAGTATTAGTATTTGATTTACTGATGAACAGGGCAGTATGATTAACATGGGCGTATTTCGCCTTGAAATTTTCTCTGGTGGTATAGCTTGTTGTTTCGTATTGAGGTTAGTCCTTTGTAGCATATCACGCCATTTTCACACTGAGAAGCTAGTGAAGGAGCACGAGCCGTGTGGATTCTCGCTCAATTGCTTTGGGGCTCAAGGCTTTGATATTTAGAAATCCTGGTAGTGTTCCCGCTCAACTCCCTGAGCGGGGACGATCAATAACCAGCGAGGCTCCGTCTCCATCGATGGTTCCTGTGTAGATTCCCTGTATTGCAACCTGATACTGTGTCCAAAGTTTCGAAAGTGGCCCCGTAGACTCTGCAGAGTTGTGGGCGGAGGGACTGACGGAGAGATAGATGTTTGAGGTTCGTGATACGCCGTAGTGGAAGCTGGATACCTATCGTACATCTGGAAAACCTTACAATACCCGAAACACTTCAATCGATGCGGCAAAAAGCCTGTATATTCATCTCACGAACACCAGACCTACCCTACTCACCCAGATTCCAGTTCGCCAACCACATGATGTATCCCTGTCCATGCCCAAGCCTCTTCCAAATGAACAAAGACTCCAGTAGCGATGCCAGCCTGCAAAAAGATGTTTCAATTCCGTATTCCTTCATCGCTCATTCCCGAAAGACAACTCCCTCCCACCTTTATTCTGCAGCCAATGATTTCGACCCTTTTTCTAGTGTGTAGGGGGAACATCAGCAAAGATCTGATAATCAATACCTCCAATAGTGACCGTCCCGCCGAACTTCCCATCCACAGTATTTGTGTCGCAATTATCCATTGCAGCCCCAAACCCATACACACAGGTATCTAGACTGAAAGCTGGCGCATTGGGATCTTCCTGGCTCGCGCCTAGATTGACCGAGACGCCGCCGGTCGGAAGAGTACCACTGCCGAGAATGACGTTTGAGCTTTCGCTGGCGCAGACGCTGGAAATGACGGAGATGGCATCGGAGCGAGCGAAGCTTGCTTGTGGGTACGGACCTTGTGGGTTGCCGGAGTAGCAAGCCTGATTTGCTTGAGATGGGGCGGGTGTTGGCGTGGGGCTCGCGATAGGAGAAGGTGCAGGTGTGGCGAGGGCGGCGGCGCTTGATGTGGGGTATGTTTGGCCGGTCCAGGTGGAAAGGAACTCGACGATGCTGGTGTACTGAGGCTGTGCGTAAGAGGTGAAGTAGTCCTTCACCGCGGATTCATCTTCTCCGATACTTGAGAGCTTGTCCCCAATCTTGCCCATCAGGGAGAACATGTCGGATTGTCGATCTTTCAGAACCCTTTGGACGGCTGGACCAAAGTCGCTGTAGTACGTTTTGTTACTCGGATTTCCAGGCTGATTGTTGAGTCGGCCTGTGAAGACTTGTTGTTTAAAACCATTGACTTGCTTTGGGATTGCCTCGAGATTGTCCGCGACCGTTATTACTCCGGCTATAGCGGTACAGCCACTGCAATGTTATGTTAGCGGGAGATACTCAGAGTAGCTGGCTGGAATGGAGGTGCCTACGCTGGGTCGGCGCCGTTGACGGCCTTGGATACAGACTTCCACGCAGATTCGCCAATAGATTTGGCTCCAGAGGTGCTGGCAGCTTGTCAGCCTAGGTTCCTTACTTCATGAAGTGGGGAGCTGCCTTACGGGCGTTGTGCTGCCGATGTGAAAGCAAAGCCAATCATCTGCAATTCCAAGATATGGTCGATATTCCACATGTTCTTGCCGTTGCTACCAGCCTTTTTGCCCTGAGGGTCTTCAGACGGAGGAGCGTCGGAAGGTGCAGCCCCCTTTGAAGCAGTAGTGAATACAGTGAAAGAGGCATCGGCTGGGCTGGGGCCGATCTTTATTTGCGAGTATGTTTGCGTTGGTAGATTAGTATACAATTTTGATGCGTCGATAGCTAGCGATCGGTGTCAATTTGGCGTTGCTTATCTAGATATATAAAAGAGCGACTTACCGTTGCGCATCTTATCAGTGTTGTCGATGGAGACATCCGGGTCTGTATCTGCGTCCCATTGGATATTGTTAGTCTCATCATTTTGTCGTTTGCCCAAGTCACGATAGTGTGGAGCCGGTGTCTCCATAGGTGTTGCGTCAACCAAAGCACAGCAGAGCAGGGCAGATATCGGAGCGGCCAAAGCCACCAGTCGGTCCTGAAAGAGCATGATGGAAGACAGACTGAGGGGTTCTAAGCAGTAAACCTTTGTGGCAGGTGGTGACAGTTGGTATGAAAGATGCTCTGAATGGGGTCCTGATCAACGGATGTCATGATTTATATACCTGTACGCAGCATATCACATCCTTCATAGCTGAAGAATTACGAACTCCGCCACCGTGTCTGCGAATTCTGATTTAGATGAGAGGAGACAACAATGGCACAGTCCAGAGGAAGCTGACATCCGAATCATGACGCCCCGCTCACTCCTTCCACCAGGTGAATCCTCAGGCCTACTGAGGATCACGCTGTTTCTTGGAGAGCATTTCTAAGCAGTAGCAAAATCGTTGTGACTCTGTGGGTGCCTACAGAAAATAGCATAACGTTCCGAATCACGGATTTGGGGTTATCAACTTCAGGATCCTAAATGGCTTGAAACACCTGTCAGCAATGCTAGTTGGGAAATGCCACCGGAAGGAATAGGAGGCATTCAGGATCCATCATTATCCTCACCAGCGAACCATCCTGCCTCTTTTCGCTCCCATTCGCTTTCTGCTCTCCGAAATGAGTAAGTGATGAACAAACATATCGACAGCGTTCCAGGTTACATTGGAAACGGGGGATCTATGTCTTCAGGATTTCAAAAGATTATCAGCTGAAGAAAAATAATGGATCGGGTTGAAGATTTCCTGATATTCATTAGCGTGGGGGCCGTATACCAAGGTCTTGGCGCCACCAGCCACGTTGGGATTGGAGCCGATGAGTTGACAACGGATGTTTATATAGGTGACTTGGTAATGAGTAAATCTCGCACCAAAAAGCTATAGAACGATGTTGAGTTGCATGAATGGCGACTGAGAGTGGATTTCGCGTGTGCACAGTGCACCTGGGCACCAACGTGTGTCCCTGACGAGGCTGACTCTATTCTAAATCAAGTGCTCGTGCGGTAGCGAAATCCTTCTCCTTTGGGGCTGTGGAATTGCGACGACGATGGAGGATCCTCCTCGGCATCCTACAGGAATATATTCTCCGTCGTCTTCTCACCATGCATGGTTGAGTATGAAACGCATGTCTCATCCCATTAATAATATTGCTAGCCTCAGCCGCAGCATTGGGTCTCGAATTGCGGCGTAGCGACCTTCCAACTCTCTCCATGGTCAACGCAAGCCTCGGCGAGTGCAGCAATTGCAAAATCTTCACTCGTAAAATATCTCACCAGCCAAGTGAATGCTCGAGGAAAACGGCGCAAAAGTGATTCGACGCCGACTCCAGTAAAGCATCGCAGCCTCCCCCGAAGCATCGACGACCTTCATTCCAGGGTGCGTCCCAACCCCCGAAGGCAATTAGCAAGCAGCGCATTCCCTTCGATGAGTAATTGATCAATTATGGCTTCGCGAAAGCAAAGAGGATGGATCGTGCCAGGCTTCGGCTTGCCCCTTCATTGGCCAGAGATGCAAGAAAGAGCATTCCAGCCGCTGCTTCCGTGGTACAACGACACATTGCTTTTCTCTGCACTTGATGCCACAGAGAGCCCGTTTGTATCTCTGATCTCCCAGATGCTCAAAAGTACTGATCCTTCCAAGGTATTTCTGTTATACGATTCGCGAGCTTACAATGTTGGCTTGGATCAATGAGTTGACTGATCTGCCCGATTGGCACCGCAAAGTCTTCAATCCTGACTTTATGTTTGAATGGAAGAGCGCTAAGATTCTGGTGGGCCATGATGTTACTCGGTCGATGGCTGATTGGGTAAGTTGAAGCAAATTGTAACTCAAGAAAGCTCTGTTGACATTCCCAGTGCGCCGAAGAGGTCAAATACTATGTCCGTGACTTTACCTACTCGCGCATCATTCCGGCCATAGATGGCGGAATCATCAAGACCGACGATGGCATCGATACCACCATGAAAGTAAGTCTACAAGAGGCAGCATCTGCCCTCCGAAGCGGTTGGGCTGGTGGAAAATGTCCTCCAGAGCAGGTCGTAGACATCGTAGACCCCTATTTGTTCCCTTACGCTTGGGACAAAACGAAAACACTGAGAGGTGGACAACACGTGTCCATAAGCGATTGCATCTCAAGATGCGGCGATGGTGAGCCTGTCAAGATGCCCCGAGAAGGGGACTGCGTCCAGGACACACCTTGGAAGTATCGCAATGACATGGCTTGGTCAAGACGCTTCCAGTGGCTTCCTTTCGATGTAGACTTTGAGGATAGAGGTCGAGGTCAAGGTCCCAGTCGGTACGCGATCTCCCCTACACAAAGTATTGCCTATGCTAATGCTGTCAGAATCAAGAGCTACATCAACAACGTCAACCCTTCAACTCAGCGGAATCTCTACAGCATGATTGAGCACCTCATCGATGATCTCATTCCGTTATTCAATCGAAGTCTCATAGATATCAAAGCGCCAGGCTATCAAAACCAGCGCATACATCTTGCAGAGATATCCAGGGACCCGGTGATCAAACGTGACCCAGATTCCTTCCGACCTCCCGAACAGCGCTCTTACGGTGAATACATCAACGACCAAAACAGATACCACGATTTTATCTTTGTGGACCTAAAGAAAGAATTCTGGAACACTGGTCTCCAGCTCGTTCTGCAGATGCAGGACATCAATCTCACACTAGAAAACCCGCACTACAACGGCGAAGAATGGCACATCCAAGGACAAAACGTACGTCCAAACCCTAGACCACTGGCCCTCGTAGCCTTCAATAGTATCCCTAGCTAACTCAACCAAACAGAACGAGCGCATAGTAGCCACAGCCCTATACACATACTCCACCAGCAATCTCTCCCCCCACTCCTTTCCCGCACTCTCTTTCCGCCGCCGAGTAGATCCCGAAGAAGCCATTCTCGCCCGCGACAGCGCCGACTGGAGTTCTCCCCCCTATCTCTCAGACATCTACGGCGCCAGAGATGGTTCCCCCTCCGTACAGCACATGGGCAACATAACCCTACGCGAAGGGCGCACAGTTGTCTATCCCAACATCTTTCAAACACGCCTTCTACCCTTCGCATCAAACAACAAGGAGAAAGAGGGCCATCTAAGGATATTGATGTTGCATCTCGTAGATCCGAATAGGAGGATTATGAGTACGGGTATGGTGCCTTGTCAACGTAGAGATTGGTGGGAAGCCGACGCTAGTAGCACTGGTGCAGTGGATAAGGCTGGGGAGTGGCCGATCTCGATGGAAGAGGGGCAGAGGATGAGAAATGAATTTAAGGCGGAAAGAGAGGAGTTTAGGAAGCGACATACGAGTGCTATGATGGGGTATCAGAAGTGGGATTTTGGGGATCAAGATCCCACTCATGGCGACGAGGATGAGTAAGTCCTTTTGTCCCGAGTCAGTGCTTCCTCATATCCCGTGAGATTATTTTCAGTCCGTAGAAAAACTGCATTATGGCGCTAATTCACGGTTCTAACAGGTGGGATCTCTGCCATGATGACGACTCGTAATCGTGCTCGCTTAGCAAGGTATCAAATCGCCAACTGCTCTAGATTTGACAGTAATATCCTTGGACGAAGACACGCTTTCAGTATCTTTCATGTCCTCGCTGGCATTGACCTCTAGACATGGAATCTAATGGATAGTTATCAACGCCCTAGAACCTAACCTCGAAGTCTCTTCATTGCACTCTCCTCCCATGCACACACAGGAGTAGGCCGTTAAAACTCACCTCTCCATCCCCTTCCCCTCCTCCATCCCAAAATCCCCCTCTCCACAATCCCCGATTTCACACCTACGCCAAAAGCATGCATAAAACACATATACCCAAAAACAAAAACGGACCCCAACTATATCTTCAACCTAGCACCTTCAAGATACCGGCATGAATTCACCATCGAGAATTACAATATACCTTATTGCATGTGTGGAGATAAATAGTCTAGTGGGGATGGGGATGGGGTTGGGGATGATAATGGTAGAACATGAAGAATTATGTAGGACTGTGGGTGATTGTGGAGGAGTATGGAGGAATGATAATGGTGATGTGCGGAAGTGATGTCTAAGTGATGCTGATAGGGTAAAACCTCTGTACTGTTGTACACCGACGGGTAGTGGTGATAGTAGTAAGGTAACATGTTTGTGGCATGGAAGTAGTGTACAATCGATGACGCTCATTCGGCTAGGATACTATCTCAGAAGAATCGTAAGACGAGACGAATTTGCACTTTTCGGGCTTGCGTGGTCGTGTTTGGTGGTAATGAAAAGGGGGTCTGATAGATTGAGGGCGAGGCTCAATATGGGGAGATAGAATACAGGGGAATAAAAGGAGTTAGGGGATCCATTGGATTGAAAACGGGGCTTTGAGTGCAAGCAAACAACTTTCCTTCATCATGTGCGTGCGTGTAAATGCTGGCGGATCTCTAAATATACATTTTGATAGAAAGAAACGGCTTCTATCTATTGTTTTTCTTTACAAGAACGAATTGGCTCTTCGAATTCAGGGGCTCCTGCTTCGTGATGCGGTTATTGGCGGAGGCGCCGAGGGTCTCCGCTTCTCATACCTTTTTACTCTCGCTTTCCGCTTTAGCTCGATGGTCACATGAGAATCCATCGCCGACTTTGCTATCTGACGTTTCCTTAGCATTTATTCCAAGGCGGTCCATAGGACCTCGACCAAGGTGGCAAAAGATTTGAAAGGAGTATTACACATCTTGGCAGTGAGCAAAGCTAGACTTGAATAAGATTTCTTCATGGATGAGAGTATTCAATTGGAAGGTGGTCCCGTACGTTGTTCAGTCCCAGGCCGAATGGTGAGAACTGGGGCTACTGACAGCATTTCCCAAGGTCTATGCAGTCGATTCATCAGTTGGCATATTGAACATATGTGGGAGGAAACCAAACAACATTGCCGATCTCTCCGATCAATTGACAGGGCGATAGCGGAATCAGTGTCGAGTCATGTGTATAGATTACTAGATAATTTGACAGAGGGCTAGCCCACGGCGAAAACCTCGTTGACTGCCTTGAATGAGAGATCAGCCCTGGAAGAAATTTCGAATCCTATACCTAATATACAGAGAAAGTGGTGAGCTATTTGATGGGCGGCGAAGTGCAATCGGATTGGTATCAGACGTGCTGTGATTTACGTGTGTCTCTCACGGTAACATTAGGATGCGTTGTTTTAATTCGGACAAGTCCTCATAAGAATCTCTGATTGCCTTTGAAAACTTCAAGATCTTGTCTCAAAGGTGTCAAAATGTGGTTAAAAACCGCCTCCTGAAGTTCCTCGTTGTCAAGGCCAAAATCCCGCAGATTCTGTAAGTTGAAGGGACAAGTCAAACATCTCTGGACGACGTCACCATATCTAGTGCCGCTTTCGTTGTACACGTCGTCGATAAGACGGGTGGCTGTGTTGAAATTGGCCGTGACCTCGAGTAGGCCGTCTTCAGCTATTCGCATTTCAGATAGATTACGCTTGAGAGAAAGCTCAATGAGCGTAACGCCAAGTGCGAACAGAGATTCGTTGCGGATTTGACGTGGGTAGGCAGGATCTTCCACGCCTGACATCAAGTTTGTATTCGTGTCATTCAGCAAGACTCTCCACGTTACATAGGGATGTGAATAATCCATTCTCGGCCTTGCTAGGCTCGGGTCTTCTTCCGTCGGTAGGAACACAATGTCAGCACTCCTCCACTGTCTCTTAAGCCAGAAAGTCCCGTCTAGTTGCAGTACGCTAGAGGCCAATGTGACCGCAATGTACAAGCGATCGCGTCGACTAAGGCTTAATCCTGGCGTGCGCTGCTGTGAGGCCGCAAGAAGATACTCAAGTGATTTTGCGGCCATCTCAGTTCGGACCTTTTCATCGACGAAGTAGACATCGTGCCGTTCTCTGCCGGTATCCTCGTCTGTCAGAAAACCGATCTCCCTTTTGAGATCCTTTAGATTCCGTGTTGCGGTACAGATATCTGTGATTGGGCCCATTTCAAGGTTGCAACACTTAGTACTCATAGACGGCCACATTACTTTTGAAGGTGGAGCCGTTGACATGGTCGCAAAGTTCACCCCCTTTTTTTGTCGCGTAGCGCTGCAATACGGATCAGCAACTTAGGGCAAGGCGACACGATAGCTACAGAGCCATAATGTCTGAGACTTACGCTTGAACAATAGACAGGGTGGTGAGGCTCAGTGTCTGAGATTCATCATTTGCCCCACCAAGCAGATTGCCAGAGCTGTCCACTGGCTCAACCTCGATTTCTTGCCATATCCATGTCATCCCGAGCTTGTCATGCTGCTGTTCCTTTGACAGCTGAACCCTGAACTTCAAATTGGCTGCTCCAATAATTTCCCCTTTATGCGTTTCGTCTTCCCAAGGCCACGGCTCCAAGCGCAAGCTGGCAATATGGTTCTTCCAACACCTGCATTTCCATGATCTTCCCGTGACCAGAACATTGTAGAGACTCCTCGCATGACGTCTAATGATTTTGAAGTCCACAGATTGACACGGCGACCGCCTCCTGCTTCTGGCTGATTCTAGGATCCTCGTCTCCTGGGTGTAGTGGTTCAGCTGCTTGTTGGCTCTGTCGATTTGAGCAAAAAGGTCGATATATATATTCTTGGATAGGACCAGTCTCAGTCTTTTGACTTGTCGTTCTAGTGAAGGCAAATTGTCCCAGAGGAGCTGATGAAGAAAGAGCGATCTTAGCTAGGTTTTCTATTCTAGTGGATTTCGGGACGGGATGCGATCTCCGAAGGTCGCAACTTACCTTCCCTTGCTCATCAAGTCCGAGTTCCTTCCGCACCTTGATGAGGACCTCCAGCAGATCTTTCATAATCAGCAGATAATTATCGTAAGAGCGACCCAAGCGGTTTCTCAAGCTCTCCTCATACTGTGGCTTTTGAGAAAAAGCTTTCGCTGGGTCCTCTATCAACTCCTCTAGCTCCTCATTCGTTTGAATGATACCCTCAAAGAGTCTCTCAATTGTGTTGAGATAAACGATTTCCTGGGTCTCGAGGGTCCTCGAATATCTGCTGAGCTCTCGTTGGTAGCGTTTCCAAGACTTGATAATCTGCACACCGTCTGTAAACTGCTGCAGGCCACGAACAACAATGGGAAAAATGGCAAGCACCAGTCCCGCTACCTCGAAACCGGACATTGTGATGGAGCTTTCAAATGCTAAGGCATTCGACATGAGAACAGAAAAGTCGTCTCAAATGATTCATGAGTGGCTGGAGAGCGGCAGATGCAGCTAGATAACGTGCTGCAGACAGAATTTCCAGCGCTCGCACGCTTCACTCAATGTCCACAGCATACTAAACATTACCATACAAGAACGGCTCTTATGTCGTTGAAATTCTTTGCGGAAGTCACGGGGTTCTCACGGGCTTCTTGAGACTGAAATGTGCTCGATGGCTTAGCTCTGTTGGCGTCGCATGAGTACAGATTATGGCGGCCTCGATTAGCGCCACCCTCATACCATGCCTCAAGTCATTCAACCAGATCCAGGAGATTGTGGAGCAGTCCGAATATGACTACGAAGAGGATGTTTCTTCTGTTTCATGGACAGACGAGCTGGGTCGCCTACGTGTCTGGGCAGCAAATATCGGAGCCCATCAGACTGGACAATCATCCCTAGAATATAGACTACGGGATGCTTCGCATATAAGGCGCCAGATAACGAAATTGCTCAAAGACTTAGACGGTATTCTTAACGATATCAAAGATGAGCTTTCCGAGGTCTATGTGGAAGCTCTTGAATTCGTCTCCTCATCAAATGATGAGGATGTACGGCCTGATGATGAGATTTTTACGCCAGAAATGCGGCAGCTTTATGAGGAAGTCGTCAAAATTGTCGATTGTCTGTACAAGATGTCCATGCTTATACGCAGACCAGCGCAACATGACGTATTGCTTGGGTCTCACAAAATTGATGCGGCAGCATTCGAACCTTACGACAGAGAGCACGTCCGTAATAAATATCCCGATGCTGATGATGTTACCATCCAACGTCTGGGGAGCGCAATAACTCAGAGGAGAAGGTATTCCCTGATTGCCGTACTCCAGACAGGCTGTTTGAAAGCCGACGGGAATGGTTTTTCCACCTAACCACAAAACATCGCGTGCATGATCTCATATGTCCACTTTGCAAAGATTCCCTCATGTCGTTGAAGCAGCTTGAACGCCACGTGGCGCGTCACCTGGAAGAGCTTGCCTTGTTTGCACTGCCGCGGAGCGAGATGGATAATGGAAGCGACGAAGATAGCCTCGACAATCGGGCGTCTTCAACCGCAAGCCACGTCGTTCTAGATAGCGCAGACAGTGGTTCTTCGGAGGAAGGCTACCAGGCTAATGATCTTACTGCTGAGCAAGCCATGAATGAGAGCGAGGAACGGGATGACATCGGAAGCGATCAGGTTGAACGATCGTTGAAACGTTCCGCTCAGAAATCAGTAAGACTCAAGAAGCTAGTTGAGACAAACATTAAAGAATGCAATCAGAATGGCAACTGGGCGAGTGCTGTAGTCATAAGCGATGTGTATAAGGAAAGCCTGCGTGACTCTCGGACAGCCGAGATGCTTTCTGCTGTCCTCAGTGGAGCAGCAACGTTTGCGCAAAGCGAGGAGTTCTTTACCCGCGTTACAGAAAGGCACAAGATTCGCTTCGAGGCAGGAATCAAGCCCCATAAGACACCAGATGTCCTATATCTCTGGCACAAAGGCATTGTACACCCGCTATACTTCCCTGCCAATGATATCTTGAAGGGCCGGCTCACAGTCGGTGAAGTACGCCGTCAGGCAGCTCTAGCAACAGCGACGGACGACCTAAGCCGAATCGGACTCATCTGCAATGGCAAAATACTCGAGGACGATCACCGAGCCTGCAATGAAGAGAACCTGAAATCAAAGAGTCAAATCGAGCTCTTGATTACAGAGATTGGGATGGAAGAAGGAGTACAAGCCGAGTCGGCAGCACAGATCAAATAGCAAGCACAGCGAGAGGGGCGGGAAAAAGCTCGTGACCTAATCTAGCCACACTCGCATACATTCTGAGCCAAGGACATCCAAGCAGGCGTCTTCTAAACATCAAAGCATGAAGCGAACAGTGAAGAAAAGCAGCGATGCTGACGCCGCTGCGAAGATTTACACTCTCGGAAAATGTTACGAACCTGGACGTGCGATACCGGTTTCAGTCAGACAGACCTAGACCGCCCAGGATCATGTTCGAAGTGATCTGTATCGAGAGTATTAGCATATACCGATCCATAGAGTCTAGCGCAGCACGCGGAATGTATGTGTTAAGTATGTTGTATTATCTCAAGACATATGCTACTTGATTGACTCAGCGACTGCGACATTAGAATGCTCACAGCGTAAGAAACAGAATATCTCAATTATGACTCTGCAAATATAGGGAGGTATTGTGATTACAACCCCTTTACCAACAATTACACCGCGTACTTGCCTAAGCTTACACCCCCCTAAACCGGGTATAGTTTGGAAGTTGTTAGGTAATACCTCACCTGGGCCGGACCCTAGAGTGAACCCTGGGCTACTAGTATCCTAAGGACCAACGAGCAACTACGTACCCTAGGCAATCCCACACAAGACGCCTGTGTTAGGGGTCGCTCCGGGGCAACCTCCTAAACGCTGCCGTAGATGCCTTCATGGCCCTGGAAATTGGGCAGGCGCTGGGTCCCGGCTGGGGCCCCGTACATACGCCCAGAACAGGCCCTGAGCTCTTGAGGCTACCGGGGCCATGAGCGCGCTACCCGGCCACTTGCGGGGGTGTAATTGTAGGCAAAGGGGGTGTAATACTACCCCAAATATATCCGAAGTGTATTAGTAGCCTTGCTGCCGAGTTACCGAGAGCTTTGTTTTCACCTCGGCTAAATGCGAACCACAACATCCGATTACTGATCGCAACAAAGTATTGCCGAGGCGAATTGCTTCCCTTTTACGGCCGCCATCTGCTGACCGCTGGATTACTGGTAAGATTTCGCGAGTACTCAATTGATGATTTACAAGCGGACATGGTTCCATTTTCCTAATACGATATGGGAGTGTTAGTTAGTTCAATCTTATTTGCGGTTTGTATTTCCAATCAATATATCAAACAGGGGTATATATCAAATGCATCAACTTCTCTTTCTTTTCTTGTGGTTGTATGGTGAATCCTAAATTTCGCTTTTCTATTTTCATTATACAGCATACGTTTAGAAAGGAGCATGGAAAGAGATTCTTTGAGCAGCGTATTCACTCGCGTTGAGATGGAGGTGGAGAAGATATCAACCCAGCGTGATGAGATGCCGGAAGAGTCGGTGGATGTTGCGGAAAAGGGGATTGCCGTTTCGTCTCTACCGAAGCTGGAGCAGGGAGGCGATGGGTTGCACAAGAGTGTCACGGCGCAGGATTGGAATGGTCCTGATGATCCTGAGAATCCGCAGAACTGGCCGCTTTGGCAACGGATTTATCATACGTATGTCTTTTGGGGGAATTTCTTCTTTCTTACCTCCTTGAAGATCACATGCAAGTTACGGGTCGTTGTGTTGGAAGCACGAGGACCCTAGGGATGCTTTGGTAAAAAAGTCAGCGCTGACTGTGGAGATACGTCTAGGACCATTCCCGGCGCTTTCGGTTTCGCCGTCACGTTTGGCTCCTCTGTTTACACACCCGGGTATCCAGAGGTGATGGAGAAGTTCGGCGTCTCATCCACAGTGTCACTCCTTCCTCTTTCGCTCTACGTTCTTGGCCTCGCCTTCGGTCCCGTTCTCGCTGCTCCGATCTCAGAGACGAGGGGGCGGCGAGTGGTGTATCTCGTCTCCCTACCTATCGCTGCTCTCTTCACCTTGGGAGCGGGATTCTCAAACACTTTCGCTGCTCTGACAGTCACTCGTTTCTTCGCGGGCTTCTTTGGATCTCCTGTCTTAGCGGTCGGCGCGGGCACCAATGTGGATATCTGGCAGCCGGTCCATCGTGCGGTTGCTACCAGTGCGTTCCTGCTCGCCCCTTTTCTAGGTTCTGCGCTCGGTCCTGTGATTGGTGGATTCGCTGCGCAGAATAAAGGATGGAGATGGACGCAATGGCTCATTCTCTTTGCGATGATCCCAACATACCTCTACTCGCTCGGAATGAAGGAGACATACAAGAAAATAATACTTCAGAATCGTGCAAAGAAATTGGGTATACCTCCACCGCCTAAGGGGCCCAGCGGACTGGCGGCGATCAGGTTCTTGATGACTGTCACGCTGTTTCGCCCCGTAAAGATGTTGTTCACTGAGCCGATCGTGTTCTTCTTGAGCTTGTACACCGGCTTCAACTTTTCGATTCTATTCGGATTCTTTGATGCCTTTCCCATCGTCTTTGAGGGCGTCTATCACTTCAATGGCGGTCTCTCTGGGCTCACTTTCTTAGGTATAGCGATGGGATGTTGCATAGCTGTCATAACGGCGATCGTCGTCAACAGGCTGTTCTACCATCCGCAATATCTGAGGAATCATCAGGAAGGCAGAAATGGTGCCGTGGCTCCGGAACATAGACTCTATGTTGCCATGATGGGCAGTATTGGCTTACCCATTGGTCTATTCTGGTTCGCTTGGACGGCTAGAGCGGAAATCCATTGGATCAGTCCCATACTTGCAACGGTTCCTTTTGCGTGGGGCAATTTGTCAGTCTTCACGGCTGCGGCTTTGTATTTGGTCGATGTGTATGGCCCGCTGAACGGTGCTTCCGCCTTGGCAGCAAATGGACTCGTGAGATATATTGTTGGGGCTGCGTTCCCGTTGTTTACTGTGCAGAGTAAGTGGTTCCACCCTCGCCACCGTACATCGCGCTATGAGTTGGGAGTCAAACTCTGTGCTGACTGTGCCTTGGCAGTGTACGACCGGCTGAGTATTCCATGGGCTACGAGTCTGCTCGGCTTTCTGTCGATTGCGATGTTGCCCATTCCATGGGTTCTTTTCAAATTCGGCCCTCAGATAAGGCAGAAGAGCAGCTTCGATACCATCAAGGCATAGTAACCAAAGGCAGGCTGGTCTTAGCATAGCTATTCGATTAAACGAGTATGTCAGAAGTAACGTGGGCGTAAAGAAAGTAGCGTATCAGCGCCAGTTCGAGAGTCAATAATGGCGACTGGTCGAAAGGGGCCCCCAACAGATAGCACAAAGGGAAGCGGTCGGAGTCAAAGATTTACACGTTGGGCAATTTGACGGTGGATGACAGGCACAGTATTCTGGATAGGCTAAGCCAGGTGAGTCACGAGAACGGCAGTCGATGAGTACGTTATTGCGGGCATAATGAATCGCGCGTCTGATGGGATGTTTGATCATTCGAGATATTTATCAGACGACGGTGGTGAACGCAGCTTCATGAATTTATACGTATATAGTGCCGTAGAAGTGTTCACCCCCAAATGGTCTATACCCCCAAATGGTCCAGCCTTATCCAGTCAATCACCCGGAGCTTATACTTCCGAGCTCCGGGGCTAGCTCTAGGGTACTACGGGGCCTATATACTAAGTCCCTATAACATAACAACCGAAGAGATTCTTAGAAAGATTTCGCTATAAAGACTAGTTAGTTTAAGGAGTACTATAAGTTTATAAGCGAAAAGTAAGCCATTAAAGTCTATAGTTAGGGAGGAATAAGCGTGGACCATTTGGGGGTATGGACCATTTAGGGGTGAACCCTTCTACTACCGACGAGTAACTTAAGATACGTATAAACTGCCGTATTGACAGCGCCTTCTCGCATGATTGATCAACAGATCACCCCACCAAGAGGGAGAGCCCGCCGCGTACCGCCGTCCCCGCCCAGGGAAGCCTAAAGCTCAGCCTCATTGGAAGCGATCCGATCGCGCTGCATCATCGCTGCCGTTAAGTTTGAAATCCTCATTTGAGCCTCAATTACACATTGTACCACGTGTGTGTCTGTCATCCAGCTCCTGAGTGTGGAGGAGCTGTGTTCGTCAGGCCCGAGTGCAACTAGACCTGCTTGCGCACTCGGCACACCTGTTGAGGAGTCATCTTCACCCTCATTTGCCTCTTCCCTCGACTACACATCACCCATTGCGTGATCAGCATTACTGCTGCACTTAGTCATCGCCATGGACATCTCCTCCATGCTTTCCCCACAGGAAAATCCACGACCGACGCCCGCCCCACCTGGCAGAACGCCCTCAAAGAAGCCTAGAAAGCCAAGAGCGTCACACGTTCCCCAACCATCACCTCTGGCCAATACAACCCTACCTCCACCTACCTTACCACCTAATGCTGTCGCGCAGGCCCATCATGCAGCAAACTCTCCACTGAACCTGAGTCCGACTCTAGGATATCGCATGAGCGTTGAAAGCGCTGTGAGCACACCTTCAACGGAAACTCGCACCACTAGGCAACCTTCGACACCTGGTATGGACACGCTGGCCGACTTGGCTTCGATGCAACATCATCAACAGACGGCAAGAACAAATGCGGGTGGGCTACGGAGTGCTGAGCTATACGATAACTCGCCATCGTCAGCGTCTGGCCTACCTACCATGATGACGATGTCCAAACCTCAAGTCCCAAGCCAGTTACGAGAGCCAAAGCTGCTAAGAGGATCCTCTTTTGATTCGCCTATGACAGAAGTGCCGTCTGCAACGCCCTCGCCGCGAAGGTACTCAACCAGCGCTCTCTCTACTGCTGAACTTGAAACAGTCACGCAGCTAGCTACCTACCTTGCGACCAATCCTTTTGCATACGACTCCCACGTTCAACTCATTAACCTTCTTCATCAGGGTCTTGTGAATCACGTCCGTCAGCACGCATCACCCATGACCACAGGCGACCCTCACTCCTACAATCTACTTCAAGACCTTCAAATTGCAAGGGAAACGATGAACGCGAGTTTTGCTCTTGGCGAAGACTTGTGGCTGGAGTGGATACAAGATCGGATATTACTGGCAGGATCGCTCGAGGATCGCCTCACGGTCATGGAGTTATGTGTGAAAGCCGTGGAGGAGGAACCCAGCAGCACAAGGTTATGGGAAACGTATGGTCAGTTCATGCTATATCTTTACAAGAGTGGCAATCCGCGAGATACAAGAGTATCCCATACTGGGTCAATGCCAATGGGACATGTCTGGTCGGATGAAGATATGGTTGTAGCCGCCGAGGTTTTCAGCTGGCAGCAGATGATGAGCGTCTGGAAGCGAGGCTCTCAAGAAACCGAGATACGAATGAACGATAGTCACCTACTATGGGATATATACACTGAGCTGCTGCTCCAAGATCTTGCGTCTTTCCTACCACAGGACCCAGTCGCTGAGGCGCATAAGCACTTTATCGCCCGGCTTGAGACTCCGCATGCGACCTGGGATAAGACATTCAGAGACTACTCCGCCTTTGTCTCGAGGAATGACAATGAGAATTATGAGCATAGAATGGTTCTAGCGAACCAGCTGGGAGCCATAGCTAAGAGCAGGTATAGCGCCCGAGAAGTGATGGAGAACAAAGTCGTGCGTGCAAGTGAGAACGGCAAAGAAGCTGAGCGACAGGCATATGGCGAATACCTGGAGTGGGAATTGGCGCAGACCAAGAGAAAATTGTTGTTTGACTTTGGTCTCACAAGTGCTCTGTACCGGCGTGCTACCCTCCGGTTCCCGGCAGATACTGCATTATGGGAAAGCTACGCACTGTTCATGATCGACGAGACATCTCATGTCCATACGGACATATCGGTTTTTCCAGTACTAGAGAAGGCGACGCGGCATTGCCCTTGGTCCGGAAGTTTATGGTCGCAGTATTTACTAGCGGCGGAGAATTATAGACTGTCGTTCACGGAAGTAGAAGACATCAAACACAAAGCTACAAGCTCTGGTCTTCTTGATGCTGGAGGTCTTGAAGAAATTCTCAAAATCCAAACTGCTTGGTGTGGTTTTCTAAGAAGACGTGCGTTTGGTCAGGATTCTACAGACGAAGACAAGGATGTGGCTGAGGTGGGCATCGTCTCAGCGATTGAGAACATGGAAACCCTGGGGAAGACGAAATATGGCAAGGACTATCAAGGTGACCCCCAATATAGGCTGGAAAAGATTTATAACAAGTATTTGTCACAAGCAGGCGATTTCGCGCGCGCCAGGGACGTATACAAGAAGCTGATCCCTCGAAAGGGTGACAATTTCGATTTCTGGGTTCGTTACTACTTATGGGAAATGTCCACCTGGTGCAAGCTGGCGTACTGTGGGAAGGGCCTTGACGGTAAACACCTTCTAAAGCCCACAGAGGCCACGAAAGTTCTGCAGCGAGCAATGAATAGACCGAGACTAGATTGGCCGGAGAAGATCATTGAGACTTTCCAATATCATTGCGAGGACCACGAAGATGCTGAGGTGCTTCAGTCTGCGACCGCCCAGATATGGAAAGCGAAAAGGACTGTGCAGAAGAGGAGAGAAAAAGAAGCGTATGAGGCGTATGAGACAGCTCAAGCAGAAGCTTACCAACAACAAGAGCAAGCGGAGCATGACGTTGCGGCTGTTCAAGGCTATGCGGAGAACGCTGGCAAGAGAAAGCGCGAAGACGAGGGGGAAGCAGGGACAAGTAAGAAAGCCAAACCAGCTGCGTCTATAGAAGTGGATGCTCAAGTGGAAGAGCAGCAGCCTTTGGTCCCTTCACACACCAAACGCGACCGTGAGAACGCCAGCATTGTGGTGAAGAATCTGCCTTTGAACACCACGGAGGTAAGGCTTCGGCAACATTTTCGGGAATGTGGGATGATCAATAGCTTGAAGCTTATACCTGAGCCGAGTCGGGAGTCAGCAACGGCTTGGATCGAGTTCGAGTCGAAAGAGGATGTACCCACCGCTCAAACCAAGGACATGAGCATCTTCGACGGCAGAGCAATTGAAGTGCATGTGGACTCGGGATCAAAGTTGTACGTGTGCAATTTTCCGCCTACAGCTGACGAGGCTTGGATACGAGCGAAATTCCAGCATTATGGGGACATTGTTGACGTACGATTTCCCTCCCTTAAATATAATACACATCGACGCTTTTGCTACATTCAATTTCGCTCATCAGCGGATGCCCAAGCGGCCACCAAGCTTGATGGCGAAGACCTGGGTGGGGAATTAAAGCTTGTGGCAAAGATATCGGATCCTTCCCATAAGCATGGTCGACAGGGTGCTATTTACGACGATCGAGAGCTTTTCTTGGCGAATTTGGACTGGAGTGCGTCACAGGAGGAGCTCGAGGAGGCCTTTTCCAAGTATGGAAAGGTTGAGAAAGTCAGGATACCTAAGAAAATCGATGGTAGAAGCAGAGGCATCGGATTTGTGGTCTTCTCGAACAAGGCAAGTCGCAGACAGCCCTTAGCTTTCTCTTTAGGTGCTAATTCTATAACAGGATGAAGCCGCATCAGCGTTGGAGATGAATCTCACGCAGTTCAAAAATCGTATCCTCAATGTCAGCATGTCAACCAACGACAAATCGAAACGCGAGGGGAACCGAATTATAACATCCACTTCTCACCATTCCACTGCTTCGCCCACCCCTGGTCTCGCTGACCGCAACACGAACGGAGACAACGGTAGTGCAGGGTCTCCTGCCCCAACAGCTAGCGGCCAGAGCAAGTACGCTGAGATACAGTCCCGTACCATATACCTCCTTAACATCCCCGACACGGTCAACGAAGCTCGTATCCGCGCGCTTGCAGAGCCATACGGCGAGCTCGTTAAGCTCTCTCTTCGACTCGATCACCAAGGCGCCAGACTAGAGTACAAAGACGTTTCGAGTGCGGGTAGAGCTTCGCTAGGCTTAAAAGGACAAGAAATTGCACCAGGTCGGCCTGTAGGGGTGGGAACCGAGGAGGAGATGAAGCAACAGAAAGCAGAGTACCGCAGCGACAAAATCACGGTCGGAGCAGCGAAAAGAGAAGCTACCAAGCTACAAGGTCCAGCGCCAGTACGGAGGCCTAATCAACCTAACTCGAGAAGAAGGGGGAAAGCTGGTCTGGGCTTCAAAAGGAGTGGTATTGGTTTGAGCGGCGAGCGGACGACCGAAGATGGTGAGGAGAAGGCGGTGGAAACGAACGGCGATGGAGGTGGAGTAGAGATTGAGGAAAAGGCGAAAGCTAAGAGTAACGCCGAATTCAAGGCCATGTTCCTGACGAAGGAAGGGGGATAAGGTGACGAGGTGCAACTACCAAGGCAATCTTGCTGGTCGTACTGAGGTATCCTTGAGACACTCACTGTCTTGTGCTCTTAGCTGCGGTCTATTACCAATGGGCAATGCTTTGCCTCTTGCTCTACTACTCAAGGAGAAACAGTCAAGCTAAAGTGAAGGAGGCTTCACTGACTCGTAGATATTGCTCTCCTCAGTACTTAATGACTCGCATCTCGGAAATCGCGGCTTGCGGCTACGAAGAGTCACGTCATGCTTGTCGCACTTGCCTTGAAAGTCACCGCTGGCCATGAAATCGAGAGACTTGAGCACTTCAGTCCGTTCTTTGATTCTTCAATGAGTGAATCTACATTTCCTTACTCTTAGGAGAACCTAAAGTTACTGCCGAGCTCCGTTCTCAGTGACACAGCCATGGATTGCTTCCCAATTCCCAATTCCCTTCGTCTGCTTTCAGTGTGGGACAGATCAGAACCCGTGCCATTGCAAGATTGTAGGGCCAACATTAGGTGCGTCGCTTTACAAGAATTGAAGCACGGCTAAGCTGATTATGCCCAGGTTTCGCGACATCTATCATCGCTGCCGTACGTTCCATTCGCAAAGAGATCCAAGGGTGCGGAGTTGACTCAAAGCATCGTAGATCATCTGCTGGCCGGGCTCTTTACTTTGTGGATGCTGCTTGACGGACACGGGGAAGAAGTACGTAATCGTTTCGCGGGAATGAACGGGAAAAGTCGCTGATGAGGGGACCATATCAGGATGTTGGCGGTGCCTGTGGATGCGAATGGGCAGGTCAGCAATGCGATACCCTTCTAGATAGTCATCCAGAGCGTAGTAGATACTCATATGGTGCAAATGATACCATACACGGACGAGTCACCGCCCATAAGGTGGCAAAGATGGCAGACAGGTCCTTGAAGAGAATGGGTTTACAGACCTACGAAGATATTCATTGGTGGCGTACATACTTTCGTTGACTTATCAATCATCGAGAGATGCTTCGAAAATGAGCGAAAACGATTGCATAGACCCTCTAAATTCAGAGGGACTGATCGATGTTGCCGGCACCAATGAGGAAACACCCGCTGCACCGACCTGTGCCTCACTCGTGCCCCAAGACCGACATAGAGAGAGGAGAGACTTCACTTGCATCTGAATCGAACCATGAGCATCGATACTATGCAGGTACGCCTTCATGAAAGTGCAACTGGATGGTATATTGGGAAATCATAATGAATGATGCTGTCTGACCCTCTCATTTGTTCTCTCACTTCACGCACTCTGCCACCTCATCAACACTCAATTTGCAATCTCGACAGGAACATTCACCCGCAATGACGGACAGCGCCCCCGCCCCTCTATTACCTTTCACCGCAGTTTCTTCCACAGCGCCCTGCATCCTCCTACTTTTTCTAATCTCGACTCCATTTGTACTTTATCACGGTCTGGTACAACAGCTTCTTCTCTACTTTGTGCTTCTTTACAGCCCTCATTCATAACGCCCGGTGCTTGAATACAACACAGCTGTAAACATGCCAGGTACCTATAAACCCTCAGCAACATTCTGACCGCCTATTGATATGAGGTAGGCTTCGTGCGTCGAAAGCAATTCTGTGCTCAGATGATTACTCAACCATCAAATTTGGATTATTCTCTTCAACAGATCCCCTACCCCTGTCCTGACCTTGGGTTCGAATTTGCAAACTCCAGCGACCGCCTTAGGAAAACCCGCGGTAAGCAACATCAATACAACAAACTAAAGCTCGGCTGACACTGCACAGTGCCCCCTTATCGCCCAGCAAAGCAGACATCAAGGCAAAGTCTGCCCCAGCAGTCCGTACTACCAGTGCCAGATCTGAGCGACGTCGATGCCCTCCTAGCCAAGCCTCGCTTCTCAGCGGACACCTTCGATCCTGATCCACGGTTTCAGCTGTTCGAGCAGAAATCTGTCTACGACAAGCTTCCAGGTTCTTACGTGGACCAACCACTTGGAACCCTCTACCCGAATGCGCTCAACACCGAGCTCAACCATACGCTCACCGAAGCCTGGCGTTTCAACCCAGTGGCTCTATCTACTCGGCGAGCCCGTGAGACGGCTTGCGAACTTGCTTGTACGCCTGGACACGGCCTCAACCAAGAGGCGATCTCATGGGTCAGATCCATTGGCTTATCTCGTGTGCAAGCTCTATATAGGGAAACAGAGGCCGACGACGTCGCTGCGAAGAGCTGTCTCTTGTACGAGCACTACGCCGAGCTTTATGCTAATCCTTCCGGAGCGAATCATACTAGTACGCTTCAGGAAGAACTCGAAGACTTCTACGATCCATTGATTGGAGAAAGTGATCCCAGCAACCACTACGACCCTCGCTACACTCATAACGTCTCTGGACCTTCACCTGAGCCTGAGCTCAAGCCTCAACAAGTTGATGGCACCGAAGTTGATAAAAATCTGAATGGGCTAAACATCAACACCATGCGGAGCTCGCTGCCCGCGAGGCGGGGTTGGCTTGGCGGCATGCCAACGCCCGTATCTACCGCTGACCCATCGAGGCATTCAAGTGTTTGTTTGGATTATGGCTATGGTGCAGCTTCTCTCCCAACTCCCGACACAGGTATCAGTTTTGCAGCAGCACACCCTAGCGATGGATCGACCGTGGCTCAAATTTCATCTATGATATCGCCTCCACTAAGTGGCGTCAACTTTGCATCTGCGAGTCACAACTACCACCGGTTGATCATCCCAGCAGATCACGCTATGCCAAGTGCGGCTCAATTTGACATGTCATGCTCACCACCAAACAACACCACTCCAGTCAAGCAGTCGAGCTATCATGATAATGTCAATCTGGCTCCAATCAATACGCCGACGTTTAAGGCCAGACTGGCGCCTCTAAGGGATCCTAAGCAAATTGAGAAGAGACTTGCACTCCTCGGAGATGACGAGGAAATTGAATGGGGCCCCAGACGAGAAGGTCCGTATGACTTCATCGACTTCTGCTCCGCTTCACTTGAGAGCGAACGCTCAGATGGCTCAGAGCCCAAGGTAAATGTTGATGGCATCGATGGGGCTGCACACTTCCAGACTACATTGCCCAACGCCAATGATATGGATGGGGCTGCTATAATTGAGACTCCAGTGCTCGACGCCGCACACTATGTCGGAAGTGCTTGTCCCAATGGGCCTACTCTGTCTGACGAAGTTACCGACGAAGCACCTACTGGGGCAGAAAGCACCCACGATTGGCAACTCCGTATGGAATCATTGGAAGCGATCAACACTGGAGCGGCTTCTAGCGGCCATACTACAGAGCAGATTGCGTCCGCCACTATCGGGAGCGCCAATGAGAGGCCGACACCAACAGGAACGCCAGAGCAAGCATTTGACCTGGCCCAAGATCTCGAGCAGAGCATTGACTCTGCTGTTAGCCAGACTGCTTCTCTGGCCCGCGTCTTAGGCAAGCCATCACCCCCAGTCTTACCGGAGTTGGCTGTCGCTGCTCCCAAGGCTCAGGGTCTACAGAAGTATATGGAATGTCTCGGAGACTTAGGTCAATCAACGAACAGTCAAAAGCAGACTGAGCTCAGCCCTGTGCATGATGGGAAAAAGGATCCTCAGACTCAATCAAACATTGGTTCAACGCAGACAGAGAGTGTCGCCCACGAAGCCCATCAGCTCAGCCTCAATACGTTCACTACACCTGTCCCCCAGCATGATCTGAACCATCAAACGGCTATTTTCACGAAGCCAATTGCTATCGACTTCACGTCTGAGTACAGCGCGAGCGAGGAAGCCCATGGAGCAAACCTCGATAGTCTATCCTTTGGCATATTCTCCTCTCCTACCAATCAAACTCAAGGTGGGCAGAATGCCTTGAGCCTCTATGTCCGAGAGACATCTTCGCACCCCAATCTATATGCCTATGATGACGCGAGCAAGAGCACGAGCATGAGTATGAGCATCAGCAGCGCTGGCTCTGTATCGCCGGAGCCGGAGGACTTGGCATTGACACCAACGAACACGGAATTTGGTCTTGATACCTTGACGCCAAGTGATGACTTGGAAGATGTGAACCTGATCGATGACTCTTTCAGCACCACACCCTCTACCAGGCCCAACGGACTCCAGCAGTCTTACGGACCCAACCTCGTCTCCGCATACAGCTCTTATGTTAACGCTCTCGGCCCACCATCAAGCTCTTATTATGCTACTTCTCCTCCTGCTCTGACCACTCCAAACAACAATACCCCGCCCAATCACCACCTCTACAATCCGTCTCATATATCCACCCCCTACCGTACACACACACTAGTGCTCCCATCCACCACACCCGGCACGCCCACGCCGGCACCAAATCCAAGCCACCAGCACCGCAGCAAAAACTCGTCCAGTGCGATGCTACGACACAGAAACCCGAGCATGGACGCAAAAATGCGAAAGAGCGTCAAAATCGTGTTTGAAAGCAAGAAGCTAGGAAGTCGAAGCCCGAGTCCCGGTGAAGAAACAAGATCCGATAACGATGAGGGGATAATTGTAGGCAGAAAATTCATCATGGAGAATGGCCAGCCTATGAAACGGGTCCACTCTTCGCCCGCGAAACTCATCCCTGCGCATGTTGCCCATTTGGCTTCGATTGCAGGTACCTATCCGCAGGACATAGCTTTCAGCGCCGCCTCCATCGGAATGGCGAGGACGAAGTCGCAGGATCAGGTTGTGCAGGCGGTTGTTGTGCCCGGGAAGCGCAAATCAAACGCCAAGCCTGACGAAGATGTAGTGGAAGGTAGCGATGGTGGACAGGTTCGGAAGAGACTTCGGCGCTCGATTCGGATGTCTGGGAATGTGGTTGCGGAGGGTGTATGAGTGGCGATATACTCGACTTGTTGAATACGATGAGGGTTCTGGCATGATGTGGTTTAGATATTGTCATTGATCGGATTGTCGGCGAGCAGATGCAAAGTATGATAGTATGATGATCGAGATGCAGGGCAAAGGATATGTAAATTATATCAACCATGAGGAAGCCACGTAAGGGAAACGGAGACTCCTACGTTAGAGCTTACGTGTGATGTATCACATCTCTTCATGTTAAGTAGAATAGCACTGTCAAATTTCAATCAGAAACATCCATCACTCATGTGACACTACAACTTTAAGCGCCATCCGCACCCCGCCTGTCCTTTGACTTGCCATATACACTACCTGACCCACATCAAATACAAATCTATCCCCAACCCCCTTCTCCTTCCCTTCTTCTCCTTCCCTTCTCCCAGCCCTTCCACCTCTCTTCTCCCCTCCCTTCATCTTCTCCTCCCCTCCTTCTCCCCTCTCCCTCCCATTACCCCTCTCCCTCCCCCTTTCCCCCCCCTCCGCCTCTCAGCTATCAATACGTACTAGATAGAGTATGTTAGA
>JAABUL010002836.1_pt1 | contig 27531 bp, 19 predicted proteins | sample 5559151 | NCBI WGS metagenome assembly JAABUL01 (sample SAMN10711876, study PRJNA513368) | rock metagenome | isolation source: Antarctica rocks | place: Antarctica: Victoria Land, Pudding Butte sud | reverse complement strand
TATCTTTAGCTTTAAATAACTATTAGTAGATAAATTATAAGGTATTATATAAATTAATTAAATTAATTAAAAAGAGATTATAAAGTTAGTTAAATTTATAAATAAATTATTCTAATTATCCTAATTATTTATAATAGGTAAGGGGCTTAATATAAGATATATAAAATAATAGATACCTTAATAAATCTAATAGATAATACGCGCGGCGCGTTAAAAGAAGATATATATATAAATAAAATCTTTAATAAGTATAATAACTTACTTAATAAGAGTAGTAAGATTATTAGTATATAAAGTATAATATAAAGATAGTATATTTATATAAATACTTATTAAGATATTAGGTTAATTAAAAATTATATAAAGTTAAGCTAATTATAAAATAAATAGGAATAAATTAATTAGATATGAAAGATAATAATATAATGATTTAAAAATACTTACTTAATATTATAATTATTACTAGGTTTATTAGATATTATAATTATTGTTTTATTAAGTATATAATATAATTATTATAATATTTATTAAATATAATATAAAATACTTACCTTATAATACGCTTTAATTATATAATTAAATAGAAATAAGATAAATTAATAATAAAAGGATTAATATCTTCTTACTTCAATATAAATATTTAATACTTATAAGATTAATTACTTAATTTTATTTCTTATTTTATAATTTATATATATTATAATTTAGTATATTTACTTCCTCTTTAATCCTTACTTCCTAATCTAGTTCTTAATCTAAATATAAAGAAAGTATAACTAATCCTTTTATAAAGGCTAAAGGTTAGTAAACTAAAATATATTAATATATATTAATATAATAATATTTATAATTAAAGTAGTAAATAAATACCTCTTATTATTTAAATATAAAAGGGCTTGAAACGCTTCTAGCTTATAAAAGTATAAGGTATATATTTAAATACTTATAATAGTAGGATTTATAAACTTAATATTATTAGATTATCTAATAGATTTATAAGGATTTTAAATAGATTACTAGACTACTTTCTTAAAATAATATAAAATAGTTAATTTGATCTTAAGAATAAGCTTAAGAGAAGTAAGTTAAAATTATTCCTCTTCTAATATAAAAAGTCTTTATAAAGTAGTCTAATAATCTATTAAAAATCCCTTAATAATTTATATATAATCTCTTAAGATAATAATCTAGGCTTCTTAAACTTTCTTAAGGAGAATTAAAATAATATATAAAAACTTATTATAAATTATACTATTTAAAAATATAATTCTTAAGTATATATAATCCTTTACTTTAAAGATAATTAAGATTAGAAGAAAGAGAGATACCTTATTTACTTTAATAATTTATATTTAATTATCCTTTAACTTAGCTTATTCCTTGTTTATAAATGAATTTATATAAAGAGTCTTCCCTTCTTTTATTAAAGATATAAATTTAATTTATATTTATATTATAAAAAGTACCTTTTAAATTAATACTAAGATTAGGCTAGCTTTTCCAAGTAATTTCAAGGGATTAATAATCTTAAATAATAAAATATTTATTATATTATCTTACTTAATACTCTTATAATAAGTTATTTATATTTATTATAAGTTAATTTATATAATTAATTATTATTTATTTAACTATTAATAGTATTTTTTATCTTTATTAAGTTTATAAATTTATTATTATAAGTATTTAATTAAGACTACTCTTAATAATTTAACTTAATATTACTTTAATTTAGGTCTTTATTAATTAAAAGCGTTTATATCTCCCTAATATTATTTATATAAATTAAGACTAGCTTAATTATATTAAGTAAAAATACTATCTAACATAAAATTAAATTATTATTATACTTATATTAATATTATAAGAAGTAAAAAAGAGAAGTATTTATATAAGAATTAAATCTAATTAATTAAGACTTATTTAAGATCTTTAAAAATCTAAATATTTAATATTCTAGCTTAAATAATATAATAAAATTATATTATTCCTTAATAGTAGTAGGCTACCTTAATAAATTTTAATATTTTTAATATTATTAATCTATTAACAATAGAGTTAGGATGTAATTTACTATTATATTATAAGATATATAGATTTCTTACTATATAATAAGGCCTTATTTAAATATATATATAAAAATGTTAATAATTATTAGATTAGATTATAAGTAATTTAAATATATATAAAAGTAATATTAGTTTATATAATCTTATTTATATAAACTTATATACTTAATTATAATTACTTAATAGATTATATATATATATAAATAACTTAGATAATTATTACTAAAAAATATTATAAAAGGATTTATTAAATATCTTTAATAAGTAATAAATAATCTAATATAAATTATATATATATATAAATATCCTTGATATCTCTTTACTATAATAGAATATCTAGTAATTAAGACTCCTACTCTTATCCTCTCTTATATATTAGCCTAAAAGTCTAATACTATAATATCTAGCTAGACTAGATTTTTAGTAGTTTTAGTAGAATATTAAGATTTTTAGTAATAATATCTATATATTATATATACGTTTATACCTACGTATATAATCTTAACTAGTTAAATCTTAAAGATATACCTTTATTATAGCTATATAGCGATGTAAAAATCATGTAAATCGGCCTAGTAGTATAAAAGATATAACTAATTCTATTAGTTTATATACTAAAATCCGTGCGATATAATTGCGCCAAGACGTTACTAAAATGCCTAAGCATGCTACCTTGTTAATCAATCGACGTCTACCTATTATAATACATATCCAAATAGTGCATATAATGCGCATAGGCCTACGGAGCACATGCACCCTAAAATGACGTCAATCGGCCTGTTAGCGACAAAGATATAACTGATTCTATGAGTTTACCTACTAAATCCATGTGTCTTGACACCGATTTCCCTGTACCTATACCTTAATATACTAACCAATTAATGTCCACTTATTATAATATATATGCAAATAGTGTATATGATACGCATAGGCCTACGGAGTACATGCATCCTAAAATGACGTTAATCAGCTAATTAGTACAAAAGATATAGCTGATTTCATTGATTCCCCTACTAAAATCCATGTGTCTAACTACGCCAAGACTCCCGATTGCTAGGTAGTAGAGGTGAATTATCTAACGCGTAAAAATCTGGATTTTTACAGGTATTTTCTAGTATAATAAATAATATAATATAGATTATATATATATATAGATAACTTATATAAAGAAATTATATAAAAGGGTTTATTAAATATACTTATCATATAATAAATAACCTAGATATATATAAAGGTATAATAAATCTACCTAGGACGGAAAATACGGGATAATACGGATACTATAGATCTGAATATTTTGTGCGGCTCGCCAGGTTACCGATGTTATATCTAAGGAATAGCGCGTCTAGCTGTTATAGGAAGGGCTATTAAGCCTAACATAGGATGGCTAAACCTAAGGCGGACGGGTATACGCTGAAGTAAATAGGGGTATGCGCCTATAAGGATAGTGTACACGCGTACATGAGAGGGCGTACGCGGAGGGGTAGCCTGTATATAACATGCCTGAACCTTGCACTAATTACCACGACGCAGATTGTTAATCTCAACGACTTCTACGCTTCTTTCCTCAAGCTCTTATGATGGAGATGGAAGCTTCCTCGTTATTACCTAGTCTTCTTAATGGCCTTCCTCCGTGGTTGAAAGCAACTTTCTTACACATATCATTTGGTGCGTCCATGGAAGTAATTGGAAGTGTCCACACGAGAGGAAACCCCGCCACAAAGCCTGATCACTTCATACAGATAGTTTTATTAATTGGAATCGGTCGAATGCCAACAAGCCTTGCCTCCCCAGCCTTCTGAATATCGCCGCGGATGCTGTGCCGTCCATTTGCCGCTCCAATTTTCAAACACATCCTCCAAAGCATTGATTTTGGCTGGGTTTTCACCACCGCTCATCTCCCGCCATTCATCGACCATGCCTTGCTGGTGTTGTATCTCACCTAAAGCCCAAGACGACGGCCAGGATTACCAGCTTGATCACTAGTGGAACAAACATAGGGATACCTGCACCCAGCCTGACTCAGATCGCCCTGAATCAATATCTTGTCCCCAGTAGCTTCAGGGGTGAGTATCTTAACTAGCAGAAGTGAGCTAGCACGATTCTTGTCAATACTAAAGTCGCTGCCATCAAGTAATTCGGCATGGAGGGAGACCTCCTTCCGCTTTTCGGCACCAAGTCAACGGTAGTGCTAGTCAGCAGAGACACCGGATTTCTCTGAGTGGTATCTAGATCAATAGGCCTTTTCAGCTCCTCTGGGGTAAGCTCGTCGACCGGCCCTTGCGCTGTGTGTAGGGTTGTTGATCACGTTTCTGACGCTCGGAGTCTTCCTTGGTCGATTCTGGGGTTACGAAGCCGTCAGGCTTCCCTATGAGCTTATGCGTCCTTTCGCGCTTAGCTGCTTGAAAGGCGGACCGACGCATACTCATATTTCCTGCTATCTTCCGAAGTACCGACTCATCAGAGAAAGACCGCGGTCGACAGCGTGACGAGGATCTTGCTGGAGGTATCGTAACGCCCAAGAAAGAAAAGACGGCAAGTATTCGTTGAGTTGAAGCTTCCTATTTGCCGTAGCTTCCTTTTTTGATAGATGTATGCGCCGTAGATTGGTGACATCCTTTGTAGCGATCAATCAAATTTTTAACCAACTAAGCGAATTGCGTACTCATTAGAAATACTGTTCTGCCCCATAGCATGCATCATGCTGGTGAAGTATCTCAGGATAAGTTCTTGCCGTGCGAGCCATAGCATAAAATCCCAGCTTCCGTCAAGTTGGTCTCCCGTTGCCTGCTAATTTTCTTTGTCGGTAAAGAATCCAGCGATGCGGAAGGTGAAGAATGATTCGGCGGGATACCCCAGTTTGAAAGTCGAGATCAAAATCAAGAAAATCATTGACTCGCAACACCTTTGCCGAAGGCACACGTCGTTGGATCTCATCTCGAGCGCAGAGGGCCAGTGACTAGGAATGGTTGAAGGTCTGCATATCACGCGCTTTGCAGGGGATATTTGATGCTGATGCGCCGTTGAAGACTGGTATTATTGGGGTTTTCCAGTTCTCAGTTCCCATTACCTCGATCACTCTCGGTCGTACAGAGACATAGCAGCTTGGATGCGACGAGTTTGTGGGAGTCGCAATCTTACGCAGTGCTTTGAGTCTTAGCAATATGTGACCAACAAGGGACAATTTTCACAACGATCGCAGACGTTCGTCACGGCGACCACATCCTCCGGCTACGTTGTAGAGCTCGGTCAAACTATCCGGCGAATGGGCACATCAATAGGGCACTGCTAGAGACATGACATAAAGCTTGTAAACTAGGCGTAGTATTGAAGAATTAGAAGATATCCCTTGCCGATGCTGCCGAACATGGCTCAATTGGTAGCTGTCTTCGGTCTCGCGCCCTGCTCCTGTGGTCACTATGCTTCGTGCTCTGTTCCAATTCGCTACCAGGCCCATCTGCTGCTAAAGATCATTGCTCCCGAGGGGATCAGTGGCCAGTCATGTCGTTCGGCTACTCCATCAGCCATGTATTCTCCCTCGGCGGGATAGCTTAGAACGTTGTATAGAATTCATGAAAAGATTGTGGTGAGCACAATGGCCTCACTCGTGAAGTCCCAACCCTCCATTGGGTCATGATTTATCTAATCGCTCGGTATCCTAAACCTGACACTTTGATCCCGCGTTCTCCCTGCTCAGAGATGTTCCGACGATACTCTGTCCATGACCCCTAAAACCTTAAGCAACAACCGCCTCCCTAGACCAGGTTCGTAGCCTCCATCTCTTTCTCCTCCCTCCGCCTTAGCGCCTTATAGACCTTGCTTAGTACAGGCCCGTACAGCGCATACCTAGCGACTGAGAGGGGTCAAAAGGGAAACAGGACACCCATTTCTGATCACGCAAGTCTGGGAAAATCATGTCCCAGTATCTTCGTTCGCCTCTTCTCATGGCAGTCCTCTTACCAAGAGAGCCGACGAAGGTAGGATCTATACGAGCCTCGTCAACTTACGAGGTCGTGTCTCTGTGTCCCTCATCGTCAATAATTCATGATTCACTTGGTCCACGAACCAAGGTTCATCTCATCTCCTTCATCTGCTCGGACTTGTCACCTGTGATCATAAATTCTCCCGTAGATCCTGCCTGACCAATGACCGGCATCTGTGATACCGCCCACGTGCTAGCCAAGATCAATAATGTCAGAATAGGAACAGAAAGCATCCTTGCTCCTTGACGTACTCGCCACTTGGCCACTGTGTATTGATAGTCTCTAGTAAGTGCTGCCGACAGCCTGGCTGGAGGAGGGAAGCTCGAATACGGTCCATCAGACGTACTCGAGGTATCCGTGTGACAAAGATCATTGTATGAGAAGTGTCCATAGCACATGATATATGCTTGTTATGCCTTTCTAGACGAAAAATTCCCACGATCATTATGGCGTTCGACAACTTTTCTCCCCAAGCCAGGAGCTTGGTGGCGAAATGCAATAGCGGCAACAGCGGCTTTGCAGCGCTCGATGAGTAGCTGATTAAACGAAGAGTTAGACGCAGGTCCAGGTCTTTGGCAATGCCGAGCATAACGCCCATGATTCCTAAAGTAGCATTCAAATTGGATCCAATTCTTGAAGACTGAGAGTAGTGAAGAGAGAGCGATGAAAGGCTTTGTGCCAATTGCCGACACAAGTTGGCAAATCTTCCTAGCGGGCGACCTTCGCTGCACTGCAACAGTCATTCAAGAAGGCTTTGCCCAATGTATCACAGCGGTCCTCGTCCGTCTCGCGGGGATCCTATGTCTTATGGCCCATTACTTTGCCTGAAAGCAAGATCGGTCTGGCTCCCTGCCTCGCTCGCCTGACTGCGCTGATCACAATCTACATTTCTCGACCTTCCCCAATCGAATAGCCTCGCCCTTCTCGCAATGCGTGGCTTACTGTCATCTGGCGGGTTACCCATAAGATTTCTCGCCTTGCGTGGTGCCGCTGTGCCTCCTCGACCTCCGCTTGCTGTCAGTGCCGCGGCTATTGTGCTCGGTGAAAGTTCAATTTGTGAAGAATCCCACATGCTGGTAATGTCAATACGTCTCGTTCTAAGGATGAGCTCGGGATGCGTCGTGATCGTCGGCGTGGACGAGACGGAGGGTTTTCGGAGGGCGTTAGGAATGGCCTTGAAGATATCTCCGGGGCTATTGATGGCACGGGATAGAGCGTCGCCATCCGCCTGTTCATCAAAGGTAGCTTTGGTGAAGCCCACAAGCTGACGATAGACAGCAAACTCAAGTTTCAACTTGATGGCGTAGATCAGTGGTTTTACGCTCGCTTCAGCGACATAAACGTTGCTGAACTCGAGACCGATAAGGATCATATCCATAGCTATGCAGAGAAAGTTGATGGCCAGTAACTGTAACATCGCTCGGCGCGTGCGCAGGTAATATACGGCGCCAAGGATCCTTACAATCGCGACAATGTAGATGCTGCTTATGACGGACTCTTGAATACAAAAGCCCGTAAGCTGGATGCGCTCCATGAGGTTGAATTTCGAGACCCATCTGCCAGCGGAGGGAGAGTTGGCGCCGTAGATGAAGACCAGGGTAGGAGTGTGCAGTGCGAACCCATCAATGATTATAGCTATGAGGACACTGCGCAACAGGGTTTTATTGCGGACGACGAGATGGAGACGTGAGTAGAGTACGAATGATTGACCTGATACCATAGCTATCCAGCCTTTCATTCGTTCGCGAATTAGCGTGTTATCATCCAAGGACAGGGTAGATACTCAAGAGGCGCACCTATTTCAATGAAGGCGAGGTCTACCAGCCATGATGTGCCGACAAGGAACTTCAGGATGAAGCCGAGAGCGTGTAATGTGCAGCCCCAGGAGCTTATCAGTAGAGCCCAAAAGTAGAGACCTTTCCAATGCCGAAAGGTAATGACCGCCTCCACGTTCAATTCGATAGTAAAGGCCCAAGCTATGGCCGTACAGGCTGCTAAAATGCAGTATTCGACAGGGTCATAGGGCAGAGCCCCAGTGACGCCAGAATCCACACTCCGAGAGAACATCGTCCTGTCATGACGGAGGTGTCACGATAGAGGAGTCACAAGCCATACGTACGCCACGCAACGACAAGGACGAGAGGTAAGGGATGGGAGAAGAGGTTGGAAGTGTACCGAGTTCGAGGAGTCGTGGGAGTGAAAGAGTGAGAAGTCTCGCAGGACCCTCGGACGGGATGATCTTTCCGTCGCTGGTCTCGCTAGCGCTACTGTAGATCTGCTAACCCCAAAGCAGAAGAGCTAGAATGCTTTGAGTGGTTACTCCGTACTGTAAGCTTGAAAGTCTGGGAAGCGCTCCTACCATCGTTCTGATCGTTGGCCGCGCGAGTAATGGCGTGGCCACGCATGGGGATCAGAGTTCACTCTATCCTGCGGCTGTCATTACATGCAAATGCCCATCTCACCTACCGAGGGTACCTATCTATCAGGTTGAAGAGAGCATGAACCTTTGGCGAGCAAAGATAAAACCCAAAGCCGTCATCAGACATGCTAGCGACCATGGTCGAGGCGTGCTGTCAAAGTTTCGTCTACGGTGACCTCGTAAGCGACACCGTAAGCCAGCGATATTACCAGAAGTTCTATCTGATAACCTTCGGATGTTGTCTTACGGCACGATGCTGAGCGTGGTCGTCATACAATTATTGAGCCTATCTATGCGGTGAGCTCTATAACTCGCCTCCATCGAGTGTTAGCATCGAGCGAAGGGGAAATTCACGCCAGCACGCGATATTCATCCTGTCACGTGACAAAGACGCATGCTTGGCCAATAGCAGTCTTACCAGCGTCAAGCATTTGACCGAATTCTGTGTAGGCTCAATCCGTTTCCACTAGCATCGCTCTCCAAGACTGCGGAGATGATATCCCGTCAACCAGTACCACGCTCAAGTCGACGCGATACCTTCCCAGTACTTAGATGCTGCCCAAGGATCTTTTACTGTCTGCTACAGGTGTTCAGGTATGAGAAAGGGGAGAGACACACGAACACGGCGAACCGATTGCAGGCACCCAAGCACAATATAGCTTCCAGATATCTAAAGATCATCCGAACCCCAATCATATGTTTGGGTGTCGAGACACTGAAAAGATTTTCCGAATCCCACGTCTTCCATGAGATCAAAGGTCTTGTAGTTTTAATATCTGACGATATTCGCTATCCTCTGCCCAGGGCCTTGGATCTCCTTATGGTCTCAACTGATCCGCTCCTGGATATACAGTTAGACAGTAGGCCCCTACTCCCTAATGGCTTGGTCAGAGAACGCATGACTTATGGTGTGTCGCATCCGCCGGTGGTCAGCACGCTTGGCGTTCAGAAGAACAACGTCGACGCCATTGTAGCGCTCTCCATAGAACCGCAGGTCCTTCTCAAATGGCGGGATGCCGGATCAATGATGCCGATGAAGATTTTTCCGAGCGGACGGCCCTGACAGGGAGAGCTCGAATGGTGATACATGGATAACATCCGATCTGTATTGATCATGCCATGCTTTCGCATACGGTCCATGTGACTGCAACTGTGGCTTTGGGGCCTTCAGACTTAGATAAGCGGGGAGGGAAGACGTTCTGGATGGCATTGCTAGAGATATTTACATTGAAGCGATGGACATGAAGACCCACCAACGGGTGAAAAAAAGACCTACATATCAGTGCGATCTTGCTGACTCCAAAACGTCCAACTTTCATAGCCAGACCCCTGAGAGTATCCACATTTGAGATTAGATTGATCTTTCAAGTGTTGGATGGAAGTGAGTACTTGAATTATCAGAAAAGGGTTCACAAAACCCTTGTTATATATAGACCCCTTTACCTACTCTGACTTTTTGACAATACCTAGCCCTCAGCTAATGCTAGGGTCACATTCTACAGGATTGATACCGAGGACTGCCGGATTAGCAGCGCGAGCGCTAAGCTGAGATAGCTTGTAGGAAGCGCGTGGGGTAGAACAAGCCATTTCCCACCGAGTGACAACCTCACTTATCGTGCTACATTCAGGTGAAAGGGAAGAGTAAGTCATCCGATTGACATGCAATCGTCGATCTCTGGTAATATGATACAGAGCGAACGGTGGACACCCTCCATAACGCTTGCTTTGAAATGTCCTTTCTGGTCGTTCATTTGGGTCCATCATATGCCTCGTCCATAAGCCTGTTGGGTCGGGGATGTACATATCGTGGGATCGGTCTTGATCTTAATGGAGTTCTAAGGCTGTTATGGATAGCAAGGCTTTCAGCGATCATCGTTCACCGAAAGAATATCATTGACTGATAGCATTGCTAGCTGCCAAAGGATCCTAAAGTACAAGTCAAAGGAGGAGGTTTATATCATGTGAAGATTTCTGCTCTCGAAACATCCAACGTTTCCTCCCCCATCTCATCCATCTGTGATCATGAGCTCATCAAGATCCTGGTCTTACGGGAAAGAAGGCATCCAGCTCCTTTCCCTCCTGCGTCATAACCTTATCGCTTCCCAAAAGAACACGCAACATACGACAGGGTTCCTTGCCGTGATTGAACCACAGATGCATCGCTCCTTGTTGCAGTACACATTCTCCGGTCTTAATCACTGTCTCTTCCCCACTATCCAGCCTCATCGTGATCTCCCCAGATAGTATGACTGCGTAATCCAAGCTGACGGTTCGGTGCATGGGACTACCGCTGCCTGGTGGAAAGTCAGTCGTGCAGAACATGAGTCCGTTCTGAGGTGCGCGTGGGACTGTGGAGGTGATTGTTGAAGCAAGAGGGCCGTTATTGGACACCGGGACTGTGTCTGAAGAATGGAGGATACTGAAGGAAATGGAGTCAGGGCCAGAGGGGAAGAACGGCTTTATTTGTGTGTCGGACCCGATGATAGAGATTCCATTCGGCTTGTGGGTGGTGGCGACCACGCGTGGGGCAGCAAGAGGGCTGGAAGAACGCATGATGCTGAAAGAATTGATTGGGGGAGGTGGCTAAGTTCTGTGGCGATGTTGGAAGCTTGGTTCCAGAAGCTTGAGTACGATAGTATGTTCAACAAGAGCTGAAAGACAATGGACTAGGAGAGGGCGACCTGGGCCGTTCATATACTCTAGGAAACGCCAGCATGACATCGGTCCCATTTTGCCTGGAAACGCAAGAGGCCGAGGCTGTATGAGCAAGAAGAGTAGCGGCCTAACAGATTCTGTTGGATAGAGACCATCCAACAGCCTCTTGACCTAGCAAAGGATTCAGTACTTACTCTGTGATACTCAATGAGGCTAAGCATCCGACCGCGGAATCCTACTACATAGGTATGCTGTCTCGGCATTTTAGCCAAGTCCGTCACTCCGTAAGTATTTCACGAGGGTGCAAATTGCCGCATAGACGGAATTCCTCCGTCCTGTAAGAGCTGTCAATCGGACCTGAATCAGTGTGCTAGTAGCGTGGCATTTGAGAGTACCAATGTTGAAGCCGGAAGGATATTGTCAACTCGTGGAGGCCTACGACACCGAAACTTTGTGAGACCTTCTTACGGTGTGGCCTCTACATCACCAACGCCTTATATAGATAAGTTGATTGACACCTGACGAAACAACATCCTTCTAAACGATATTGACCCTGGTCTGCTATGGTTGCAGTCTCTCATAGTATGAAGATGGCCCCGCAGAGAACCTGCCGGACGAGGAGACCACTTTTTTGGAGAAGCCAGCCTGTGGCTCTAAAGACCTCAGAGATCAGATCCTCTCATTGGTCGGGCTCAAATCCTGCGGAACGCATTCTTTATTTGAGGCTATCAACTATCGTCTTCCATCACTGACACTGACCGATCGAGATCGCGAACACTCAATTAGCACTTTGTTGGACTAGAGATGAGAAGCATTGACGGTTCAGCTCGCTAAGGACTCTTGTAGTGGAAAGCAACATGAAGCAACAGATGGAGTACCAAAGCCGCACTGGGAGGATGAATGATGCGATAAAACGTTCATACTGTGCCACAGCATGAGTTTCCCTTGGAATGGAGATACCGAATTTCCCAGATGGGCATGATGCAGGTAAGCGTTTCTCACCCTTCTTATCTGGGACTACTACCAAATGTTTGAACATCGATCTTCGGGCCCACTCGGTCTCGAAGAGTAATGACCCTTCCGGCACCTGGACCCATCAGCCACTGGATACCAGCAGATGGGAAACTATCGAAACGCTGCTGGGAGGTGCATCTTGCTCCTTGTGGGGTGCAATTCAATGGCCTGGATCGCTGAGCGACAGGACAAGGCTCTACACAGCTTCATCGATCGGCTGGGTACGACGTTATTTTCCTGATACGGTAGCTTTCCAATTATCGTATATCTACCAATTGGTCTGAGAGTATCAGAGTGCCCAGGAACTGGGAAAGGCACCTTGGTTCTGGCGGTTCTGGCCCTTTGTACTACCTCGAAAGCGACAGGGGTGTTCGGACGGGGTCAAATTGGGATACAGGTGATTGGAGGATTTGGTGGTTGAAGGAATGATGCCGGGAGACGTTGTTGAAGGCTTGAGGCATTCCTGACAATACTTTTGACTCGCGTGGTCTAAATTTGGGCGAGCTCCGACCCCTCCATTTGCTTGACTCGCTCTTTAAGCAGCCAGCCCCCCATTCGTTCCTTTGCCTTTCCACATTGGTCCTGCTTCTTACTACATTGGACAGAACGCGCATTCGCCTTCAAATTCTATCTGTTCGCCCCATCCCTGAAGCAACACTTGGCCGTTGGCTGCACTCCAGGTCGAAGCCGACTCGCCGACTCGGGTCGCTCCCTAGTCCGACTCTCTAGCGCTCCTGATTAGTCATAGCCCCGGGGCCAAGCGCTGAGCCGTGATTCCCCCTTCCTCTCCAACACCTGAACCTTTCTGCTTTTGACCAACACCTTCCTCGATTCGACAACGCAGTAACCCTAATCCAGACATATCAACCAAGTCCAAATCGGGCAGATTTCCACAACTGCCCATTGCAGCAAGACAACTTGATCATTTCTCGAGTCGCATTCCGGAATGGCTGACATCGTTGATCCCAATGCTTCCCCTAATCATGACGACGCGACCGGCAACGGTGCTGACCCACGCGGCGTCAAGCGTCCTCGTGTGAGTGCAGCAGCCGACGACGACGACGACGATGACGACAAGCCGGGTCGAGAGCGGAGGAAGATCGACATCAAGTTCATCCAAGACAAGTCTCGTCGTCACATCACTTTCTCAAAGCGCAAGGCTGGTATCATGAAGAAGGTGATTTCATCAACCCCAGATTAACGCAATGCGCTTGATGTATCAATTGGCTTGATGGGTTGCTCCATGCTTATTTGTCGAATGCGCAGGCGTATGAATTGTCCGTGCTCACTGGCACCCAAGTCTTACTCCTTGTCGTGTCCGAGACTGGACTCGTCTACACCTTCACCACGCCTAAGCTTCAACCCCTTGTCACCAAACCGGAAGGCAAGAATCTCATCCAAGTAAGCTTGTTCGCTGTCTAGATCGTGGCACACTTGCTAACGATTCTGCCTTCAGGCCTGCCTCAATGCGCCTGAGCCTGCGCCAGGCAATGAAAATGGGGTTGATGGCGAATCAACAGTCGACTCTCCAGAGGATGTGAACCACGCCCAAATCCCAGCTCCACAAGCGAGTATGCCGCGTGGTGGTGGCGGTCAAATGCCTCAACAACATTACATGACGCCTGAGCAACAACAGCAAATGGCATACCAGCAATATATGCAAACACAGCAACAAGGCGTTGGTGGACAGTATCCGATGCCCCCACAGGGTTTGCCGCACCAGCCCAAGTTAGAAGAACACATGCTGAGATGAAGGTCTCATAGAACGATGAATGACGGCGATGACAGGAAAAGCAACATGGAAGAAATTAGGGATATCGGTACACAGCCTATGCTAACCAGGAAGTTTAATGGAGAAGCAGGCCGGTACAAGCTGGAGGAGGAGTCTGGCGTTGGAGTGTTCGGGTGTTTCTTGCTTTCTACCTTTTGCTGTCAGTTGCATCTAACGGAACATTGACTTCTCTGAAACAAAATTGGTGGCAGCAGATAGACAGGCAGCGGACATATCTGTTTGTACTGGTGTAAAATGATGGGGACTTCTCTGGCTTGATATCTCTCAAGGTCAGGAGATGGCCTACTCATCTGTATGATATGCTGATAGCGGACAACAAATGGCATTCCGACCCCTTCTCCCGCGCATATCGTAAAGCTGAGAGAATCCGGGCAGCTGAGGTGTGAAGCGACGGGTTTGCTTACAGCTGGCTCCGAGTGTCACTTACCTGCTTGCTCCCCTCGATGGTTCCTAGAATTAGGTGTGCCTGATCCTGGTGTTACTTGTGCGGTAGCGTCTATAGCAGCCTCAGCTACGTGTCTTGAATTCATTACTTTGGAACAGCGGCTTGGATGAAATTGGTACCTCGAATGTGCATGGAAAGATTATGACTGTGTTACTGGGTACAAACGGTCTTCCGCTACTGTGGGTCGAAGACTGAATTGATACTAGCGTCGATTGGCGCGTAGATTGTCCAGCTGTAGAGCATTCCATCATTTTCTGAACATTTGGCGCTGAGAAGGACCATGCAGCTGCGACCATCACTATACACCCATCAATGGCGTGACGTAATAGCACAGTCATTGACAAAACCAATGCGGTAGTATGGGACAACTCGGAGATCTCTCTCCGCAAGGAAGTGTTGCAGTGCGTAATGTCACGAAGACACCACCAACTTCTTACCAAATCATTTTAGGTCGGCATATTCGTGGGGCTAGTCTCTACTTCGGTCCAATCCCTGGGTCTTACACTTCAACGAAAGTCTCACATATTAGAAGATGAGAAGGATCCGAATGACCTTCGACGTCCACCGTATCGAAGACGAAGATGGCAGGTCAGTGGTGCAGACTATTCATCTCTCCTCTGGGGCTGACATCGGAGCGCAAGATTGGCATGTCAATGTTCATCATAAGCAATCTGGCCGGAAGCACTATTCAGATCACGACGCTTCCTCTTCCGGTACTCTCCACCCTACAAGCTGTAGGTTCGAACTTCTACATTCTCTCCAAGCTCACTTGCTGAGCCAGGTACAGTCAGGTCTGGTCTTTAACTCTATCTGCGCGACTTTGATATTAGGAGAGCCTTTCACGCGATGGTCATTTGGAGGAACGGTGCTGGTCTGCGGAGGAGCTATTCTCATCGCAATATATGGAGCTATAGGGGAGCCTGCACATAACCTGGACCAGCTCCTCGTACTCTTGGAAAGGCGACAGTTCGTTCTTTGGATGGTAGGCCAAGCACTACTGGTGATTGCAATTATTGTGGGCGCGAAAGCTCTCAAATACCTGAATCCATGGAACAATCATAGCCCGCGAATGCACCTTGTCAGAGGAATCGCATATGGAGCTGTTAGCGGTATCCTTTCAGCGCACTCCCTCCTAGTGGCGAAATCAGCAGTCGAGTTGCTTGTCCGTACGATCGTCGACAGACACAATGAATTCAACCGCTGGGAATCCTGGGTCATTCTTCTGAGCCTGTTGGCCCTTGCCCTTACTCAGCTTTATTACCTACATCGCGGCCTGAAGCTCTGTTCCACAAGCATATTATACCCTTTTGTTTTCTGCGTGTACAACATTATTGCAATCTCAGATGGCCTAATATACTTTAACCAATCTTCACGACTTGCCTTATCTCATGCTCTTTTGGTAAGCAGCAGGTCAACGCCCTTCTTTTGGGACTTCTAGCTGACCATGTTATTTGCCAGATCGCCCTTGGTACTTTGATACTGCTACTCGGCGTTCTGGCCCTCTCATGGCGCCTGAATAACGACCCTAGTACACGGCCCCCAGTGTCCCAGAACCCACTGACCCCAGGTATGGGGTTTGTGGACGACCAAAGCGACTCTGAAACCGAGACCGATACTATGTTTTCCGAGATGGACGAGGAGTCGGAACTTGCGAACAACAAAGAGTCCCCAATCGTCAAATACCCCTTCACTCGTCATACCTCACTGCCAAATCACCCACGCACACCCACCATGAAGAGTAGCGATTCTAATGATTTGCTGAGTATCACTCCTCTGCGGAATAAAGGTATCACGGAGTCGGAAGAGATATGGGAAGAGCTGGAAGACGATGGAGTCGGCGAGCTTACCCCTTTCGCCCGTCGGAAGAGCAGTGATCAGTCACAGCCTTCGCCTAAAGCGACATGTCGAGATTTTGCCCCAGAAGAAGCTCCCAATGAGTCAACTGCTTTGCTAGGTCGATCTGGGACGGGAAGAAGCTATAGGACTAAGGGAGCGAGACGATCTTCACATCTGATCGAAAGCCAGGAGCGGAACAGAAGGAAGTCGGCATCGTTACAAGATGCTCAGGGAGGGTGGTGGAAGATGAAGAGATGGTTCAAAGTTCGAGACTGGAAGACCAAGGGTAAAGGCCGTGGCGACGATAACAGTAACGGCATTGGTATTGGTAATGGGGCTTGATGGTCAGTGGTAGATGGACATATGCATTCACGAAGGTCATTGGGCGGCGCTTGAGCGATGCATGGCGGATATGTCCGAAACGGTGAGGCCGTAGGAAGGCTTAGAGTGTCCAACAATGTAAACCTTCAATAAGGTCATGGAAGTATCCAAACCATCTACTACTTCTCCACGAGATATGGAGTCGAAGAAAATTGTTGTAATAGCAAGTGGTAAGAAATGGGCGGGAGGGATGGTGCAGCGGGAAGGATCTGCGCTATGATTCGTTGAGTCAAATACGAATGGTCACGCAGAAGCAACATGTCGACTCTTACTGCTGCTTGAATAAATTGACACTCGTTTGGTCGAAACTGCCTACAGGTGATTGACTCGCAAGCACAGTCAGCTCTGTACTCCACCTACCATTCAATGGCATGGACTGACTGCTCAGAATAGCCCCCTCCATCTTTCGGACCAGCGCTCTCTAACTCAAGGCCCGACCTACCTTCTTCATCCTTCTCACACATACAGGTCAAGATGTCTCACGCCATGTCGGATGATCAGGTATGTCACCATCGATTCTCTCAGTCGCACCACGAAAGCTGATGCCCATCTTTCCCCTTCAGGTGGCCGGCGAGCTCAAGAAGATGACCGCTTTCATCCGCCAAGAAGCTCTCGAAAAAGCTAAAGAGATTCAAATCAAAGCAGACGAAGAATTCGCCATTGAGAAGTCCAAACTCGTCCGTCAAGACACCTCCTCTATCGACTCCACCTACGCCAAAAAGCACAAGCAAGCTTCCATGTCGCAGCAAATTACCCGCTCTACCTTGGCTAACAAGACACGCATTAAAGTCCTCTCTGCACGACAGGAGTTGCTCGATGAGTTGTTTGAGAAGGCGAGGGATCAGCTAGCGGGATACGCAAAGGATAAGGCTAAGTATGAGGGCATGTGTAAGGGTTTGATCTTGGAGGGGCTATACGCGTTGAATGAGCAGGAGGTAGCTGTGAGGGCGCGGAAAGCGGATTACGATGTTGTAAGAAAGGCGATTGATGGGGCGAAGAAGGAGTATAAGGAGAAGTTGGGAAAGGATATTGAGATTGAGCTTGATGAGAAGAATCCTCAGCCTCAGGGATCGTATGTGGTTTCTTCATTTCTGGCATGGGATATCCGGCAGTGTGAAGACGCATGCTAATATCTGAGACTAGGCCTGGAGGTGTGTCCATTGTCGGTACTGGTGGTAAGATCGACATCAACAATACCCTCGACGAACGCTTGAAGCTACTGGAAACCGACGCGTTACCCATGATCAGGACAACGCTGTTCGGGAAGAATGAGAACCGCAGGTTCTATGACTAACACGGTGCATGTTTTGTACGATGGGCTCGTTTTCCTTATGAGCTAGGGCTTCACTTATTTGGTTCAATGGCAGGAAAGACCTGTGTCTACCGTGCTTCCTAAAGGGAATAGCACAGAGGTCGAAGATTCTGTACATCGTGTATGATATGCTACCCGAACATAGAGCGGTGCAATGAGAAGCATTAGATCAGTCACCATCCTGGTCAACTTCACGAGCTAGGGGCAAGGTCTTGCCACCCATTCTTTCGCAGACACCCCTAAGCACTCGTTATGATAATTAAACCACTCTTCGTGACTTTTTCACGAATGCATCCATCTGCCCTTGCAGTGGAACAACTTTCGCGTCTCCAAAGATCGATTTCTTTGGTTTTGGCTTTGTTCGAATAGAGTACTCGAGACGTCGTTGAAATCCTTCGAGGACCTCTTTAGCTTCGGTCCTTTTCATATGGGAAGCTCCTGTGTCAATGATGTCGCTGAACATGGATTTGATTTTCGAAGACAGACTGTCAACATCCTCATTGAAAGCAGCGTCTTCTACCTTTGTGGCAGGTGAGAGAGGAGGGTCACCGCAGTCGATGCCAATGCTCAAGATACAAATGGACGCTGCAAGCTCACCAAAGTCGGTCCCTTTCCTGATATTGAACTGCGGGCTTTCAAGACGACGTGCTATCGATTTAAGATTTACTAGATCCTTGGGCTGCTTGCTAAAATAGCGCGAGTCTTGGAAGAAAACCGCCAACGCAAACCGCTGTCGAAGGAGGAGGAGCCTAGACGACCAGGCCGGTATTGTTTGAATTAGCTGCAGTCTCAGAGTTGCGTCCCTGATGGTCCGGTACACAGTGGTCAGCACCGCTTCGAGCTGCTCAGGTTCGTCAGCACTTTTCCAATACTTGCATGGAATTGTATACCTCGCGATTGAGAGTCTCTTCAGGAATCGATGCAACCAAACTCGCAAAAGCTTCTTCCAATGCACTAAGGGCATGGCAATCTTTGACCAACGAATAATCCAGCGCCAGACGGCAAAAGGTGTTGAGTAGATGTATTCGGGAGTTGGCTGCCAATTCCCCAGCCACACTTCCAAGAAGGATCAGAAGCGATAGCAGACTGGGCCGACTGTTAATCTCGACGTTCTGTGAGAGAATGACACGGGGCTCGACAATCGTCTCGATATCCACGGCTGCAGCCGTTGCTCCCAGCCTTCGAAAGAGCTTGTCAATATATTCGGGCGTCAGGAGTGGTGTGAAGTGTATTGTTGCATCACTCAGCGTAGAGATATATGAATACCGCAGATCATCTCTTGACTCTAAGCATATTGCATCCATAATCCAAATCATGATCTCTTCTGGGAGTCCGGCTTTCATTGCATATTCCCCAGCGTATCCACCTAGAAAGGCTTGTTGACGAGGCAAATGCTGACCAAACAGTCGCTGGAGTCGCTTATCCTTGATAGTAGGGAAGTTAGCGAGTTGGAACAAGGGTCCTTCTGCACCATCATCGAAGAATGACCACGATTTACCCTGCTCTAGCGCTTCTGTCCTGTGGATTGCAGTCCTCAGTCTGCCAATGTCGTCCTCATCCCCGTGTTCTTTCAAGACCGAATCGATAAAGTCTGTATCAAAGACACGCTTTTTCACGCTCGCAACCGCTGTGCGCTGTTCGAGGGACTCAAACAATGATTGTGCTCGGGCAATGTCCTTTCTAGCTGCTTCATCCTGTTCTCTCTGCTTTCCTAAAGCCTCTAGAGAGTATTTGTACTTCCTTGGTTCGAGGGAAAGCGTAGGAGTGGATTCGGCCGCCCGCATTGCGTTTGCAGCTTTGCCCCTTGTCTTCATTCCCACCTCTTCGTTTGGGTAAGGTGGTTTATAATCTGACGGCGTCGAAGACTTCCTTGTATGTCTGTCTTCACCAAAAAGTTTATCCAGATCTTCGAGCGAATCGTCGGACTCGTCGTCCGAATTTCTTATCATGATTTCTCCATCTCTGACTATGCGCTGACTGCTTGTCAAGACCGTTTGTGAACCAGATACATTGTCTTTTCGAGGCAACGTCGTGTCTAGGGAAGGTATGGTGGGTGTGTAAAGCTGCGCTTTGCTCGTGGTGATATCTTCTGCAGTAGGTACAAATGGCGCCTGCAAAGGTTCCCTTACGGTCAACGCCGCATCCAAAGCAGGCGAGAGACATGGAAGGTGAGGCTGCTCTGGCTCTACGTAGTTGTCTGGGGTGGGCACGAAGACTGTTCGATTTGGAAGCGCAGGCTGGCTAGATGGTGCATGCTGACTCGACTTCATTGCATGGGCACCTGAATTAGTCTGAGAGGCTCGGTGCGATCTTGTAAGAGTATCACCCTCAGTTTGGACGCCCGGAGCAGCACTAGGACTGCTTGAGGATGATTTCCTACGAACACTTTCTCGCGAGTCCTCCCGGCCATCCTGGGGTAAAGGGCGTTTCATTCGTTGGGCCTGGTTGAGCTTCTTGAAGTAATTCGTGATAGGAGCGCTCCTAGCCATGACCATGCTTTCTTCGTGGCACCGCACCTCCGTAGCCTTCACCTAGCAAGTAAAGCTCCGAAATGGTAGAGCGCGTCGGTTAAAGCGCGCCGTGCCAAGGTGCCAAGGAGCGCTATCACAGAATCCTTTAAGGGCGGTAGGGGGGTTTTAGAATTAGTGTCCATACGTTAGGGTCTTGGTACCGTCCTACCAATGTAAGACTTGGTACTAGAGGTACTCCATGGTGTCATGTCAATAGAAATCTATCAGGACCATTTTAGAATTCAACGATCTCGTGAATTAGGGATCTCGTCGAATTTCGCCGCTAATTCTTAAGCGGTATCATACCGTTTCAGGGTCCATGGCGTAATACGCGGGTACGGAGTAGCATTGCCAGGCTATGTCACGTCGTACCACGCATTCATATAGTAGGCCACTGATGGGCCTACCCGCGACACCCCCGCGAGAACTATAGCTAAACCATTCGGATCTATCATTAGAAAAATGTAAGCGTGGATATAGATAACGGTATCTAAATCCCGACGAGAGGTCTTGGCGCTTTCTACGCTTCGTAAGTATAGAAATCTTCCGACGAGACTTGTCTATGAGCTATCTATTAAAAACGATTGGACTACTAGTATTTCTTACATAGAACTCTACTCGTATTCTTGTTAATTACAAAGGCTACTAGGAGTCTTACGAAAAACCCCCATGCCGAGGTTTGGTGTCAAAAGTCTCTGCCGACTTTCTCGCCCTAATCCGGGGAAAAGTCGGCAGAGACTTTTGACACCGACCATTCAAGCAGACAAAATACCTTATTGCGAGATGGTCCGCATCGATTTGGTCCTAAATTCGAAGCTGATTCAGTCTGATGATTGATTAGTTCCTGACAGGGTACAGTCTGCAAAATGGCGTGTCAGCCCTGAACACAGTAAGCCTGTTGTTGTTCGTAGTTGTAGCTGGGTCTTAAAGCGACCGTTGCACCCTCCAGCAGGGCCTTTCTCGGTGTATTAGTCGACCAACGACGCAGCCTCATCTTTCCATAGAGACTCTGTCCATTTTCGCTGTCAAAAAGTTGGAGCACTGGTGAAGAGCAACTTCTTTGCGTTCGGGAGCGCCTCATCCCGGACGCCGGTGCAAGCTGACAAAACGGTTGGTGATCACTTACGAGCTTACGTCCGCCGGACCCTCGAAAGCACCCTCTCAGAATTCCGCGTGCTGCTGTTCATCACCCTTGTTTTTGACTTCTAAATGTAATCCGCTCGAGCATCTGCGATCGTTAACGCTTTTTATTCTGGACATCCTCGAGCGCGCAACGACTCTTGATTCGACCGACCCGTCTTCCCTACAAAAGTTCCGACGCCGCACCACTGCCACGATCCTTGGGACTCGAACAACCAGCTACGCTCCTTTAATATAGCCACTGCATTGCATGACAATAACCCAACCCGCTCATTTACAAGGATTGGAAGATGACTTGTTGAAGTAGCTTTAGTGGGGCACCTGTACTTCGCGAAGCCTCCCTGGATTTGCTAGATGACCGCGACGAGCATTGAGCAGCACTGCCGTGATGGTGATCCAGCCATACCAGGAAGACAGCAACGTCTCGAACCCTATCAAGCGGATTCGGTGGGCTACCCAGCGAGTAACTGGGGACAAAGAGCAGAAAAAGCGGCACAGTATTATAAACCGCTTTCATCACAGAAAAGCAGGCTCGAGCGAGAAGAAAAGGGAGTCGGCCGGTTCTGGCGGTTTTCCAGTTGTTCCACATCTCGAGGGTATACAGGAGGAGACCGATTCTGGGACTGAAAGCGGCGAGCCCGAAGATACAAGGCGAAGGATATTCTTCAATATCCCATTGCCGGCCGATGCGAGGGATGGAGAAGGTCGTCCCCTTGCTCAGTTCGCCAGGAACAAAGTCCGGACTGCCAAGTATACGCCTCTGACTTTCATTCCTAAGAACCTGTGGTTTCAATTCCACAACATCGCCAACATCTACTTCTTCTTCGTCATAGTCCTCGCGGTAAGTAATCGTTGCCCTGCGATCATTACAATTCATAGGCTAAGCGCTTTCGTCCACTAGTTCTTCACCATATTTGGCGCTTCCAACCCTGGACTAGGCTCTGTCCCCCTGATCGTGATCCTTTTCGTCACAGCTGTAAAGGACGCAATTGAAGATTGGCGAAGAACGGTGTTGGATAATGAACTGAACAACTCGCCTGTTCATCGCCTCGTTGATTGGAATAATGTCAATTCCTCGGAAGACAACGTTTCGTTATGGCGGTGGATTAAAAAAGCGTCCACCAAGAGCATTGTGAAAACTTTTAAGTTCCTCAAAAGCCAGACGAGTAAGAAGTCCAGAGACGAGAAGACATATGCCCAACGAGCACTCGATCGTGAACCTCGGGGATCCAGTGACACGAGTCGGAACTCTATGATGTCGTCCCGAACCTCTTTTCACTCCGTGCAAAGTCAGACGGAGGATGGGATTCAGATGACACCAGTGCCATCTCCACAGCCCGGACAGAAGCCTTTGGCCGTTTCCAGTAGACTAGGCACAGGGGAACGACCTGAAACCTCCTTTTCTTTTGAAGATGATCATCTTGTGGTGGACTCAACTGATGGCAAGCTAGCTGCTCCTCATGGATCGTCACATGGAAACAAGCATGAGAGCGGGCAAACTACGACTAAATTCTATGGCAGCCTTATAGACCCTTTCAAGAATGTCCCTGGGAAGGCTAGGTTCAAGAAAGATTATTGGAAAAGTGTTCAAGTGGGAGACTTTGTGCGCATATACAATGAAGATCAGATACCGGCAGACATCGTTATACTGTCAACGTCTGATCCCGACGGGGCTTGTTACGTGGAGACGAAAAATTTAGACGGAGAAACCAACCTGAAGGTTCGGCAAGCCTTGCACAGTGGCCGCAAGATAAAGCACGCAAAAGACTGTGAGCAGACTGAGTTTGTGGTCGAGACCGAGCCGCCACATGGTAATCTGTACCAATTCAACGGTGCGGCAACGTGGAATCAAAGAGGTCCCAAGAATCCAGCAGAGCCGGGCACGGAAATGATTGAGCCCATCTCAATCAACAATCTTCTCCTTCGCGGATGCAGTCTGCGCAACACTGAATGGATTCTTGGTGTTGTCGTCTTCACAGGTCAAGAAACGAAGATCATGCTTAATTCTGGCATGACTCCTAGCAAGCGTTCTCGTATTGCAAGGGAACTCAACTGGGATGTCATTTATAACTTCACCATCTTATTCTTCATGTGTCTTGTCTCCGGAATAATAAACGGTGTGACATGGTCTCAAGGAAATAACTCCTTAGACTATTTCGAATTCGGATCCATTGGTGGAAAGCCTTCTCTGGATGGGTTCATCACCTTTTGGGCTTCTGTGATCCTTTTTCAAAATTTGGTCCCTATATCGCTATACATCTCCCTCGAAATTATTCGAACCATCCAGGCGTTCTTTATCTACAGCGACACCTTCATGTACTACGAAAAACTCGATTATCCCTGTACACCCAAGTCATGGAACATTTCGGACGATCTTGGACAAATTGAGTACATCTTTTCGGACAAGACAGGAACTTTGACCCAGAATGTGATGGAGTTCAAGAAGTGTTCCGTCAACGGAATTCCCTATGGAGAAGCCTATACCGAAGCCCAGGCTGGCATGCAGCGACGACAGGGGATTGACATCGAAGCAGAGGGCGAGAAGGCCCACAAACAGATCGCATTGGATCGAGTGACGATGCTGGAAGATCTCCGGCGGATGCATCCAAATCCGTATTTGCACGACGACGAGCTCACCTTCGTCGCTCCTGACTTTGTCAACGATCTCGATGGCCAATCCGGGAACGAACAAAAGCTTGCAAATGAGCTATTCATGCTCTCTCTCGCCCTTTGCCATACCGTCATTACCGAGAGAACACCGGGGGATCCACCAAAAATCGACTTCAAAGCACAATCACCCGACGAAGCTGCCTTGGTCGCGACCGCTCGTGACTGTGGCTTCACAGTACTCGGCAGATCTAACGACGGGATCATCCTAAATATCATGGGGGAAGAGAGAGAATACAAAGTCCTCAACACTCTCGAATTCAACTCCTCGAGGAAACGTATGAGCGCCATTATCCGTATGCCAGATGGCAGGATCGTTCTTTTCTGTAAGGGTGCCGACAGCGTTATCTATTCCCGCCTAAAGAAAGGAGAGCAGCAGCAATTGCGGAAGTCCACAGCCGAACATCTCGAGATGTTTGCTCGAGAGGGATTGAGGACGCTTTGCGTTGCTTGGAAAGAACTTGACGAACAGGAATATGAGCTATGGAATAAGGAGCATGATATTGCTGCAGGGGCCATCGTCGACCGTGAGGACAAACTTGAGACTGTTTCAGACGCCATCGAAAGGGACCTCTCATTGATTGGCGGGACAGCCATTGAAGACAGATTGCAGGATGGAGTCCCAGACACCATTGCGTTACTTGCAGACGCCGGTATCAAACTTTGGGTGCTGACTGGCGATAAGGTAGAGACTGCCATCAACATCGGTTTCTCTTGCAATCTTCTCAGCAATGAGATGGACTTAATTGTTTTCAAGGCGGGAGATGACAGTGCTGAAGCCGCAGAAGCTGAACTTGACAAGCATATGGCAACGTTTGGCATCACTGGCTCAGACGATGAGCTGAAAGCAGCACGTAAGAATCATGAGCCTCCAGGACCTACTCATGCCATAGTCATTGATGGCGACGCCTTGACAACCGTGCTCGAGGAGCAACTGCGCCAGAAATTCCTGTTGCTCTGCAAACAATGCAAGTCGGTTCTTTGCTGCCGCGTGAGTCCAAGCCAAAAAGCAGCTGTTGTACAGATGGTCAAGGATGGTCTGGACGTGATGACATTGTCCATCGGAGATGGCGCCAACGATGTTGCTATGATTCAAGAGGCTGATGTAGGTGTTGGAATTGCGGGAGAGGAAGGCAGGCAAGCAGTCATGTCGTCTGATTATGCCATTGGTCAATTTCGCTTCTTGCAGCGCTTGATTCTGGTGCATGGCCGTTGGTCATACCGTCGTTTGGCAGAGAGTATCGCGAATTTCTTCTACAAGGTAACTCAAGGCCAAATCCAATATCTGCCATGAACCGCTGCTAACCTCCGCCAGAATATTGTTTGGACATTGGCACTTTTCTGGTACCAGATCTACAACGACTTTGATTGCTCCTACCTCATCGACTATACCTACATTTTACTGGTCAATTTGGCCTTTACGTCTCTTCCAGTTATATTCATGGGTATCCTCGATCAAGACGTGACTGACAAAGTCTCACTCGCGGTCCCACAACTCTATCGGAGAGGTATCGAACGGAAGGAGTGGTCTCAGCTCAAATTCTGGTATGTGAACGTGAACATACTCGTCTACCTGTGCAGGCCAGCTAAATTGGCATAGGATGTACATGGGCGATGGTGTCTACCAATCTTTGGTGTGTTTCTTCATGCCCTACCTACTCTTTGCGCCAGCCACTTTCAACACAAGCAGTGGGCTCAACGTGGACGACAACAAAAGAATAGGCGTCTACACTGCGAGTGCCATCATTGTCGTCGTTAACGTTTATATCCTGTTGAACACGTACAGGTGGGACTGGCTGATGCTATTGCTTGTATCAATCAGTATCTTGCTAATTTGGTTTTGGACTGGCGTTTACACTGCAGCATCATCCTCCAGCCAATTTTATGAGGCCGCGCCTCAAGTCTATGGTCAGCTCTCATTCTGGGTACTCTTGTTACTCACGGTCTCCGTTTGCCTACTGCCTCGATTCGCAGTCAAATCCTTCCAAAAGATCTTTATGCCATTGGACGTGGACATTGTCCGAGAACAGATTCGGCAAGGGAAGTTTAAGTACCTGGATAAATATGAGGCATACGTCCCCCCTGGGAAGCTACCTTCTGCATCTTCGTCCGATGTCTCTCAACCAGCAAAAGGAGTTGCAGGTACACAAACCCCTCTCGAAGATGACGAGCGACCTATTTACCCGCCTTCAGTGGCCGCGACAGGCACAACACACAATCCTCGCAGTCAAAACGGAAGCGATGGGACCGATAACACTGGGCACAAGTCTTCATTAGAAGTACCCCGACCATCCTTCGACCGACCTAGGCCATCCTTCGACCGGATGAGAAATTCGATGGACCAGATAAGGCCTAGTTACGAAGCCAGTAACGACTTTACTTCAAAGGCCTTGCTGACAAGGATGGAGTCCAGCCATTCGGACCAAATCCAGCAAACGCGAACACGACACGGACAATCCTCGCTGCGGTAGCACGCAGAACGTTCAATTTACGGCCTTCTTCCGACGTGGATACCTGTACATACAGCAGTAGCGACCTAGATACCTTCAATTTTGATCATGTGCATGAGCGACTTGTGTTACCTTATCGCATTGCATGAACGGCGTTGTGGACGGGCGGTAAGCCTGTCGTCCCGGCAAAGGAGCGAAATTTTTCATTCGCCGTTGGCGGCAGTTGATGGGAAGGTAGAGAACCGGATTTTTTGGACCTCTCCCCGAGCGCCCAAGATGAGTATAATCATACGATGTACTCGATTGAGATAGGCATCTCTTAGAAAGTGGATTGCGGTGGCAGGTCTTCGCCGCCAAAACGGCTTTTAGAAGTATTGTTTCTCTCAACCAGTGACCCAACACTATTCGGGTCTGCAATGGCCTAAAGAAAACTTGGGAGTGTCATATATGCGGAGTTCCTACGCTAGCACGGCATCACGGCTAGTAATTCAGATCTCTTATCATATGGAGATTAGACATAGCGTGATTAAGTCCGCGGCTAACATTCGCCTTTGTCACACGCGTTGGACATCTACCGCCAGCGTACTCCGTAGAACCTGGCTTTGTTTCTCAGCTTTCCCTCTTGCCATATCGTTCGAGTCCAACAAGCAACACTTCAGAGAACTCACGTCTACGCAATTGACCAGAGCCACTTCACATTCCGCACTTTTGAAATGCCCCTTTGCCTCTTTAATCCTTGGTCTTTCTTCTGAATAGCAGTAAGCGTTCGAAGCACACACGATGTTCTCGGTGAATCTCAGATCCTTCTCATCGGTCACCTCTCCCTCCTCCGTGAAGCAGGAACGTTTTCCATCACTC
>JAABUL010002835.1_pt1 | contig 27535 bp, 34 predicted proteins | sample 5559151 | NCBI WGS metagenome assembly JAABUL01 (sample SAMN10711876, study PRJNA513368) | rock metagenome | isolation source: Antarctica rocks | place: Antarctica: Victoria Land, Pudding Butte sud | reverse complement strand
CCTAGCGTCGGCTGAGGAACACACATATGTAGCCAGCTTCTTTCCTGTAGCTACCTTTCTTCCTTAGCATTTATCTTCTAGTTAAATGACACCCCTATCTGACTCGCTCTAGGCAGGCCCCTAACAGAATAGATCAGGAGAAGCGGGTCTACCGGAGGCGATATTCTGAACAATAGAATCGCCATTCAGAGCGTAGCGCTATTCTGGTTGTCATTAGCCTTTGGAAGTGAAATTAGATACCTTGCTTGGTATGGCTCCGCTACTTGTTCAGTACCAAGTTCTCTTTCCTAGATTGTACATCAAAAAGTACCTAAAGCCATGCATCAACCCCGCAGCTATCACCCACTGAGCTGTGAAGACGTCGACGAGTCTTCTGTGCCTGGTAGTACCTTCTCGCCCAAGAAGCAAATTCACAGCATTCATCATCGAGTAAACAGCAAAATGTAACCCCAAGGTCTCTCCACCTGGAATTGAGTCAGAGATCTCAATAGACTCTCGCCGCCCATTAACGACGAGATTTGTATTGCGCTCTACCAGCTGAGCTATGAAGAGTATTCAAGAACCATTGGGTCAAAACTTATTCAAACACATGAGACGCAGTAGATGACTTAACGAACGTAATCCGAATCGCTGTCAGGCAAGAAGAAGCCAGCTTTACTCGAACGCGAGAAAGAGTGAGTAGTAAGGATCTGCAAGGCCTTTCAGTCTGGATAAGAATCTGAGGCTTCACCATCCGCTATCCACAAGGCTCAGAGGGCACTCAACCAGCAGCGTATGCCGATGGCTACTTGGTAAGCTTGGGAGTGAAGCGTACGCCTTAGTGAAGTACACCAAAAAGAAGAATTGGAAATTGCACAGAAGATTGCAAAGGGTCTCTCTTCACCTGGAATTGAACCAGGGCCCTCAACAATGGCCCCATCCTAACGTTCATGAACGCCAGGAAATTGCGCTCTACCAGCTGAGCTATGAAGAGGGCGAACGAAATATTCTCTCAGCAATGTCACTCACATCTGAGCAATTCGCCAAATAACCGGAGGTCTATCATAGTCGACGAGAAACCGGTAGCAAACAAACCTGTCAGGGGACTTCTGAGAGCAAAATTAACTCGTTCAATCAATATAGTACTTGGCTGGTTGGTGAAAGCAAAGAAATTCCACCTAGCGCCCCTAGGCGAAAGATAAAACGGCCAAAATTGAAAGGTCTCTTCACTGGTACTCTGTGTTAAGAATCGCGTAGGCACACCCCCCCCCCCAGGGTTCCCTGAAATAGTATCTATATGCTCTACCAAAGAGTCATGAAGAGTTGATCCTCAATATGAAACAGCGGAGTATTACATACTCGGCCAAAACGTGCGGAACCGGTTACTGACGACTCAATAAACCACCATAATACCCATGTATAGAAGCACGAAGGAGAGGCACCGAACCTATACGGTGAAAGTATTCTGTGGATGAGTAGCTGACTTGAATCAGGTTTCTTCTTCTGCAGCAATGTAGTAGCGGCGGATCTGGCCACTGTAGTGGAAGTCTGTTGGGATGATTTCTAGCAGATCGCCATTCATAGATGCTTTGCATTGCTCTAAAGATGCGACAAATAAGGAAACACCTCAACTATGTCAATCTGACTGGAGAAGAAAGCTACAGTGCCTCGTATAGCTGCTCTACTTATATGCTTTGCTTCATAAGATACCACCAAGTCGGGAAACGGCATGGAGACTTGTGGCCGAGCGAATGCAGTGTTCGAACGTGGTGTTCTAACTCGTATCTACCAAGATGTAACATGGTACCGAAGTACCTAAACTTGATCGCCCTTGCACACTACATTTAGGGCATGAGGCGGCCCTTTGCATATTCGGTCGGTGACCCCGGCGATGGATCGAACCAGCCATCGGCGGTGACAATGAACAGAGTTCGAGGGTGGAACATCTTCCAATGTAAGATTATTTCCACGATAATGGTTTGGATTCCTGAATTCCACGTATTAGAAATGCCTACGAGTAACATTTGATTGGTCCGTGCTGCCACCGCGTCAGCCCCGTCTCAATAGCTGTCTCTTGAACTTATGTCGACGATGAATGACATCGGAAGGCATTACCTGGTGGGTTAGACGTCGCTAGCATTAGTTCTGAACCCCATTAGGATCCATTGATAGTTGTCGGATGATGTAGAGCTTAATAGAGCGGACAATCTCACGGGCATGCTAAGCGCTATCACTGGAGCCCTGTGGTCTTCTAGACGATGTTTAGGAACTGCTCTACCTCATCTCTTACAACCTGGCGTTCCGAAGGTTTCCGGTAGCTAACATTAAGAATGGCTATATTGACCATAGCGGTCTCCACTTTCGTAATGACGAATCCGGAGGAAAGGGGGATGATAACTGTTGACAGTTCGTTTGATTTTTGCTTCTGCCAGTTTGCGCAGCCAGTGTCTTTTTGTGAATGATGCTGCTATATTGATGACCATCCAAATGACTATACCGTCGACCTTTTGTGCTTTCCTTCATGTCGTACATAGCAGAGCTGCCCCCAAAATAATGTCAGACAGCCGCACTACTAAGTTTTATATCAAAAGGCCGACACGATAGAGTCACAAGATCTTACAGGATATTTCAGAACCATATGGACAAACAAGCACAGCAAGAGATCCACCAGAACGTTAACAAGTCGCATCAATACAAGAAAGTACGTCGGTCATGATCACTCAAGCAAACAAAATCCTCCTTTTACAACGAAATTTTCTGTGCCAGTAAAAAGGCCTGAGAACTGTTCCCTGGTGGGAGTGCCCTTTTAGTATGGAGATCCAATGGGTCTCCGAGTTAGGTGTTCCATGCAGAATCCATGACTCAAATCCGGGAATCACTTGGGCTCCGGCACAACGGGAAACCAACAAGGAAAAAGAGATCATGACGGTTGTCATGATGCGCAGACTGTGAACTGCGGCTTCCTTCTGTAGATTGCTACTGTATCAGAACGCTCTGTATCATCATGTGAAGGGCATATTGCACTCCAAGTAATCCATGGGTATGTAGAGTTCACGCGTTAGCAGGTTGGCCTGTCACCCGATGGCGGATAGTTAACCCAATACTTTGTAGCAAAGCATAGTCCGCATTAATTTGTTCCGATGCACAGGCATCATGTGGATCTAAGGAATCCAGGCGAGCTTTGATGGCTGCTTTCTGCTCGAGCCACAACTTCTGCATTGACTGTTGCTTTCCAGGAGGGTTAGCGGATGAAACAGGCTTACTTGCCTTTGCTGGAGGTTTGGTCCCATTATTAGATTTGGTCCGCTTCATTGGCTCTGCTTGGGAAGGACTCGATGGTCTACGCTTGCGAAGTGGTAAGGGAGCCAAGCCTTGATAGTAAGAGCTCGCCGACGAAGGCGATGGTGAACTGCTCTCATTGGATGAAGCGTGTCCAGTATGATCATGAACCCTTTTCATGTGATCAAATAGGTTCCATCGGCGCGGGAAACCGTTTCCAGGGACAGACCGATCACATTCTTCGAACCAACACAGGTGGGGTTTCTCTCCGTGGCCGTGCATACCGTGGGCTTCCCTCTCGTGCCGTAAAAGACATGCCGTTGATGAGAATGGAACGGCAACACAAGAAGACACCTTGCAACGGTATGGCTTGAGGTGAGAGTCCAGGTGTTTACTAGGGTTCTTGATTAGTTTTTCCAAGGTTTATGGTACTTCAAGAATTCTCACTCGTAATTGCACTTCAACTTCTCGGGCTTGTGGGAGCAATCTTCCTTGCCCGCAAAGGGGCAGTGGTACAAGCCGTCGTCCGAGGGGCCAACTTGGTAAAGAGGATGCTCCCGTGCTGTCGAAGCTTCACCTTCGCTCGACCTTCGTTGGCAAGTAATTTCCATGAACGGGGATGACATGGGCTCTTGGTTGGGTGCCTCAGGTTGCGGCCACATCTTCATATTTGAGATTGGTGTGCGCTGAAAAGGATGAGGTGCCTTCAATGTACTACGAGTAGTGTCAGACCACCGAAAGGGTCCCATAGAAAGTTTAACAAACCTTTGCAGGTCGACCTGTTCATGCAGACATCCAGATGGAAGTGACCCGTGCGTGCTTTCCCCAATGGTAAAGGCCGGGAATAGGGCATTTTCTTCTAGGGTCCCATTTTGCTCAGCCGCCCAGGTTCCTTCCTGAAACGCTGGTGATATCGGGGTGTTTGGTTGCGGTCCCAGAAAACTACTCTGTGAGAACGAAGAAGAAACAGATGGATCAACTGCTGACAAAGGAGAACACGCCATCGGGTATGCAGTGGAAGATACGCCGGTGCTTAATATCTTGTCGCCTGCCTGGATAGGCGCCATAGACCATCCCGCGCGGTAGCCAGAATCACCATTGTGGCCTCCCATTGCCAGAGAGCTTGGGGCTACTTGGCTAGCAAACATCACATCGTCGGTGCCTGTAGTCGGGAACTGCCAAAAATCACGAGGGTACTGTTCTTCCAGAACTCCCACGCTGCTGTCAATGTCTTGGAATTGGTGGAACCCAAGCCCAGGATCTATTGGAGAGGCAGTGTTCCCTGCACTCGTCGGAGAGAAAGGATCATAGACGGATCCGGCCCCATTGGTCTCAGGCATGTGAGTAAGATGTTGAAAAGAAACATGAGAAACATCTGAACGCAAAGCAGAAACACAGCCGGGTGTTTGTGGCGCGGCAGTGGTCATGGACGGATCAATCCCATAGCTGGCGCTGCAATGTCCATAAGATGGAACGTCCACAATCGTGTCGGAACCAGTGGCACTGTTAGCAGCCCATTGGCGAACCTGCGCCGGATCGTTGAAGAACGTCCTGTGACCCGAACTTGACATTGAACCACTACTCCGGAATAAAAGCTGCTCATCATTGAGAGATCCAGTGGGTAACACAGAAAAGTCTTGTCCTCTGGAAGAATCCTTGGCCTGTAAACAATTCTTGTCCGATACAATACCACTCAAGCGGCTTCCAGTGAATGGGTTATTCTTCTTGATGGCCATTTTAGGTAGTTGTCCTTGGGTGACAGAGGTAGAGCTCTTGCAAAAGCTAGGATCATGGGTCAGTTTGTGCAAATTGTAAAATTTGTAGAGACAATGCTGTAGAATATCATGTCGCATAAAATTTAAGACAGACACAAGAGCAAAGAAAATCCTGTAGCAATGTATCGTTAGCGCAAGTGGAACTACTCATAGCGCTCTCAAATACACACCACAGAGTCCAGGATGAAATAATGATCCAAGAGTCCTTGGCAGGGTGGTTGACTCCGCATCCAATAAGAGGATCAATAGCGTGTCGTTCCCCATGGTCGGCTAATCTAGGGAAAGTCCTCGGGTCCATGTAAATAACACAAAGCTGAGAAGACAATAAGCCAAGAGAACGACGTTCTCTACTCGAACTACTGGTGTGTGAGTAGTGATTGGAAGAGTTGTGCTGTCGTAACAAAGGTCCAGAAGCTGAGCTCACAACAACCGCCTGTGGAATGCTTTTATCGTTAATACCTTCGGTAGGCTGAGATTGGCTTGGTGCATCACCGACAAACAGCCGGGAGTACCGACAGCTTCAGACCGGCCATCCAGGATCCAGCCAGTTGGCAACTCACAGGGATCATTCTCGTACCGCAGGAACAGTAAGTAATCATGCGAACTATGAATTTGTGAGCACTGAAGCGCGATGCGACAACGTCGCTGGCTCTCAAGTCCGGCCGCAGATGTGCGGTTATGCTGAACAGCAATATTGCACATTGCGGGATCCAGGTGGGCTGTGATCAATGTCTGCCGTTGAGACGAAGTAACAAGGATTACCATAGGGTTCTTCAATCCGTAGAACCAAATAGGTAGCTGGCCAAAATTGGCTGATTATTGCATTGCAAGAGTCCATCTAAGCAGTAGGTATTATAAAGTGCATGGAGCACGTATTATGACTTCTCCGGTAGTCCTGGGAGATTCTCGATGGAGCGGAGTCCACAGGAAGGTCCTAACAGTCCGCTGCGGATGGCAGGAAAGAAAGAGACGAAAGAGAAAAACCCAAAGAAAAAGCGGCTCTGGTTTGCTACAGGGAAAAGGGTAATACCTCATTATAGATCCTGAAGGCTTGAGCGGATGCTCAAAGTCTTCGTAGCTGTATGCGGTTTGCAGTGACACGCTGTTCAATGATGTCCTAGGTACTTATCCGAGCGGTCGCAGTGGAAGATGTATATACTCCAATAGACGGACCAGAACCTACAGTACAAGTTCTGGTAAATCTTTTCGGGGGATCCAAGTCGCAAGTAACTTGAGATGAAAAGAAAGAGCCTCCGAGTCACGAAGGAATTTTATGTTCTGCTGGAATAAGAGTAAAGGGGAAAGACTTTGGACGAAGAAATAATACGAGGGGGTGTGAAGGGGGGGATTGAAGCGGACTTAAAGCGAACTGCCAGCAGGTCGCGGGCGGGGTCACTCGAGCGCGGAAACAAGTATTTGATGTATTGGGCGTAATTGGGGGGGGAGGGGGGGGAGTCTCATAGTAATCGTTATCGAAGAGTGTGATTCGAGGTACAGAAGTGCAACATCGTCAAGGATTAGCTGCGCGCTGGCATGCTTTGGCACACAATACTTGGCCCATTCGAGGCGATGATCTGACGTGTCAATCATGCGGCAGAGCAGGCGGAGCATTAGCAGCCAGTAGATTCCACACTGAGAGACCCATCTTGGCTCGGGACTCTCCTCCCGGCGGATAAGACAAACTTTCCAACTGTCCATGGGTTTTGATGCTTTTCGATTGGGATTGTGAGTTGAATTCAAACAAGGGTTCTTTTAGCCACTTATGACACCTTCTCCCTGAGAAAGTACTGCAGTCTTCCATGCACTCCACGCTCAAACGGACGACCAGAGCTTGTACATTCAATTGGTTGTGGCCGATTGAACACCCACATCTTCCCACAAATAGCATCGTGTCACCCCTACCGTATGCAGTAGCAGTAAAGGTAAACTTGGCAGTCGCCATTGAAAGCACCAAGTACCATCCAATTCCGAAACAGTATTGTTCAACACGTGGTTGAGGCAAGCCCTTTCGCGCTATGTCAGGGAATCCAATACCTTCCTACCATTAGAATATGTACTCCATCTTTTTTCGGAAGTTTCGTTACAATCCCCATTGTCTTTCGGCTTGCTAGGCTTGCTAACAATCCATCCCTCGCAGCAACGGACGGATTACTACGTGATAGAGCTGCAGTATCTGCGTATAAAGACAGCAAACCTGAGCATGGTCCTAGCATGGCACTGCATAAGCCTTTTCTCGCAGCGCGAAACTAAGGTATATCTTCGCAGCGCGAGACTATATTGGGGAGACGGCATCGAGCAGGGTCGAGGCACTCGGTTATTCGACTCCTTCCTTTCTTTCCTCCGCACACCAACTCTTCTGTTTCTGGTTATTTTGTAGCATAAGGTTCACGGGTCAAAAGTTCAACTCATGCTGGCAAGTGATTTGCCTGCCGATGCCTCGTAGTCGCTGACAGTAGCCTCGCGTTTGAATACCCTATTATCCCCCTCTACGAAGCTGAATGGAGCTTCGGTCCTAAAGAAAGAATCATCAGCCTCGCGTAGCACGTGGGGCAAAAGTCTTTCCACATTGGTTGCAATCATGATTCTCAGATAGGAGCGAAAGATATTTGACATTTTCTTCGTTCATCTGGTCCTTGGACCATCAGCTGAACTATGCTTTTTGGTGTAATCATCACAGGATCTTATGGTAACGGATCTGGAGATGAACCTACCATGACAATGGGAGCCCTGTAGATGTAATTCCAGGTGCCCGATCTTTCTTGTTCCACATCGAATATCTTGACGTTCTCCGATTTCATCGACATTAATAGACTACGAAATAGAATATTGATCAGTGTAGCTAAGGAAGGATGTACCGATCAGAGTGCAAGAGGGTAGAGTAGCACTCGGGAAAGATCAGCAGTTGGTCTTGAGCTTGAAGCATATCGATAGGACAAGTATGTAGGGGATTGATGGAAGTCGAAGTTAATGGGCAATCACGGATAAGAAATTTTCGAACGAAGAGCTACGGTAGATAGAGCTCAGCCCTATTCTACCGGCTTAGCCCGAAATCCATCTCGGTGCTAAAACCGTCAGCTACGGATCCTAGAATACCACCAAAGGTACAACTGGTGGTTGCGATAACTTGCATAACCTTCATCGTCGAAGCAATAATATGGCGCGAACAACCCCGTTGAATCTCCAATCGCCCGACATAACAGCCATTGACCTAAGCCGAATTCTCTCGCGCCTAGAGCACAAGATCCTATCCTCTCCAGACCCTCGGCTCCAATACTCCAGCTACGAACGAACCAAAACCTCAGCCGTATGCCCCTCCCTTAGAAAACCCGGACACCCTACTTACTAACTCGGAGGCTAGAATCTCGAATATGCCCGCACGCTCCTCCTCCGCCTCGAGCAAGCCTCCTCATCGATCAAGATACAATCCCGCAAACAAGCCGCCCAGAATGACCTCAACGCCCAACGAGCCCTGATCAAGCGCCTTACAGATCGCCTTCAGGATTTGGATAACCTAGACGACGACAACTACTCCAACGAAAGCTCTGAAGATCTCCTAGCCGAATACGGCGACCTTCCCCCTACGCCTTCCTCACCTCCTACGTCCACCGTTGACCGGCGAAAAGACTCCTCTCCCGAGTCAACCCTCCGCAATCGACGCCATCCCTCCTTGAATTACCCCACTTCCAGCACCACCACCGCCCTCCCCTCCGATTCCCCCTCCGTCGCCCCTCTCCTCGAATCCGACAGTACGACCCAAGCAGCTCTAACATCCTCCCTCCTCTCCCTCGCCACTGCTCTCAAACAGTCTTCTCAGGCGTTCTCCACCTCCCTAGAAGCTGATACGGCAGTTCTTAACGCCGCGACAGAAGGCTTAGATAAAAATGCGGGGGGCATGGAGGCGGCGGGGAAGAGGATGGGAATGTTGAGGAGGATGACGGAGGGGAAAGGATGGTTTGGACGGATGATGCTGTATGCGTGGATTGCTGGGTTATGGGTTGTGGCGATATTGCTGGTGTTTGTGGGGCCGAAGTTTAGATTTTGAGCGAAAATACTCTGTGAAAAAGACTGGAGGAGCCGACTTGGGCCCAAGCCCCGATATCTACTATCTTGCAAACCTTGCCCGCACGAGCAGGCATTCGCCCTGAGCAGCACCGGCATATCAGTCCGCAATACAAGAAGTACCCTCGAGCGAGAGTCTACAGAGGTCGAACGAAGAAGAGGAAAATGGTACCCTAGCCTTGCTCCTAGGCTCTAGACTCACCCTCGCCTAGTGCGGTGTTATTGGTCTTTGAGGAAGAGGACGGCATACCCTGTTTAGTGCACAGCACGACCACGAAGGAAGGGGGAGATACCTGCCCTCAGTAAGAAACACACACGCACTTCCATGCAACCAAAAACAGCCAAGATATAAACGACATCAACTCGACCAAAAACTATATCATTATACAAGCTACCCACACCCCCTCTTCCTCCAAACAATAAGCCCACTCCCCTTCGCGTTCCCCGCCCCCCCCCACGAGCTCCAAGTCCACCGCTGTATCATCCGCATCCTTAGGTATCCACACCGTCTCTCATCTGTACCCTTCCCTCCCTCATCCCCTTCGCCCATCCCCCACCTCTCTATTCCACTCTATCTATATCCATCCCTCTTACATCTGCCTAATCCCTGCTACCCGCATCGACTGGTTGAAGCATATGCACACCCCTGTTCTGATTCTTCTTCTCTACCTTATGCTCGTTCCCTCTATACCTGCGCCACCTCCTGCATATCCAAAGCCCAACGGCTCTGTGTCACCTGCCTCTCCTCTCCTTTTCCCTTTTCCCGTTTCCGTCGTCCCTTTTCTTTTCTTTTTCTTTCCTGTTCTTTTGTTTTGTTTCTCTCCTCCGTTCCCCATGAAACCGTAGTTGGGAATTCGGCAATATACTCATTGACAAGATTTGGAGGTGGCTTGCTAGTGCCTAAAGGCGTTTGGAGTTGTGTTACCCCTATTTCATAGTGCCTGTGCCAGATTTTAGAATTTCCAAAATCGAGGGTCCACCCTCTGCAAAGTTTGCCCTGCAGGAGATTTATGGTTTTTGCGGGGGAACCGGGGTTATATGTAGTAGTAGGTATGAGATAAAGCTTAGAAGACTATGCCCCACGAGAGGCCACGATACGTTCTGATCTTATAGCAATACTGAATTCAACCGTATGCGAATTTGATACATTTCACCTGCTCTACCCAGCAACCCTCGTTCACCCCTTCGGTCAAACGAGTAAAGGAAAACGCTTCGCACATCGCTTGGCGAATGGTATCGGATTAAAAAACACATGGGTAGTATACTGGACACAAAGAAGTAGCAAGACCCCAACAAACAAGTCATCCCTTTCCTCCAGTCCTACACAAGTTCTTCTGCATACCAAAAAACCCCTTCTAGACGTGTTGGCAATGATATATTGCTTCAGGCCATGGTGGTGAATAGTAGTATTCGGAGGAGATAAGGGGGTTGTAATCGAAACCGTAATCGTAGGCGCCAACGCCCCTTCGTGGAAAAACACCGATGCTTTCAGGAGATCACCGCCGTTATATGAGACCTTCTCCACTCAGCTTCTGATCCAAGATGTCGAATGGCAGGGATGTAGGACTATAACAGACCGCAGTCCCGGAGGTTTTCTTGGATTATGATATCTGCAAACGGCATTGTTAGATACTTGTCATACATTGGTAGAAATAGATTGTGGACAAACCATTGACAGCAGCCATGACAAAGCGAATCTGGGTCGTGTCGGTAGCACATGTAAAGTGGGTGTAGATCTGTTTAGTCTCGTGCTGATTCAAAGAAACAAAGCGATTCAGGATATAATCGCAGGCTGCGGCATAATCGGGTCCACCTTCAGTAAGGTTAGATCTCTGGTGCTCCCTCCCGTTCGTTCCATTTTGGTTGAGCTTGCCTTCATAGTCTGGGAAATAGTTCTTCATCGGGCTAACCGGAAGCTTTTCCTTAAACCTATCGATCTTGTTTAAAAATAGGATGATCGAGGTCTTTACAAACCAGCGCGAATTGCAGATGGAGTCGAACAGAGTGAGGGCCTCCTGCATACGGTTGACAGTCTCATCCTCGAAGAGCAGTTGGTCGTACTCAGATATGGCAACAAGGAACAGGATTGTAGTGACGTTCTCGAAGCAATGGATCCACTTTTTACGTTCTGATCGTTGACCGCCGACATCGAACATACGGTATGTGAGCTCTCCAATAATGAAAGTAGTCTCGGTAATGCCAGTGGTCTTGACACGCGAGCGCAGTACATCTTGGTCGTTGGGGAGGTAGTCTGGTTGCGCAATTCTCCCAATGGAGTCGAAGTAGCTAGAACGTGAGAGTAAGTAATGGTGAGGCTTTTGACCGCTAGTCAAGTCCAATATCTAAGGCTGCGCATAAACGGTGCGCACAAAATGCGAATACTCCTTCGCATAGGCGGTATTCTCACGGGGTATAGAACAGAAAGGGTATTAGCGTAAGCACTTACTATCTTGCTGAGTCGTTCAATTGGTATTCTCTTGACCTCTTGAAACATTCTTGGACGCCAGCGTCTTTCCAAAGAGCATCAATTGCACCCCCAACCTCCGGCGGCAGGCTATCACCCTCGATCTGGGGTGGCTGCATGAATATGGTCTGTACGTGGTATTCGGTACGTTGGTCATCGAGAGGCAACTCAAGTGATTCCATGGCTTCAAGAATGACACGCATTGACTGGACGGTGTTGCTGTAAATGATCTCCTTGAACGATTCGCGCTCGTCTCGAGAATAACTCCCTTCGTGGATGAGTTTCATCTGTTTCAAGATCGTTGACTTCCCAGATTCTCCAGCTCCTGGCCTAATGTCAGCTTATGAACTTATGGAATGGAAATACTCGTACCGAGAAGGAGCATCTTGATCTCATTGCGCTGGGATAGCTTGTCACGCTTCAGCTGGTTTTCGATCTCTTCATTTCGCTGCTTCCCCTCCTTCTCTTCTGTACTCATCCCACAGCCCATTTTGGCGGCGATCGAGAATTTTCACCGTTGATTGCTGAATTACCAATGTGGGGAGAGAAGCCGTCTTCTCCGCGAATCCTGGAATACCTGTTAGTTCCCATTTCTGACCACGATCTTCAAATGACATAAGAGAGCTCAATGGAGGGTGATCGCATGAGATTTAGTGACAGACTGTTGGACAGTCGGAAGCAACGAAAACATGGATGTCGTGGATGCAGAGCCCGCTGCTGCGACTACTCGTACAACCGTTGCGCCCGGGGAAGCTTACCACAAGGTGTGTCTTCTTGTGAAGAAACAGTAGTATAATTGTCTGGACCACTCTGCAAGCGGTGGCCTTGACTACTCCTTCGTGATGTGCAGTGCGAAAAGGAATGAGTCGGTTGATCCGGGGCTGAAGCTATTAAAACCGGACAGTTGCTTGGTGTGGAGCCGGAAGAACAGAAGGGCCGGTAAGAACTCGAAGACCTGGCAGGCGGCAGGTCGCAGAACGAATGTCGTGTATGGCGACACCTGCTATCTACTGGGAGACTCGAATAGGGAAACAGTCGAAAGGATGGAGGTTATGGTGGATGGAGAAAGAATGAAACATAAGGTATGATAGGGATCTTGGTATGAGGGGCCACGCTAAGCCCCGAAGAGACGGCCAGATTCAGGAGAAAAAGCGCTCTAGTTCTAGCGAGTTTTGGCAGCAACGGAAGGATCTGCAACTTGTCCAGTTCCGTCGGTCTGCTTCCCAAAGATTATGATGAGATCAAGCTTGATTCGGTCATACGAAGGCTTACACCGTACGGGCTTGCAAGGACATGAGTGGATAATCATACTGTGTCCTACATAGATGGAGAAACGATACAACAGCTGGGAGAAAGCTTCAATTCACGGGCCATGGACGGTGAAGCAAAGCGGATTGCTCCTTCACACTGACAATGGCCGCCTGTTGGCCGCATTGTTGCTTGTCACGCTGGAACACCACAAGGCTGTGGGGGCTGACTACTGTGCGGCGTAAGAGCGTACCTTACCTTAGATGAGAGCCAATTGGCCTTCTCGAATCCAACATCTCAAAACAACCGTCTGTTATTCCTCTGCGTACTGCCAAAACTCTCTGGTGGTGGGCCAAACGACCAGTTTATGATGATGATGATGATGATGGAGAGGAGACTCATAGTACATATTATTTGGAAGCTTCACTCCACTATTCCGTACTAATCTACTGATTCTCTAATCGTTCACTTCGGTACTCGTACGGAGTATGTACTTCCTTAACCTCTGGGGGAAATCTAATCTTGAACGCTAGCGCCTAAACTCGAATCCCGTTCGCGGAGACTTCCCGACTGTCAACCACATACAGCGTAGATATGAATCCTTGCTCGAGGCCTGCACGCTCAAACGCGTCTGTCTGAGGTTAGGCTAGTCATCATGTCGTACCCTTTGACGCAAATAGGTGGGAGTGGTAAGTCAACCCCACTCTCCAAGTATACTATGCGCCGGCACGCTCAAAAAGGTCGACAGCTTTCAATCATAACCAGAGCAGCAGTGCCGAGGCTGAATACGATCGGCTTAGAGATTTGGCACGGCAAGAACATGGCAAGCGCTCTGCCTGCCTGGACAAGGTGGGTGTCGAAGCCAATGAGAGTATTATGACATTGCTGAGCCATCCTGCCAGTCTCGCAAAGCCTATGAGCGCGGAGATGGAGCAGCCGCCCACGAGCTCTCAGAGGAGGGGAAGAGGCATGGCCAGATGATGGACCAATACAACAAGCAAGCCTCCGATTACATCTTCAGGGAAAACAATGCAGTGGGCAGAGTGGACGGGGATACGATTGATCTCCACGGACAATTTGTCGAAGAGGCTGCGGATATAGTCGAACAGCGGATAAGATATGCTCAGGCGAATGGGCAGACCCATCTACACGTGTAAGCGCGGTTTTAAGAGTCTATCCTCGGATGGCTCGAACTAACTGGACTCTTTGAAAAGTGTCGTAGGAAAAGGCAATCATTCCGTCAACCATGTCGACAAGCTCAAGCCTCGGGTCGAGCAAGTTTGTAAGGAGCTTGGCCTACAATATACTACCGAGGCAAATGCAGGTAGAATATATGTCAACTTGACTGGAGGTTCTGCCCAGATGCCTCCACAGTTTAATCAGAATGTTGGAGGCCACCAGCAGTACCATGGGCAACAGCAGAACCACGGCCAACCACACGGACAGCAGCAATACCAAGGTAGCCCACAATATCAGGGTGGCCCGCAATACCAACAAGGCGGCTATCCAGGGCAACAACCTCAGACTGGAGAGCCACAACAACATAATCAGAACGACGAGATTGAGGCTGCCGTCAAGAAGTACCTTCCAAGGGTCTTACGGAAGCTGAAGAATAGCTGTTGCACAGTCATGTGATCCGGCGCACACATCCGGCAGGAAAGGTATATCGGCAGAATTTAATTGATACCCGGAGATACCCAGAAGAATACAACGGCTAAAGATCTACAAAGATAATTTATGTTAGGTCCTTGGAGGCTCAATCATTTTGGCCATCCTCACATCTATGCCCTAGGTAATCCACAGTGATTATTGAATAATTGCTTCACCTTAGAAGCTGGTTCGCGAACTCTGCTCTTCACAGCCTTATCATGCACTTCTGCGATGATGCATGCGGTTTTCGAAACCTGGCTCCTCCCCAGCAATTTTTGGTGAATCGAACAATGGAAACATTGTTTCAACCATTCCATCAATTTCCCATGTCTCAACGCACTTCCATTCTCTTCATTACCTCAACTGTCTCTTGTTTCGTTGAATCCTCACTATTCCCCGTGGTCATGGAACGCCATTCACCATATCATCGACATGCCGTCACTGCTATTAGTCTTTCGCAGCATTATATTAATCGGCCTTCCCTATGCCTTCGTTCACACTACAACTGCCTGCTTCCACCCAGCATCAACGAGAACTTGAAGCATAGAGAATCCCCAAGTCTATCTACCTTCACCGGCAGTAGATCTTCTTCTACTATCGCACTGCTTTCTGCTACGGCCTCTGTATCCCCAAGGAAGCCTGCTACATCAACATCATTTGGGCCCGTGCCATCACTTTGCCCAGAATCTCCATGACTTCTGCCGTTGACCTTCCCCCAAACGTGCGCAAACTCACCGCTCTTAAACTCACCCGCCAGGAACTGGTCACTCGAAAGGGCGTACTTGAGGAGCTTCTCTCCAGTTGCGGTCATCCGCTTTCTGTAGGCTTATCAACTTCAGCTTCATTAGAGTCGAGAGCGCGGTCAGCTTCCGCTAGCCCTTGGACTACATATCCTCAGATCCCCCAGCGATCCTCATCGTTACAGACATATATTTCCTCGTTCCCTTCCACGCCTTGTCCTTGGAAGGATGACGGCCTTCAGCAATCTCGAGAAAGACTCACCAGCAACAATACGGCCATCTCGGTAGTTGTCCCGCAGGGTAAGCCGTCGCGACTTCATCCTAGCCAAACGCCCAAAAGTCATAAGGGCTGGTTTGACAGTGCACTGAAAGCCGTCAAATTACCGTCTCTGCGCCCTAAACCATTAAATCCCAGACCCAGGCCCAAACGCAGCGATATCAAGCCTCCTCCAGGGGAGCGCGAGACGGCTGCCACACCTAGCCCCAATCAAGAAACGGAAGTAGAGACGCTCAAGCCCAGTCATCAAGAACACGCAACACTCAACTCTCACCAAGAAACAGTAATGGAGCTGGCCATGGTGGATGTGGAGATTGAACTGGTACTGATGCGGGAATGGATGCCTAAGCTCGCAGAGAAAAAGAAAAAGGCTAAAATAACAAGTAGAGCGCAAATGGAAGATGAAAAAGAAGAAAGTGGCCTCATACAGAGGCAGCAGGTGGAAAAAGAATGTACGCGGTCGAGAACTCGGGAGGAGATTGGTAATTTCTTTTGATTCTTGTTTTCTTACGCGTGAAGATGTAGGTAGAGGTGGGTTTAAGGAGATGAGATATTCATGGGGGATATCTTGAAATTCACTCATATGTACGAATTCTGCCGATGACTTCCAGCTACTTTCTCAGACTCTGTACGCATTGTCTGTAGTATGCTATCGCGTGGCTATGGATTCAGTTTCTTCTCTTCTTGTTCTTAATTAGCGAATTGCCTAGACAGATACAACACTAGGTACCGTAGGTAGGAGCTTTGGACACATATTAGTAACTGTAGGGTAGAGCCATAGAATTAGTGAAGTGGTATCATGTGATCGGTGATCAGCCAGTTGCCGGCATGTGACGTTTGACGTCATACCTGCCAATACATTCCAGGGCCCCTCACCATCAACACAGAAGCTCATCACCTTTCATTCTGTACTACAAAGACTTCATAAGTGCACTCTCAACTACATCAACCTGAAATCACCCTTACGAAAGACAACCTACCCTCAAGCAATCCGACATAACCTTACAAACAACCGCAAACATGTCAGGCGACAATTCTTCCACCCTCAAGTCCTACGTCGACTCTGCCGTAGCTGGAGCACAGTCCGTAGTCAGCAGCATCACTGGCAACCCCGCAGACAAGGTCCGTTCCAATCCTTTCCATAATTACCCATTCTTCTACTGTACTACCATCAACCCCCTACCCCTCCCCCTTCGAGCTTGCACCCAGACGCTCCAAGCACTACATCCGCTAACCTAAACCCCGACAGTCCCAAGCCGACACCACCAAAGCCCAAGCTTCCACCGAACGCGACGCCTCCCACTCTGTCGGCAAACTCGGCCCCCTCTCCGTCACCCCCCAAGGCGGCGTATCAACCGACCACCCAGACCGCGCCGCTGGCTCCTACAACCAAACTGTCGGCAGCGCAAAAGAGTCCATTGGCAACATGGTCGGTGCCGAGGGTCTCAAGCGCGAAGGGCAGCAGCAGAACGCCGAGGGCAAGGGCCAGGAGGCGCACGGGCAGCTGAGTGATTATGGACATGGGATGCAGGATCGGGTTGGGGGAGCGGTGGGTAGTGCGGTCACGGGGTTGACGGGGGATAGGGCGGGGCAGGATAAGTATCAGATGAAGCATGATGATGGGAAGGCGTCGCAGAGAAGCGCGGAGGCGGATATTGCGAAGCAGTAAGAGCATTAGCGAGACAGTCAGTGATGGGTGCGTGATCGATCGTGGGATGCGTGATAGAAGTGAGGTGATGAGCATTGATACCAGCATGCGTGCATGGTTTTGACAAGCTAGATAGCATACTTCATGAATGGTTGTTATTGGATTCAGAAGCCAACCAAAAAAAGGATTCTCGAAACACTCGGACGTACTGTTTCTAGCACCCATTCTAGGCCATCAGTATTCTATACCCAGCTCAGATGCTCTTCTCTTGTACACCTTCAAACCGGGGCATCAATTGAAACATTCTAGCTGGCTGGATTGAAGATAGAGCACCAGCTTGGCGAGAAGCGATGTTGTACAAGCCTCAAGATTTCCCAATCTGGCCTGGGGACAAGTAAATAATGTATCGATGCTCCGCTGACGGCGCGATTCCGTCATTGGGCAAAACGTCTCCCACCACATTCGTTGAGGTTTGCATTCCTTCAATTGCTCCCGCGTACGAGTAGGTTTTTTATATAACACATCTTGCAGCAAAGCTTTCCCATTCAACCTCCCCTACTTTACTCCACCATGGCTTCCAACGACGAAGTCCTCCTCGACCCCTCCATTTTCCAAGAACCCGACGGCTACTTCCAGCCCGAGAAGCCCGCAACCTACGCAGAGCACACCCTCCTCAACGGCCAAACTCTCCGCCTCCGCCTCGTCGGCTTCAATCCCTTGTGGGTACAGTCCCGTTCCCCCCTTAACAATCCGCCCTCTCCCTCCCACAGCCCCTACTAACCGCTTCCTTCTCAAACCCCTAGGGCCATTTCCTCTGGAACGCCGCACAAGTCCTCTCGGAATACCTGCAACGGCATGCGGAAGATCTAGCCCGCGAGAAAGACATCTTGGAGCTCGGCGCTGGGGCGGGCCTCCCTAGTTTCGTGGCTGCCGTGCTGGGCGCCAGAAGCGTCGTCCTGACGGATTACCCGGACCAGGAGCTCCTGGACAACCTCAAAGCCAATATTTCCACCATGCAGCCACTTCTACCGTCGCCGAAACCGACAACGCGCGTCGAAGGCTACCTCTGGGGCGCATCGACCGCGCACCTGCTGTCCCATCAGAACACCCAAGCCCCAGCAGGCTTTGACACTCTGATTCTCGCCGACCTGATCTTCAACCACACCGAGCACGCCAAGCTCCTTCAGACCATCCAATCCACGCTCCGGCGTTCCCCGTCCTCGCGAGCTTTGGTCTTCTTTAGCCCACATAGGCCCTGGTTGCTGCATAAGGACCTGGCGTTTTTCGGTTTGGCGAGGGAGGGAGGGCTCGAGGTGGAGAAAGTGGTGGAGACGGTAATGGCGAAGCCGATGTTTGAGGTTGATAGGGGGGTGAGTGTGATTGTCTTCTTTTGTGTGGGGTTTGGTGCGTGATTGGATGGCGGCGACTAATTAATTTTCCGGGGGTAGGATGAGTTGTTGAGGAGGACGGTTTATGGGTATGAGCTGCGGTGGAAGGGGAGTGAGATGTGAGAATGGGGAAGTTGGTAGGGCGGCAGTCACTAGAATTGGGTCATGCATGGGATATACAAGGGGATATAGCAGATCACGACTTGCACATCTTAGGCCATACTTGGATGTAGTAGAAGGGAGAAAGACGAGATACTGTAGACATATAAAAGTCAAGGCGGGGATGTTGGAGGTCTACGAGTCGTTGTTGAGACCGAGAGTCACGCACCAGGCGTTGATGCAATTCTCTCTCCTTCGAGTTCTACAGTACTCCACAGCACTGTACAACTAATACATACATACGACAGCCACAACCGTTGTTCAAAGAAGACACCAAGCAAAGGAGTCAGTCAACTTCACATACTAAACAATTTTCTCTGAAATATTTATGAAGGCTGTGAACATACTATAGCTCCAGCAGTATATCCAGCAAACTTCGATAGCCTATCGCCTTCGCGCATGGAATATACAAAGCCGAGCATTCTCACGCTTTGCTACACGTTCAATCCGCCAATCCATTGAAGTGCACCAGCACCTCTCCATTCATACAATCACTCTGGCATAGGAAAACTACTTCCGAAATGAATCTGATGGATCCACAACAATGCCTTCACCATTTGACAACAAGCAGAGAATCTTGTGAGAAAGGTTCTGTGGGAGGCCGTGGGTGTGTGGGGTTTTTGAGTGCGAGTGTTGGGTCTTTATCAACGTACTTTGCTCTTGGTCAAGTCATCTGCTGGCTTGGTTTTTGCTGCAGTAAAGGGGGAGTGGGATGCAAAGACCGGGGTTGATATAATAAGCAGTGCTCGAGCTCATGGGGCACCTTCTGACCTCTCACGTGGAATTCAGTCCAAAAGTGCAGTTCTCTTTACCACCAGTCGGCTCCATGCACTGCTGGCCGTGACTTGATGAGCTGAGTATGATTGGCTGGAGGTGAGTAGAGCTGATTCGCCCTGCACAACGGCGGGGTTTTGTATCGGAAACTCCTTCTTGTAGGTTTTTGGTAGATCGAAGGGTATAGTCAGTCGTTGTTCAGGTTTGGTGCGTGGTAGTGTGGACCGGCGAGAAGGACGTCCCAGCATCACATCCTCGAGGGTCTAGAACTCGTCTTAACTCCATTGAGGCTCGCTAGATTTATATTCGCTGGCCAGCGACACCACATCGTTAAGCTAACTGATGCTCTGGTGCTTCAAAGCCTTTGGATGTCGAATTCATGACCTGATTGCAAATGCAGAACTGATCGCTGCTTGTGACGCGCGAATCTTCTCTAGAATGCCTTTAAAGTCGATTTGGGCAAGACAACATCGCATATGCCACGTCATCTCTTGCAACCATGTTGCGTCCTCAATAGCTGGCTGAGACATTGCACCAACACCTCGGATCGTGATCATTGGGTACGTGCTGTTCGCGCGGGTGTCGAGCGATAAAACGGTCTGGAAAGAAATTTTGGTGAGAAGTAGCTGCGAAGGGATTTATGCGGAGGAAATCCCGCGGCGTTTCAAAGGCGATCGAGGTCTCAAAGAGTAACCCAGTTGAAATCTGTATCAGCTGCTCCTGCGTTACTCTCCTGCACCTTCTTCTGACTTTCCTTCTCTTCCTTCTCCCTTTTCAGCGTATTTTTTCGATTGATTGCCCTCCGCACCCTCACTATCCACTCCGGCCCGTCCTTTTCAAACCTCTTCCCCCACTCAGCGGGCGTTTCCCCAGCCTGATTTTTGGCTTCTGGGTTAGCGCCATGTTCCAATAACCACGCCATCGCCTCTTCATTGCCCCATTTAGCAGCGGTGTGCAATGGCGTACCCTTCCTCCCCGCTCTTCGCGCCTCTGATGGCCCGGTGATGTCATCTACCAGCCCATTAATGTCGGCGCCATGCTCGAGTAGATATGCCATAACGGGGATGCGGTCTGGTGCGTTTCCCTGTGCGGCAGCGTTTAGGGCCGCACTACCTGAACCTAGGGGTGCGCCGCGAGAGAGCAGCAGTTTGACAGACTCGAGCGGGGCGTGATGGGCAGCTGGAATGAGAGGGTTACCGCCACCAGCGGTGGGGATTTTGGGATCCGCGCCATGGGAGAGGAAGAAGGAGATGAGGTTTGGGTGGGAAACATGGGTGTGGAGTACTCTATTGTCGGCTTTCCAACCATGATGCACGAAAATCTGGAAGATTTCTGGGGAAGTGGTTCGGCCTATTGTATGCGTGCCGATTTCTCCGCCCTGGGACAACAAGTATTCTAGGATTTCTGGTTCGCCATTGTTCTCAGCTGCTCGAGGAACTAGATAGTTGATGTCTTCAGGGCTTGGACCGGATATGGAGGAGTCCGATCGCCATTGTCCAAGAAGAGACTGGACTTCTCCGAGTTTACCAGCTTTAATAGCCGTCCTCACCGCGTGGCCAAATCCTTCGGCGGTAGCAGGTGGATCCTGTTGCACCGCTACTTCTCCAATCTTTGAAACAACCGTCGCCATGAAGACAAAAAATGAGGCAATGCTGAAACAAAGTGAGGAGCACAAGTCAAAATACAAGTCAAGCCAGCAAAGACGTTGATTGGTTAATGTTTTGTATTCTAGTACTATTCCCGTTTGACTTTCAGCGCGATCCTGCTTCCTTCGCTCTAGAATAGGGACATTACTGGCTAAGAAAAAGTCATAGCAGACTTAGAGATCGTATGAGCATAGTTTCCTTATGAAGCTGGACGCGAAGGTAACAATCTATGGTAGCTTCCATTTTTGCATTGAAAAGAGGATATATTCATTGATTAGTGGAAGTTCTGCGAGTACAGCCATACTTGCGCTTTAGAGCGATGTATGTATTCATCACTTTACATACATCGCCTTTCACATAGTGCCACTGAAGAAACGGACATTTTTGTATGTGATGGCAAAGAGTAGCAAGGCATGAGATCAGAACCCTGTCATCTGGCTCACTAAAAGCGGCAGCCCGTGAGAGCTCCGACGGAGCTTGGCCAGATCTTGGCTAACGTCGTGCATCATGATGGGGACGACAGCGTCAGCGAAGGAGATTGTGGTCTCGCATGGTAGTACAAAGCTTGAAGCTTCCAACGCATATCTGGCGATGACGAAATGCCATTCGTCTACCTAACAAAACTCTCCAAGTGAGTTCAGCAAGCATGGCAGCTGTCCCACAGAAGGTCTTGGGTTGGCTTCATGGGGCGCTGAGAAATGTACTGTACCTTCCTCAGGAGGAGTATGACATGGTTGACGATCGCACAGGAGTACCTAGATGTGAATCGTACCTACTCAGACATCGCCCAAACCCTATCATACAACCCCAACTTCTCCCTCCGGACCGATGTATATAGTATGTGACGGCAGCCGCACCTCTTCTGCGTTGAGTAGTACAGAGGACTGATATACTCAGCTTACGAACATGGTCGATCCTCGCTTCTTCTTAATGTTGCAGGAACTCTACCAGTCTCCTTTCGTGGCACAACCTACATGTTCCCCGTGTCGCTATGGGTGCCTCACGAGTATCCAACAGCTGTTCCGATCGCCTTTGTGACGCCAACCAAGAATATGGTGGTACGGCCGGGACAGTATGTTAGTGAAGAAGGCAGGATATATCATCCGTATCTGGCGGCTTGGAGACAAGAGGTGCGTAAGCTTTAGCGCTCCTACCGGAAATCGACATGTACATAAGGTTCTGTCTGCTTCACGAGCTCAATCTCCTGAGATAGCAGCGCTTAGCTTTACATTTCGTGAATCGTTGGGGCTAATCATAGGAATCTAGCGATCCAATGTTGCAGAATTTCTATCCATACTTCAAGAAGTATTTGCGCGAGAGCCACCCGTAATTGCCAGAGAGGAGCAGATACCCCAGCCAGCACCCCCTTCACACCCAAATGGAGAACCTCCACCGATACCTCCACTACCCCCTGAGTTGGAGAGACCAGACTCCAGGTCAGCGCGATCTCACGCGGCATCAAGCCCCCGTTCTGGGCCCCCTGCACCACCTCCCAAACCATACGCTCCTCATGGAGATATGCAGTCTGCCCATCCGAATGAACCACCGCCACTCCCACCGCTTCCTACAGAATTGCAAAGTCAACATGCCCCAGCACGTGGAAGTTATGAGAACGGATATGCTAGACCTCCGCAACCCAAGCCTCAATTTGAGCCACAGAGAGCCGGCAGTCTTCGAAACGAAATAAATCCAGTGTCTTCCTATCAACAAAGCTCATATCCCCCACACCAGCATCGACGGCAAGATTCATTCAGTCCAGTGAGTCCCATTACGCCAGCATTCCACCAGACAAGGCCTCCCCCAATTACAGGAAAACCTCCTCAACCTCAACATAATCAACAAGGGATACCTCCTCCGTCACTACCAAGCGACGCTTCACAATCAGGCTCGACAGATCCTCGATGGAGCCAACAACAACCACCTCACCAGCAACCTCAGCGACAGCTACAACAGCTGCCTGTCCAAGCTTATCCTCCTCAACAATACTATCCCATTCAACAGCAACAGCAATCTAAAGCCAAACCTCCAGAAGACCTTCTAACCTCTCCTTTCGAGACGACCCTACCGACCTCCACACCCAACGTCGCCCCTCCGCCCATCCCCCCTAACCCGCAGAAAGACGCTATTTTGAATGCGCTTTCCCAAACCCTCACTCAACAAGTCCAATCAACTTTCGAATCCAACCAAGCTGCTCTTCCCCCTTTGCGGGCTCAGCAAGCTGCCATCACCACCTCTCTCAACGCCATCAATAAAGAGATCTCTCAGCTCGCCGATCTCGAGTCTCTCCTCTGCTCCAACGAGGCCATTCTCCACCAAGCAATGCGTGACGCCGACAAAGTCCTCGAAGATGCAAAGCGCCGCAAGGTGCCTAATGTTGACGAGGTACTGGTTGCGCCAACGGTAGTTGCGGGCCAGTTGTATGAGCTTGTGGCCGACGAGCGGAGTTTGGAGGAATCGAGAGCGGTGGTGGGGCGAGCGCTGGATAAGGGGAGAATTGGGGGTGATGTGTGGGCAAAGGTGAGGATTCTGCTGCCTATGATGAGAGTCTTGCGAAAGTGCTAAATGTGTACAGCAAACGAGGAGTCTAGCACGCGAGGAATTCTTGAAGAAAGCACTGATTAAAAAAGTCGCGAAGGGGATGGGGTTGATGACGGAAGAGAGGTGGGACTAAAAATGGTGGGTTGTGGGTGATGTTGGTGTACTGTATAAAGAAAAGGGATGTCTATAGTTATGTGGACTTATCCTGTAAGACGAGTGCAATTTCTAATATACCCAATTCTGGACTCACTGTCTTGCTTTCGAAGACTACGGACTATGAGTCCCCTTATATAGACGACTGAACCGAGCAGCAAGTCTATATACAAACCGTTAAAATCTCCTTGTCCGAAACTTCCAAAAGCCACTTTCTTGGCTCTGTGCTCGTGCGTATATCTCTTATTCCTCTTTTCCTGTCTACTATCGGATTATGCATGGTCCTTTACTTCTCCAGTTTCGTTACCAGAAGCAAAGTCCAGAGCGAGCAGGATTCCTCGACCATCGCCCACCCTTGCTTTCTCCTTCTTTTTTGGATCATCCTACCAGCTTTGCCAACCATCGACTCATTCATGGTCCTCGTCATCAGAAATAAGAAAGAATCAGATCTTCGACCATCCTACCGTCAACCATTCAGCCCATTCAGCAGTCATCCACCTCCTCGAATTCGGTCTTCTGAGTATGTAATTGAACGAGTCCTCGAATCTTCGGCCATTGCCCGCTTCGGCTTTTCGCCCGCATCGTAACATACCCATCGTCAAATCTTCTCCCGTGCGGAGATAGTCTTCATCGTCACGAACAGGTCCAGATGTAAGTTGTATAAAAATCCCCTTGCTTTCGGAAAGGAACTTGGGAGCAGCTTCCCTTAGTTTTTGTAATTTTGGTGATATCCACGTCCATGGTTTTTCGTCGGGTTTCCAGCGCATGGTCAGATTCGGTAGTACTGTATGTAGTAGGAGTAAATGAAACGAATCGCAGCTTCGACTGTTATCCACTCCTGCTTTCCTTCACGGCTGTCTCAATGATAAGACTATCTTGCCGCACCACTTCCAACGAAGTCAATCCGCTAAAACCCGCTGTGAACACGTCCTTGTATTCCAAAGGTTCTAGATTCCGCTCTCTTGGCTATGCGCTTTTTTTTGGAATTCCTCTTGTTCAAATACTGTGATAATCATCACGTTCCAATTCGAAGGTTCCAGGGGCCTTTAGGTGCTCCATAGACTGTGCGTAGTGATTTAGATCCAATGTTAGAATCTTCGATCATCTCCCACCCTTGCTTCCTTTGTCTCTTGACCATCTTATCGTCCATGATCCACCATACTATACCATTTTCATCCCCTCAAAACTGCTGTCGGTCCACGAACTCCAGTGTCACAGTAACCCTGCTAGAACATCGCTATCCAGCGCTGGAAACGAAACTTTGGAGAATCTTCGATCATCTTTTGCTTTTGCTCCCTCCTTCTTTCAATCATTCAAGCATCCAACTCATCGATCGATTCGCAGTTCAATCTTGATTCCCTTTCTCTGAGGATCGCTCTCACCTCTACAAAACCCATTGTCGCGATCCTTTCGCCAAGGCATTATGATCCAGCACTGGGAATAATACTCCGGAAGGGGTAAAGCGAAACAGCGTGATAGCCAAGACTATGCGTGCAAACAATAAGCATCGTGTGAAATTCGAGCTGTTGAATTATATGACCCACCACGTTTCCAAATCCGCTGGCTAGAATTAAGTAAACAAGTCGCAGAATCTTCGACCGTCTCCCACTCTTGCTTTCTCGCTCTCAAGATCATTCTATCATTTAAGGTATTGGCGGTGTCGCAGTCCATTCATCGTCAGATCTTCTATGTGCAGACGCACTGTCGCAGCTGTATCCTCAAGACATTCTCATCTCGTGTACTCATTGGCTCGATGCTGAGGTGGAATGTCGTAATGATGGCTGAGCATACATAACCCCAATCAGGAACTCCGAAGCGTCGAGTCTGGTTTGCTCGGTTAAGGGATTTGACGGTACGATTTTGTCTTTTCGATTAACAAAGAATGTGGAACACTGAAGGATGGGGTCAACTCGTGATCAGCCATCGGAATCATTGATAGCACATGACGCTCTAGCCAATCTGATGGTGGTTTTGCGTTGTCTTCAACATGGGCGGCGTCAGTGCATTCTCACGCTAGACACATCAATTGAATCTGCATTGACTGGGACAATCACAGCAGCTGAAGGAACTTTTCCTGAGAGGCTCGGGAACGATTAATCACGTTGATTTTTCCTTCGAATGACATTTTTCACACAGTTGTCTTTCTGAATTAACGATAATGTCTGTCGACAATCCTCGCATGCGGATGGTAGAACATCGATCAGTTCAAAAAAACATCTTTTGGTTGTTTTATCTCGGATACCGCTTAAGACGGTTACTTGTTGCGCTCGAGTTGAAGATAGAAATGCGCGAAGATCGCTAACCCTTATGAGAGGCTTTGAGCTATCTTGGTCTCCTTCGCTGCTGCTTCTTTTGCTTCGCGGTAGGCGTTTCTGAGAGATATTAGAGTGGTATCATTTACTGTCTCCATGCTCGGATTCACGTTCTCTTGAATCTCGTCCCCCGATACCAGCTCCTTCACCATCCGCGTCTTTGATGCTGACCTAGGAATTTCCAAGGGTATTTGCAATGTTGAGTCCGCTTTGGTCGATTTTGGTTTTCGACTTCATGCTCTGAGTATACTTTCCAAGTAAGATTCCAAAATGCTGAGAGAGCTGGAATGTCGAGTTTCTATCGAGTTTCGTCTAATACACAGTCGAGGTCGATTTGCTTCCTCGCAGGTAATGATCTCTCCACGGTATGTGTCAACGAATTGACCGATTTGTAAATCCTGCAGACTTTGCGAGTAGAATGTTTTTGTTTCCATTGATGAAAGAGATGAACAAGCGAGATCACTGCATATCAAAATGAGGAGTGATATTTGAATGAGGCATCTTGAGCTGTCGATTACAGCTGGCAGGATTTGGGAACTTGCAGATAGACATCTGCTTATTGAGCTGTCAGATGTCTTGAAGTCAAATTGTGTACTGGAATATCAACTCGTAATTGGCCATTCGTTTCACAGCTTCTCCATCACGCTCGGGTCAAATGTAGACGCTATGACGATGGCCGGAGATCAAGAATCTCCATCGGGCATTTTGACTGTGGATTGTAGTTTGCTGCATTATGGCTCTTCACTCATGCTCCGAATAGTCTTCGCCAACCTTGAGACACCTGCTGACGTCGCTGGCTTTATCGTCGTCCATGAAATGTTCACTCCGTTGGCGAAGCCGGCCCTGGTGACGACGTCGGCATAGTAGCCTCCAAAACCTACGCCACAGCAGTCCGCGAACAACCCTTAGGTCAAAATCCCCAACGACCTTCAGGTACTTAGACCGCATCTAGCTTATTGTTAGACAGCACTGGGCTCGATAAACCAGCCAACCCAGATGAGAACATGCTGTTAAAAAGAGCGGGCGAAACTTTGAAGTGAAATGCAGAGTTCCTGTCAAATATCGTTTCATGCAGAGCCAAGTCGCTGTTTTGAGTTGCCAGAGATCATATGAGTCAAACGGTTTTTAATTCTCTGTGAGAATCTTGAGAATTCTATGGAGACCAGGCGTCATCTCTGCAGATGAAGCTGAGGATGTACAGTCAGAATGGGTCGAGTTCAGGTTGCTTGACCAAAGCCTTCGCAAATATGCGTCTGCTTTTTGGTCGAGGGGGTATTTCGTCTTGTTAGAAAATTCAACTGACACTTCTCTCGAGTTTCGTTCCCTTTCCGTTGACTTAACGCTTATGTCTTTGCTGCCGACGTGTATAACTTGTAGCTCTGCATAGAATACCTTGAACCGCCAATTCCAGCTTGCTGTATTATGGCTGGAGAATATGCGTGTACT
>JAABUL010002834.1_pt1 | contig 27542 bp, 44 predicted proteins | sample 5559151 | NCBI WGS metagenome assembly JAABUL01 (sample SAMN10711876, study PRJNA513368) | rock metagenome | isolation source: Antarctica rocks | place: Antarctica: Victoria Land, Pudding Butte sud | reverse complement strand
CCCCCCTGCCACCGTACCGGCCTGGACTGGCCAGGCCCCCGTGCTGTGGACATACGCACATGCCTTATTCACTGCCGGTGGATGCTTGGAGACCGATACCGTCTGATAGCCCAGCAAGTAAGTTGAAGCACAGTCGGGTGGCCACCCGCATGGTAGCCCTCCATTTGCTCATCTCTCACTGCACTGTCTCTGCCAACCTGCAAATCAATCACTGCGACGCACCAGCATCGCCCAAGGTGTGTCAACTGCTGCACCGCAGGTATGTGTCGGTGGACTTTGAGGAGGAAGCAGAACGCGATTTCGACCTGGGGCCCATGGAGGCGCCGCCGCACGATGTCAGCGTGGATGCCTCCCGCCGGCGCCGCGACCGCGGCCCGCCGCCCATCCCCCTCGCCGACTGCATCGCGGTGCGTCCATACGATTGGCGTCTTAGGGATGGCCTTGCAGGCTGTGCCCCTATTGCGCACCATGGTTCTGTTCACACGCCAAGGTTTTCCTTTACTCCTTCCCTGCGGCAAGTTTGCTGTGTGTTGTGGCGCAGGCGCATCTGCAGCCGGAGGAGCTGGACGAGGCCAACAGCTGGTATTGCCCCCGCTGCAAGGAGCACCGCCAGGCCTCAAAGAAGCTGGACCTGTGGGCGCTGCCCAAGGTGCGCCCCCCTGGTTCTGCTTTTGCACTGGCTGCAAGGCGCAGTGTTCCCAATGTTCCCATTTGGTGCCTGAACTTCATCGACCTCCTGACTTCTTGCCTAGAAGAACCCCGCAAGTTGCAAAGTGGCGCCCCCTTGCAGACTGTTGCAGTTGATGGTGACGGCTCTTTCGAAGCTAAGGAAATGCCATTTACATGCCGCCGCTGCAGACACTGGCGGTGCACTTGAAGTGCTCCTTGGCGAGCCGCCTGGCGCGCGACAAGCTGGACGCGGGATCATCGCCATAGGTTTCTCGGCTTTTTGGCGCAGCCACTAATGCTGCAAGCCCCTCTGCCTGCAGACGCTGGTGGTGCACCTGAAGCGCTTTTCGGCGAGCCGGCTGGCGCGCGACAAGCTGGACGCGCTAGTCACCTTCTCGCTGGAAGGCCTCGACCTGTCGCCTTACGTGCTTCGCCCCCAGGTGCGGCTTTGCTCCCGCATCAGCGGTATATCAGACTTGGTGTGCCAGGATTCAGACACATACTGACAGGCTCATAGGCACAGTCCAGCAATCCTGAAGCATCGACTCTGTTCGAAGAGCTGTGTGGCAAAGTGATGCACACTGGCATGCACCTCGTGCCTCAATGCACACCAGAGGCAGAGGTGACGCCGCCGGCATCAAGCTGCGGGCAAGGATGAAACCGTTGCACAACAACCTCTCTTAACAGGCTTCGCGCCATGACGACCAGTTGTTTGAGTCGAATGCTGAGCCCACAGCAGTGCAGCAGCAGCAGCAGCCACCACCGCGGACTGCAAGCAACCTCCATCATGTATGTCAAAGAGCAGCCTGCACGAACACATTGACACGCCAAGCTGCACCGTATCTGCAAGTGCACACTTCTAGATCCTGGTAAATGGAAGTGGCCAACTTCCAGGTCATGGTAGATTGAACACCACATTGAGGTGTTACTATAGTACAATGTTGTGAGAACATGTTCCTTCATCGGCAAGGGTGTCGACATCTGATCGTCTTGACGCGAATTCTCAAAGACACAAACATCCGCGCCGCAGGAGTCGCCGCCGGTGTACGATCTGTACGCCGTCAGCAACCACTTTGGCGGCCTGGGCGGCGGCCACTACACGGCCTACGTGCGGCTGCCGGGCGCCGACGGCGGCTGGTTCAACTTCGACGACAGCCGCGCCTCAGGCCCCGTGTCCGAGTCCGAGGTGGTGTCGCCGGCGGCGTACCTGCTGTTCTACCGCTGCCGCTCCGAGGCGCAGGCGGACGACGGTGCGTAACTTGGAATGCCATGCTCTTGAATTGTGGGATCAAAGCTGGCTTTAGATTCCAGAGATGCAACTGCTGTTCTACCACCGCCGCCCCGGGGCGCAGGCGAACGACGGTGCAAACGGCTCTACCTTACTCTCTGTAATTGGGATGTTGTTCAAGGAAGGCCTGCTGTTCTGCCGCCGCTGCTCGGAGGCGCAGGCGGACAGGATGCGGAGGGGCCTCCTCCCCTCCGAGGAGGAGGACAGAGGCCTATTCCGCGGAGCAATAGCTCGCGTTGGAAGTACGCTCCGAGCAGTGGCATCTGCGGATTTCCCGCATGCGTGACTCAAGATGGCAAAACCCCATCTGTGCTCACTGCTCCCTGTTGGTCACACTCAACTTTGTGTGTCTTCTGCACCTCCTGCAGGCAGCAGCCTGGTTGCGGATGCGCTGCAGCATGCATCGCAGCGATCTGATACGCTACCGTACTGATAAAGTCCTGGTGCATGTCAATCTGAACACACACATCTCGAATGCCGCAGGCAGCAGCCTGGTGGCGGACGCGCTGCGGCCGTCGCCCTCGGCCGCCGGCGGCGATGCCGGCGGCGTGCCTGGTGCCGACGGCGGGGCCGCTGACATCAGTTTCAGCGCCGCCGAGAAGGCGGACAAGCTAGATCCCCCGCCAGCGGGCTTCAGCCCAGCCAGGCAGCCAGGTGTCGGCTGTGGCTACTGACATACTTTTGGCGGTGTGGGTTGTTCTGGATTTGCTCCTTGCTCATACGCGTGGGCTCTGTTGTGACAGTCGGGACATGCAGCTGACATTTTATTCTGATGATGACGGTGTCTATGTGTGTCCAAACAGATGTCCTCACCGGCGGCGCCGCGTTCGCCAGCGGCGGCTTTGACGGCGGCGGCGGCGGCTTTGGCGGGCTGAGCGCCCAGCTGGGCCGTGGCGGCGCTGGCGGCTCTGGAACGGTGCCCGGCTCCCGCGGCATTGCCCTTGGTGGCGGCCCCGCCACCGGCTCCAGCAGCAGCCTGGAGAACATGGGGCGCTCAGCGTCGGAGGCGGGGGAATTGGACGATATGGAGGTGGGCGGCTTCGGCAGCGGCGACTTCGGCAGCAGCGCCGCGGCGGCCGGCGCTGCCACCGGCGACGGCTGGGAGCCCATCGACGGGGAGGGTGCCAGCCCGGGGGTGCGCAATGTTGCATACACCCGTGGATTTATCATTCATCATTTTACCGCCTCATGAAGCGCACCCGGACCGCTGGGTCCCAGCCGCGTGTGTGCAGACCGTGGGGGCCGCTTGCCGAACATCCTGGTGCACATCCCGTGGCACTGATGTCGCATTCCGTCTCGTCGTGTGAGCCACAGCCTGAGTGAGAGATGTTTCAGCAAACTCAGGCTGATAGTTACTATTATAACAGCCCAAAGTTGATCATCATGTTCGGCGCATCTTTACCTGCAGGACGAGGCGGCGACACACGTCAAGAAGCGGCTGCCGCTCAGCGAGCGGACGGAGCTGCAGGACATGAGCGCGCACGACGGCGCCTTCAGCGGCGGCGGCTTCAAGGATGTGCACCTGCACCGCGACAGCTGGCCAGACTTTGGGGGCGCACGCGGTGGCGCCCGCAGCGCCTCGCCGGCGGCGGCGGACTCGTATGACTCGGATCTGTACTCTTAGGGGCTCCTGCAAAGGTTGTCTTGAGATGCGGGGGAGGCTGCTGCTTTCGCGATGCCATCGGCAAGGGTAACCCAACGGTTTGCTGTCGGCATCGCGGCAGCGGGGCGTGCGTGGCGGACTCGGAGTGTAGGCAGGTGCGGATAGGGGCCTTCGCGTCAGGCTGCGTGGCTGTAGGAGAGCCCCATTCTTATGAGCGGTTGCCGGGATGCTGTCGCCTGCTCTGCAAAATCGGCCTGCCACTACAGCATACCTGTACGTCAGCTGACCCACATTGCAATCCACTTCCCCCGAGCATGCCTGGTTCCCCTCTAATTCCAGCGTATCTCTTGCATTTGCTTTCCTTTGTGTTGTCTGGCTCCGTTGTTTCTCAGAGAACGGAAATACAGGACGATGACCACGTCCTGACGTCAATTGTGATCCTGCTGGGGACACCGGCGTTAAGCATCAAGCGTGCAGCGTCGTTAGGCTGCAAAACCTGACCGCATTGCCTTCCGCATTGCCACCTCGTTTCGAATACTCGAAGACTCATGCCGCACGCCCACCACCTGGCACTGTGACTTTCACCATCAGCAGTCGCCACCATCATGCGGTGAGCGGCTGTTTTGCCAAGGGATTCATTCCATGCGTGAGAACCACGAAGCTACTGTGGTACTGCGGGTCCTCCGCGATATTATGAAATCTAGACACCTCATGCGCACAGGGGGTCAGACGGCATGGGCGACAGGCTGCTGGACCTTGTGCTGTGGCTGCTGGCCAATAACCTCGCAGCCATGTCGCTGCTGCTGCGGATCTTCGTCGGCCCTTCAACCCAGTCTCGTCTTGATGCCACACTTGGCGTCCACCTGCGGCAGGTGGGAAGAACACAATTTTATTTGAAATTGCAGTCGTCTGGAGGAAGCAATGTGCTTTGATGACATGATCTCATGACCGGATCGTGCGATGATATCTCTTGTGCTTTGCCACAGGAGGAGAGGCGCTCGCTAACAGCAGCTGGAGCGGCGCGGCGGGGCGGCGGCGACTCAATCGGCAGCGTCTGCAGCAGCCGCAGTGCGGCCGCAACAGCAGACGCAGCAGGCGGGGCTCTCCCGCCAGCTGCACCTGCGGGCAGCTGCACTGGCGTGGATGCCACCCAAGCGGCGCCAAGGCTGCAGCCGCAGACGTCCGCGCGTGGCGAGCCTGCTGAGGCGGCTCCGCCGGTGAGCAACAGCCCAGTGGCGCCTGTCGCCCAGCAGGCGAGGCCGCCACATGCAGTCAGCGGCCCGCTGCCGCCTGCTCGCTCGCCGTCAGCGCAGCCAAAGCCGTGCAGCGGTGCAGCTGCGCCAGCAGCGCGGCTGTCGCCGAAACCGCCTGCCGCCCCGCGCCAAGCACAACCGCCAGCGGTCGCGTCGGCGGAGCAGCCACCGACAGCTCGCAGCTCGGACCAGCGTGCGCTTGTCAGCCCGAGAGTGGCGGCACCACTGGGCGTTTCGGCGCCGGACATGGATGCAGCAGGGGCGCCCGCGCGCCTGCGGCACTGCGGCACTGGCGAGAAGTTCGTCTCGCGCAAACCGGCGGCAGCAAGCCCGACGATGTCAGAGACGCCCATGGCGGCACAGAAAGGAAGCACTGCCAAGCCTGCCACTGCACAGACGGCAGCCACCGGCGCAAAGGCCTCACTCGCGCAGGCACCCCAGGGTCAGGCGGACCCGTCAGCGAGCACGCCGGCCGCGGCAGCGCCCCTGCTGCCGGCGCCTGCCAGCCTGCTGCCGCCAGCTCAGCTGGCTGACGCAACAGCCGCACCGGCCACGCCGCCGGCAGCCGATGACACAGAGCAGCTCGGGCGGCGACGCAGCGCAGCAGCACAGTTGGCGCAGGCAGCACATGCAGAGGCGACACCCGTGCTTGGGCCGGCAGCAGCCGAAAATGTGGCTGCTGACCAGGCAGCTGCAGCTGTGCCGGCCCCGCGGCCTGCAGAGGCGGCGGCGCCACCAGCAGCGCAGCCAGCGTCGCTGCACACGGCTTCGACGCCAGAGCCAGATGCTGCAGCAGCAGCAGCTGGGCAGCCGGTCGCGGCAGCGCCGGCGGCGGTGTCGGCAGCGGCTGCGCAGGCACCTCCAGCAGACGCCACACAGCCGCCGGCAGCAACGCTGGCGACGGTGCCGGCAGCGGCTGCACCAGCGGCCCCCCAGCTGCCTGCGGCAAATGCAGCAGCGGGGAACAGTGCGGTGCCTGTTAATCAGTGGTCCCCACAGGCGGCATGCACCCCGCAGACGCCGGAGCCTCTTGGATCAGCCAGCCTGGCGCCAGCGGCCCCAGACTCGGCAGCACAGCTGGCGCGGGACATTCGACCGTGCTCTGCAGCAACAAGCGGCCACACGCCCCAGCTGCCCCGCGCCGGCTCGTCAGCAGGCGGCAGAGGGCTGACGGCCGCAGTGCCTGCGACAGCGCCGGCAGTGGTCCTGGCGGCATCAGTGCCGTCTCTGGCAGCGCCGTCGGCGGCGGGATCAGGAGGTCGGCAGGCAGAGCCGCCATGGGCAGCAGTTCAGCCGGAGAGCCAAGCTGACGTTGCTCCCACTAGCGCGCCGAGCGGGTCCGCAGCCGACACGGCAGCTGATGCCCTAGGAGTGGCAAGCTCGAGCAGCAGCACTTCGCCTCAGGTGTCCCGAAACGACCAGCAAACCCCTCACAAGCTGCCGCAGCCGCCGCCGCAGCCGTCTCTGCCGCCGCCGCAACCACTGCAGCAGCAGCAGCAGCAGCAGCAGCAGCAGCAGCCGCCGCCACAACAGCAGCAGCAGCCGCCGGCCACGTCGGCTGCCACGCCAGCGCGGCTAGCCGGCGCTGCTGCAGGCGCCGCGCCGCCGCGAACACAGCTCCGCAGCCCGGCCGCCTCCGCTGGCCCCAGCGGAGCTGCGCCGCCCGAGGCGCAGCCAGAAGCCGCCACAGTCCACGAGCTTCACGACTCTACAGGCGGCGCACTGGTTCCGCGTGGTGCCCAGCCGCTGGTCGCAGCCCCGGAGCCAGCCACGCCTCTCGCCAGCATGGGCGCTGCAATGCCAGAAGAACCTTCCGTAAGCGCCACGACCGCAGCAAGCGCCGACGGTGAGGCAACACCCGCGGCTGGCGGCCAGGCGCCACCAGCGGCTGCAGACGCAGCCAATGGGCCGGCAGAGGAAGAGCAGACGCCGGCAACGTCTGCAATACAGGCCGAGCCAGCTACGCCAGTGCCGGCGACGGCTGGCAAAGCAGCATGGCCGGCGTCCGGGCCAGTGGCGGCAAGCGCCACGCTCGCAGCGGCACATCCGATTGCAGGCAGGCAGCTGGCGGCAGGTGTCCACAGGGGCAGCAGCAACAGCACAGGGGGAGCTGCGACACCCGGTGCCCCCTCCTCCCGGCGCAGCAGCACTGACAGCGGCAGGCGCAGCAGCGGCGGCTCGGCGGCGGCGGCAGGGGTCCCGCCAGCTGGCAGCGCACAGAACGTAGATCGCTTCGTGCACAGCTGGACGGGGGGCAGGGCGTCGGGTGCGCAAGCTCTGCAATCAGCATATCCTGCCTGTTGCTGCACCTCCAAAGGCCATTATGGCGGCATTGCTCCAGCTGATGCACGCCTGCCTTTCGCACATCTACCTGTCACGTCTACGTGTGCCACGTCTACTTGGTTTGTCTCTGCCAGGTATCCAGAACTCACTGAGGATATCGCATGGCCCAGCCAGACGCCTGCAGAACTGAGGTTTTCAAAAATCTTCAAACCCTTCAATTCGGTTGCACAGACGTGAGCGGCAGCCAGCGCGGCAGCTGGACGCCAGCGGTGAATGAGGCGTCCGCCATTCGAGCAGCATCCGGCAGGTCTGCAATTCTAAGGTTTTCATGACTCGTTTGTGCCTTTTGTGTGCAGACGCGAGCAGCAGCCGGCACGGCAGCTGGACGTTGGCGCTAAACGAGGCGTCCGTCATAAAGATCGACCCGGACGAATACCAGCAGACGCACGCTCGCATTCAGCACACCGACGCGCCGCTGCCGGTGCATTCGCGGTTCCTGCAGTCACAGCCGCCTACTCCGCCCGCTGCCACAGGTGCTCCCGTCTGTTGTCTAAATGCTCTGTTTGACAAGGAAGTGATCTAGCTTCCCACACCGCCAGCAGATGTGCCGTCGACCCGCTCATCCAGTCCTGGCTGCCCTGCACTTTTCATGACCTAATGCAAGGCACCTGCCCTGCTGCCTGGTGCCCTGTCTGTGCTTTCGCCTGACCACGTAAACATCACCGCCAGCCTCCAATGCCGCTGCTGAACTGGTGCCGCGCAAGTGTCTCCCGTCAGGTCCTGCCGACAAGACGGGCTGGTGGTCGCGCCTCAAGCGCCGCGCCAAGCGCCCTGCGGGGGCGGCGGCATGGGCGCACGGCCAGGACGAGCGACCTGTGGCGGAGGAGCCGGCAGCGGCGGCAGCGATTCCGGCGACCAGGATGGGCAGCCTGCGGCGCAGCTTCTCGCGAAAGCCGCCGTGCCGCAGCCTCGACGACGGCGGCAGCATGCACTGAGCACACGCTGTGAATCCTATGGCAGGGATTCACAGCGTGTGCTGCACGAAATCGCAAGTGTTTTGTGCTGCGTAGCTGCTAGCCGTCTCGACACACGGTTAGAGACAGACTCGGCTTCTGGTGGCGCCGTGGCTTCAGCTCCACTGATTAGTCCTCGTGGGGCCACAGCAACTGCACATCGTGATCGGATGGCAGCATTCTTTATTCAGCCCGGTTTCGCAATCATTCGTCTCAGGTTTGCGTCTGCCGGAGACATCACATTTTCAAAACGAGTGACTATTTGACCAACTGGTTTTGAAGTTGTGGTTTCTCTGAGGTCGTGACATCTAGCACATCCATTGTACTTGGGAGCAGATAGGTACCAGTAGGTCAAAGCAGTAGGTAGTCAGGGTGGCACAGAAGTACTGTTTAATGATGCTCTGTTGTGATACAGGCAGCAGCAGTTTGCCGCAGGCGTTTCAGATTGCATCCCATCGTGTATATTGTACATTCACTGTCGCAGCGTCCCGAGGCAGTCCACGGCCATTGCCTTCTTGCAAGGCTTCTGGCCGTACCAGCGGGCCAGCGCATTCCACAGCTGGTACTCGTTCATCGCCATGAACGCCGCATAGTCGACCGGGAATGCCTTGAAGCAAGGAAGGACGTGTGTTGCATCACCTGCTCCAATAGGCCAACTGGCCTGTGGCGAGGCTCTGGCCATACTGACATGCGGCAGACAACCAAAGCTGAAAACAACATGGAAGACAGCTGAAACAAACAAAGCTGCCAGGAACGAAGAGAAAGGCTGCACCTTGAGAATCTCGCCGTCGTCATCAGGCAACGGCAGCAGCGGCAGCTTCCACGTCCAGCTTCCACGTCCAGGGAAGCATTGTAGATGCGCGCCTTCGAGCGCTGCGCAGCGTGATCGGCGGCGGCGGTGTTTTGCTCAGCATATCCTCTGTCTGCATCGCCTGCGTCTGCTGGACGGGCGCTGCGGCGGGCTTGGCGGCGGCGGGCTTGGCGGCGGCGGGCTTCACTACCAGAGCCTCCAGCAGAGCCGTCTGCCGTCCAAGCAGCTCAGTCTGCCGCTCCTGACTGCGTGCAATCGACTGCAGGCTGGCCGCCATTGCGCTGGTGGTATCGTCGCCGATCGGCGACGAGGTCGCGAGAGTCGCGAGAGTCGCGATTGCCCCGACCTCGACGAAATTGTGTGTTCCGGATGCAGGGGCGCTGGAGCTGGGCGGTGCCTCGTCTGCTTGATGCAACCAGGCAGCAAAAGTGTTGCTGGCTGCCATGGTAATGGACGATTGCGGTTGGTTCAGTCTGCAGACTCAGCGGTGATGGCGCAATGCGAGTGGCAATGAAGTGAGGTTGTGCAAGTGAGCGAGATCGAGGCAATTGAGGCGATCCTAGACACGAAGGCCAACCGCCGAGGGATGACGTGACGTCAAGAAGAACCGAGGCCCGAGTCTTGGGTGCATGATGTTGCAGCAGGCGCACAGTCAATCAACAGATTGCTGAACGCCGTGAAGGGTGGAGAAACGTCTGAGTGGCGGTGGGCTGTCATTATCAGGACCGGCGGATTTTCCAGCGGCAGGTGCACCCATCCAAATGCTCGCGCAGCATTGGGCGATGCTGCCGAACGGCGGTGGAAGTGCAGCATCAACATGATTTTCATGTCCGATTGGTACACTTATAACGAGTGTGCACTGCTGAGTGTGCTGGGGTGTGTGAAGATCTTGGTGTCGGGAATCAGTGGCAATCTGCTGTGCGCCATATCACTGCGGCGGCGGCAGCGGCAGCGGCAGCATCGCCCTGCGGCAGCAGCAGCATCATTTAGGAGTGTCTGCGCAAAAGTCCACGCGTAAACCCCTCTGTGACAGTGAGGTTCACTGCTTCATGTCTCAAATGCAGGCGTGATGTATGCATCGCAGAGAAGGTCGCAGAGAAGGCGCGGTGCTTTTTCTGCGGTGGGCTTTCACATGCTTCAAGAGAGAGTACGAAAGCAGACTATTTCAACGCATTTATCACACAATGATAAGCATCGTATCGGATCGCTGATATGTATCAGCAAGCTGCTTGCCACTGCAAGCAGCAGTGACATTTGCTGCGGCGATGCCGCAGCTCATCAGCCAGGGCATTGCTCAACTGCCTGGTAGCAGTGTTCACCGCTGTTGGCTGGCAATCAGCTATTGCAGCCGATAGATACGCCAGTAAGTCGTTCCAGAGCCAAACAAATGTGATCCTGTTGCAGACCTACACAAGCAGAGAAAATGCGTCTCAGTAATGCATGTTACAAAAAGAATTCGATCACATTCGAGCCATCAATCAGGCATCGACACAAACATGCGGCCTGGGGTTTGTGCACAGATGCAGGCTTGTAACCACTCACCGCAATCATTCAAGGTACGGCCGCAGCCCGATGTGGCGCCCGTACTGCCTCCGCGGCTTGCCGAGGCTCCCCGGCATCGACGGGTGGCTGCATGCCGGCTCGCCGGCGGTCAGCACAATTTCGCATGCAGCGCGTGACAGGCAGGTGCACGCCTTTTGACCGGAGCGTCGCCTGCCACAGAGCTCATGCGCGGGGTCGCATTGGTGCCATCGAAGAGCTTGGTGCACAGTAGAGCGGACCCCGGGCGTGCGTCGCCGTTCCGCGGCGGGACGCTTTTTTAGTATTGAGAACAAATCCCTGCGTAGTATGAAGAGCCTGGGTTCCTGTTGTGGTAGTAATCGACCATCTGCACCTCCTAGACAGGGGCGGTAACGTCGACTCGAAATGCGTTGTGCCTCGCGTGGAACCCTCATCCCGGCGTCAACGGCGTGGGAGTCATGGAGCAGTACCTTCCGATTGTAAGAGATGTTCCCGGCCGACTAATCAGGCGTTGAGCCTCAACACGTGCTCGGCGAGATTACGAATTCCTGGAACCTGACGAAGCCAATACGCCCTCAGGCGTGCTCACGTGCCCTCACAATGGTAGCGCGCTCGTCGATCGCTGCTCATTCTCCCGTTTTTGCTTCTTGCTCAGCGCTTAACTGAACCTAAAGCACCATGGCGGGCCACCGGAAGCTTGTCGCTGGCGCTCTGGCCGTCGTTGTTCTGATCGCCTCCATCACCGCGCCGCACGCACAGGCTGCCAGCGGCCGCAGCCTCAGAGGCATCCTCCAGGGCGGCAGTCTGACAACATCGCTGCCTATTGCCATCCCATCGGTGCGCCTTTCTGCTCGCCAGACACGCCGGTCGTCTTATTCATTCCGCATCATGAAACCGAGTCGCCCCGGCCACCTATACACTACGTAGCACGCTTGGGTCCCTATCAGCGCTCACTGATGTGTTTCAGAGCTTGCTGCTATGTGAGACATGGATGGAGGCGGCGCCTGTGTCGCCGTCGACGCCGTTGGCGGCGGCTTCCAGAGCCGCTGATGGGAGCATATTGATGGTGGTGTCCGGCGACCGGATGTCGTTCAGGCTTGCTCCAAAGCACCGCCCAGCAGTTTCAATAAAATTTTCTATCCTTGCGCCAGCCTTCGGCAGGTTGCATAGTGACAATGCTGGTAGGCGGACAATGTACCCGATCTAACACTATGAAGCCATCGAGTGTATTGCCTTTGGCTTGGTCCCGCGCAGCGATTCACAGCAAGATTGTCTCATGGAAACCATCTGATATATGTTTTGTTCAACAACCCAGAGGCATGCCACGACGCGTCGCCCGTCGAGCCACTGATTATTCACCATCACCACCCCTGCTCTTCGTTGTGTGCGCTGACCCTCACCTTGGTTGTTTCCCTGAAGCTCCCCACCGGCAGCGTCCTGCCGCTGGGCGACCTGCCGGGCCTGGTGCAGCTGCCGGTCGTCAAGCCAGTGCTCAACACGGTGCGCAAACGTCCCCTCATGAAAGTCACTATTCCCTGCCTGTGTATGCTGCGCGGCGCCCTGCCGCCGCGCATGTCATCTGATATGGGTTCCACCAACTTGCATCCATCACATGCAATTTGACGTGCCGGTTACTGCCTCTACCTCAATCTGAATGTGATGAGCACGCATGCAGGTCACGAGCCTGGTGAGCGCACTCGGCCTCGGCGGCCTCCTCGGCGGCCTCACCAAGCTCAGCACCCCACAGCTCGGTGCGCATGCATTGTGCACTTTTCTTGCGGCTGCATCTGCAAGGGATCCCTTCAATGTGCGCGGCAGCTGCTGGGAGGCACCGCCATCTTTTGCTGCAGGTGACGCGCAGACCCCACTTCAATCTGCAGCAGGTCTCCTGCTGACGCTGTCGCGTCTCCGATGCTTCCGCAGGTCCGCTGTACCCCATCGGCATCGATCTTTCCAACCTGCTGACGTCACCCACGCCGCCGCAGCCGGCTGCCAACACCCCAAAGTGCGCCCTCCGAGCCACCCAAACACAACCTATTTTCACATTTTGTGCTGCAGTTCTGATGCGCATCTGGCATGATTATCGTAGAAGCGGCTCTCCTCTCAGGCTTTGCCGCGTACACACAACTCCAAATGATACCGACCCGCTTCTTCGTGGCGGTTTTTGCAGGAACGGCACATTCCTGTACATCTGGGCAGGCTACGGCTCGTCCTTCACCAACCCCCTCGTCTCCACGCAGACCGACTTCCTGGCAACCGCCGACCTGACTCTGGGCGCGCCACTGCTGCCTTATGCGCATGGCTCATCATCTGCGCGCATTGTGCTGTATCTCGATTTCAACCAAAAACGACAGCTGCATCCATCAGGGATCATGATGCTCTGGTATCCTGACTGCCATCTGGATGACACGTTCCGGCTGCGCTGTGCAGGCTCGCCCACATACGGCAAGATCATCCAGGTCACACATGTGCCCACCATCGGTGGGCCTCTACCTATCCAACCACCCTATCACACCTCCAACCATCCTGTCATCACTGCTGTGCATGGAGGTTGTACCAGCCGCATCCCAGTTTGCAGCATCACGGAATGCCATTCCTGCTGAGCACACTTGCCATTGTGCGGCAGGCAACGAGCCGCACCACATCGGCATCAGCTTCGACCGCAAGACCATCCTCGGCAGCGGCCTGCTGTCCTTCCTCAAGCTGCAGGTCCGCCGCAGTTGCGCACAATGTTGGTTGGATATGCAGCAAGACATCCACAGCCCGCGACTGGTGCCGCTCAGCTGTGTTTGTTTCCGCTGGCAGTGATGGGAACAGCTTGTATGCGGCCGTGATCGTGAAGTCTTCAATCGATGCCGCAGCGTCCATTCGTGTTTGGAGTTTATACTTGTAGCGTCTATTAAGTATACGCTTCAAGTGTAGAGGCCTGGGATTATGGGCATATGGCTTTGCATCGATGTAGTTTTTGATTTCCACATGCAGGATGACATCTTCCAGTTCGACATTAGCGACGACCCGCGCAAGCCCAAGTTCGTCAAGTCCATCAACCCGGACCGCAAGGCGGTGTCCGACCACGTGCTGGGCATCAAGCCGGGCGTGCACCCGCTGCTGCCCGAAGGCGGCTTCCTGACGACGCAGATGGGAAGCGACATCGGCGGCGCCCCCGGCGGCATCTCCCTGTACGGTGCGCAAGTATGTCTATGTTGTGCAGTATCACTGCGGCCCGTGCACGCTGCGGGATGTGCACACCGATTTGCATGGTGTCTAGTGTTTATGAGCATGCACATTTCTGCCCATGTTTCAGTGCTGCTTTAGCCCTTGCGGCGCACAGCCTTGAAATATGTGGTACGCAAAGTTACTGATTTCGGTGTGCTCTCGTGTCGCCAGACCCGGACCTGAAGATCGTGAAGCAGTTCCCTGACGTGAGTGCCCACCGCCATCAAATTTGCATCAGATGCACAACTCTGCACAATGTCTGCAGTGGTGGTTCTCCTGCTTCTGCAGCCCTGTGCGCAATAGATGCGGCTGCCACATCCGCACTGCTGAAGACTTTTGACCCGGCGCCGCTGTCTGACAAATTTCGCTCTTGCAACCTCAGTGCACCAATTTCCACTGCTGCAGGGCCCGGACAGCGACTACCCGGACCTGGACCCGCACGGCGCCGCGGTGCAGCTGGGCACCTCCGACGGCGACCTGCTGCTCACCAGCGACTTCATCAACCCGCTGTCCACCGTCACCGCCAATGTCTTCACCTACCCCATCGGTGCAGCACCCGCGCCACACTATCGTGAAAGCCAGCCGCTGGCCCCTGCGAGCTGTGTTTCCTGTGCCGCTGGTAGACTTCTGGCGTGCGAGTTCACGTGCTGGGCCCTTGATGTATCTTGGGGCTGCTCGCCTCACAGACTGGCCGACAGCTATTTGATGTGCATTGCATCCCCCGCCCCTGTTCAGAAATAATGACAGAAGCCAGCGGACTCTCCTTTGCATATGCGCAGCCGACAAGCTGAAGAACTCGGACATCCTGCCGCTGTCGGACCTCATCGGCCGCGACACAGTGCGCGTGTGGGACTTCCAGACGCTGCAGCTGAAGCACACCATCAAGCTGGACGGCGCTTCTGGCATCATCGACGTCAAGGTGCGCCTGCATGTGTCGCACAGCCTGACACCGCGTGCAGGCATGTGCTTTGCGGCTTTATTACCGCATTGTCAGAGCAGCCTGTCGTTCAGTGCTGTAGTTCAGTGCTGTTGCGCCACCTCCCTGCGGGTGCCTGCACGCTGACAGCTTGAGGATGCCAATTGCATTGCGAAACCAAGCAGGAATGCGGGCTGAGGCTGAGAATGATCGCATTTTTGCTGCAGTTCATTGGCAAGACGACGCTGGCGTATGCCACCGATGTGCTGAACAATGCGCTGTTCCTTGTGGACACCGTTGCCGGCAAGTCTGTGAAGGTCATCCAGTTCCCGGTGCGCACCACTCATCAGCACCCGCATTTCGTTCCCTTTCCCTGCGCCAAAGTCTGCCCCGCATGGTGAAAAATAATGTCGGTTTCAATGCTGGCTGCTGGCTTCTCAGATGTGCCGCTGTCCGAGTGGTTCTTATTGGCTCTGCAGGACGAGACCCACCCCCACCTGCTGGCAGAGGACCCCAATGCGGTGAGCTGAGGTTTACAAAACTAAACTGTAGGATCACACCCAAAGCTGCTCACCTGTATGTGTTTCCTGTTGCTGGCCCGTTGCACTTTCCTGCGAGCACATACCTGTCGCCGCGGCAAGCTGATCAGCTTGCCGTCATGACGTATCTGCGCTGCCACGCAGCCGCCGGGCACGCGCTTCCTGCTGTCGCTCAACTTGGTCGGCAAGGTTGTGTACCTGGTGAGCCAGTCATAAACCATGCAGCCAAGCTCAACTGCTCTTTCCCAGCCTGTGCACGCCGCTTTATGCTGCTCACCTGCCCACCAAAGCGAGCCCAGGAACAAACACCTAATACAAACACGACTCACATTGCGCAGGACACCAGCAACCCGGGCACGCCCAAAGTGCTGGCCACCCTGGACCTGGGCTCCAATGTGAAGCCGCACTACATCACGCCGCTCGGCCCCGGCGACAACCGCTTCGCCATCGCCGACTACTTCCTCGACCGTGCGCCCTTTATCACATATCCTTCTTCTTCTCACTATTATCTGTTTTATGTTTTGCTTTTTGGCAGCAATACCGCTGTCGCCATTGCCGATTACGTTCCCGGCTGTACGTTCCCTTCACAGTCACTCCTTGCTGCCTGCACACTGGCACCAGCATCATTGCAATGCGCAACACCGCTGCATCAGATAGAGGCAATTGCTGTTGCAGGACCACCGGACTCAGACGACCTCCTTTCCTGCTCATGATCAGAGGTCAACACACGTATTTTTGTCGCCGAGGGCGCCGTCGGCAAGGTGCACGACGTGGGCAACCGCAAGATCGTCGTCGTGCAGGTTATCAGAGACCAGTTCGTGACCAAGAACGCGGTCCAGGTGCGGCACCATCACGGAAGCTGATGCACCTGACCTCGGCGATTCTGCTCCTCGCTTGACCGTGCACTGGAGACTTTGTTGCCATTGAAAATATAAATGTATATATGAGAACTGGATCACTGGTCGTCTGTACACCGTCACCAGTGATCCAGTTCTCATATACACATTTAAATTTTCGCACTCTTACAGCTGCCCGGACGAAAATATAAATGTATATATGAGAACTGGATCACTGGTCGTCTGTACACCGTCACCAGTGATCCAGTTCTCATGTACACATTTAATTTTTCGCACTCTTACAGCTGCCAGGACGAAAATATAAATGTATATATGAGATTCTTCTCACCGCTTGACCGGACAGATGACGACATTTTTGTTGGTTTCCGCTGCAGTTTTTCTTCGCCGACACGCCGGCGCGCCCTCACGGCATCGCCAGCTACACCCAGTCCATCGACCTGGTGTATTGAGCGGCGAAGCTGCACAGGGCCTGAACTACGCAGCCACCATCGGCAGTCAGCATGATCGGCTGTTGGCGGCAGCAGTTCTACCGCTGGACTTATTTGGAAGGTCCGCAAACGCTGGCTGGCGCATTGCCGGCCGTGCTTCGGTTTTAGATAATCTGGCTCAGTGCCCACGTGGCACGGAACATTGAATATTCAGCACAACGCGACACTACTGCTATGTATACCGGTATGCTTGAATCGATCAGCGTATGCCAAAGCATGGCAATTCATATGAGGCGTGATTGCCGAAGTGCCAAGGAAATTGGTGAACAAAGCCGCTGTTGTTGTCGAGCAATCCTATATCCTTTTTCGTAATGCTCATTCATCCTGTCCTTGTAACGAGATGCGACCATTCAGCCTAAGTTCTGGTGCCCAGCTGCCGCCGCGGCATTCAATACCCCACGAACAACAATCCTTGGTCCATGATCAGTAAGATTCCACTCCTTGGCGTCATTCTTGGCCGATGGCTTGATGTTTCGCGGCCGGCGTGCACTGTCTGGTCGGAGGAGGAGGAGGAGGATGAGGAAGTAACGACGAAGAAAGCCTCGATGACTAGTCGAGTGTTGATGTATAACTTTTGAACTTGATTATATTGATCACCAACTAGCTTCCAGCCGATTTCGGCTGATTAGCTTTCTCTGCGCCGCCACCGGATCGATTTTCATCGAGAAGGAAGTAAGTTGATTGGTGACTCGAACCTGCGAGCCTTCGGTCACAGGTCAGTGGCGTTCCCCGAGAGAGGAGGATCGGATGCTTGCTGCTCCTGAAGCCTCGGCCCAGCCGATGCTGAGCTGGAAGGGGAACTTCCTGAGAGTCCGACACAGAAACGCTCTCTCAACACTGGCTCTCCCACCACAGCGACCTGCATTTCTCATTTCTACGGCTTCAGAGCCTCGAAGCTTTTCAATTTGCATTGTCACTCCAGGCTCCTCTGTGTGAGTATCAGCCTCTGGCCCGGATTGCTCGAGTGGATCCTGCTGACAACTGCAACCATCCGAAACACTCTGGCCGCCTCAGGGCTTGAAAACACGGGTTCTGGGCTCTGATACTGTGATTCATACCATTTCATCGAGGCTGACAGTCCCAGCACCACATCGGGACAAATTTCCAGAGCTTCCCGCCTCAGGCCAGTCTCTCGAACCAAGGTTGGTCTCTCATTGAGGATGTCCCTGCCCACAACAGAGCGCTTTCCACTGCTTGTGTATTTCTGCATGAGGAAGGTGCTGACGTGCTACCTTGCCGGTGGCAGGAACGTTTGTGCGTCTGGTGCCGCGATCGCTCAGTGTCGTGACCCGGGCCTTTCGGCGGCCAGCAGCCATGCGCAGAGCCGGACGCACGGGTGCCGGCTCGACCAGGGTCCAACAGCCGTCCGCCACTGCCGCTCAGCAGCCCGCGGCGCCGCCACCGGTGGTCGTATTGCCCGCAGCAGTGGCATCTCCTTCCGGCGGCGCTGTCGCCGTTCAGCAGCCCGCATTGCCGCCACCGGTTGCTGTGCTGTCCGCGGCACTGGCGTCTCCTGCCGGCCACGCCGTGCCTCAGGCGCCACAGCCAGCAGCGCCCGCCGCGGCCTCAGCTTCAGCCCAGCAAGCCCCGGCGACACCCCCGCCACCGCAGCCGCAGACGCAGCCGCAGCAGCAGAAGTCGAGGCGGAGCCCGCAGCAGCAGCCCCGGCAGCAGCAGGCAGATGCGCAGCCTATCGACCACAGTCCGCCGGCGCAGCAGCCAGGCGCCTTCATTGCGGATGAGACGGAGGCGGCGCTCAAAGTCCAGATTCTGGGAGCGGTGCAGGTTAGGTTCTTTTCAAATTTGCATTTCTGGGGCGTGAGAATGCTATTCATCCGTGCACGCCTCCTCAGGAGCACCATGATGCTCCAGCGCTGTGCTGCTATTCGTTGATGGTGCCAGTTGAGCTGGGTGCTGCATGCTCCCAGCGCCAAGTGAGTGCCACCAGCCCTCTGCAAGTGGGGGTGCGCCCATCTGAAATTTATTGGCACACCTCTCTTGATGCGCTGCTTGTGCGCCTCGCAGGCCATCCAGCAGCTGGGCGCCGTGACTTCCAGCGAGCTGACGGATTACATCATGCACACGGAGGCCGAGGCCGTGGTTGCGTCCGCAGCCGTGGCGGCCGCCGCAGCCGCCGCAGCGCTGATGGCGGGCCGCGCCGATGGCAGCGCTGGTGTTCAAGCGGGCGCGGCACGTGGCGGCCGACCGCCCGGCGGCAGGTCCCAGCGCGGCCGCGGCGGCGCTGCCGACGCCGCCAACCCGCTGAAGGCGCTGCTGCAGGCGTCGTCGATGCACGAACTGTTTGCGGTGCTGCAGGCGTCCCACCAGTTTGTGGTCCGCGCGGCTGACTCACACTCGTTCAAGCCAGACCACTGTCTTTCTGCACTTGCGGTTTCCCACCTGGCACGCGCTCGTTCGTAAGCTGGCATCCCCTCGGCTTGTCTGCATTGAGGCGAACAGCTTGCTGGACAGGACAGAAAGTTGATGAGCTATAGGGGAAGCGGGTGCCCAGGGTGCCGCCGCTGATGCTGCTGCTGGACATTTTCCTTGTCCCGTGAAACTGGGGCCCACTTGTTGCCTGACTTTGTGCGGCAGGAGGTGTACGATCCACGGGATAAGGAAAAGCGGCTGGCACGCGCCTATAGGCTGCACTCGCGCGTCAAGGTGCCGTCGCCAGCGGAGCTGACCGCAAACGTTCGCACGCTGCTGCAGGCCGGTGCGGCTTTCGCTTCTCGCTACCGCATAGAAATTTCCCTGCCCATGCAATGCAGATGATTATATCACTCGACTCGGTTGGGCCAGACTAGGCCCGTTCAGTTCAACTAAAAAGAAATTAAATACACGCCCTCCTGCAGCACTCTTCACTCTGCCACAAATCAGAGCTGGGCGTGCACGACCGCAAACAACGCAAATCGCTGCCTGCACACACTGGACGGTGGCTGCGGCGTCGAGCAGTGCGCGTCTGGCAGAAGGCACTTGCTATGCTGCAGAAATGATGTGGTGCTCGAACAGTACGCTGTCAGGACATCGAGAGAGGGGCGCGCATTGATGCCCGCGATGGCGGATCCGGCCTGCTGTGCAGCAAAAGGTGCATGTTGCCAAACATCACTTTACGTTCAATCGTAATTCAAGTTTACAGAGGGGCACACGTCGATGCCGGCAACGGCGGAGCCGGCCTGCCCCTCGGCCGTTTCCGCCTCGGCCCAGGCGCGGCGGGCGCGCGCCGTCGCCAGCGACCAGGCCAGCGCCAGCGCCTTTTTTAGGCGGTCGGGCGCGGCGGTGCACTCGTCCAGCGCCTCTTTCACTGCCTGCGCCGCCTCCTCCAGCAGGTCTGCAGGGAGGTACGAAAGCGTGACGGCCAAAATTTCATACCACCTTTTGTAGTGAGCCCTCTTTCGAGATCAGCACCCGCATTCGGGCGCGCCCATGCACTTGTTCAGCATGCCCTTCACCGCCTGCGCCGGCTCCAGCGGGTGTGCAGGCATCGAGCCGGAGGAGAAGCACACAGAGTGTTACAGAAGAAGATGCCACTCCAGGCCACCTGCTGCACCAAAGGCCGATCAAACTCCCCTGCATCTGCGGTGGCGACGTGCAGCGCCATCGCGAGCGCCGAGCTGCTGCCGCGCAGCTCTGCTAGGGACACATGCGGCTTAGCGATCTTTATGCAGTGACTGCATAAGGGGCCAGAGAGATTACTGCACCTGCGGTGGCGACGTGCAGCGCGGCCGTGAGCGCGGGGCTGCTGCCTCGCAGCTCCGTTCGGGCAAGGAGGTCATCGATGATTGCTTCATGATAATGTCCTCTACCTGCAGTAGCGACGTGCAGCGCCGCCGTGAGCGCGGGGCTGCTGCCTCGCAGCTCCGCCCGGTGCGCCGTCACCGCCTGCGCCTCCGCCAACGACAGCCGGCTCAGCGCTGCCGCGATGCCCGGCACCAGCTCCGGAATCCTGCATTCAGTGCAGTTGCATGTCGAACAGGGATGCCAGCAGTCGTTGACAGAGCCACGATGGTGCATAGCTGGAATGCTACATCTGCTGCAAGTCTCTGATCCCAAGCATGCGCGCGCGTGCATATTTCCAGGAATGCCTCATTGGCTGATGCCTCACACATCTGCTGCACTGTACTGTCTACCGCACGCAATCAAGCGCTGACCTCCGGCTGCCGGCGGCGGCCAAGTCTGCCAGGTTGGTCTCCAGGTAGGTGTAGACGCCCGCCGCCACCCGCAGCGCCTTTGCCGCCTCCGGGTGGCCCTGCGCCGCGGACAGCGCCGGCTGCAGCGGCGGCGCATCGTCATCGTCGCCACCGGCGCGCCGCCGCGGTGGCACCGGCGGCGGCAGCGCGTCCATGATCTCGTGCGCAAACTGCCGCAGGCCCGCCGCCAACAGGTGCAGCATCTGCATGGCATGACAGCATCAAATTTTGCGATAGCAGGCACAACACAGCAGAATGTCTGCAGCTGGGGGTGTGCTTGCGAGCAAAGGGTTTCTAGCAGAATATACACTCGCTTGTGCATGTCCAGGTGCAGCCACCATGCAGGCCATCAGGGGTGTAGCTTGAGAATACTTTGCTGACAGTCAGGAAGTCCACAGACCATGGCGTGCTCGCTGGAGATGCTCTGCAGCCGCACGAAGCGGTCCGGCTGCCCCGTAAGTGGGGAGGTGTACTCGTACGCCAGCGATGCCGGGCTGCCGTGGGCCTCCGCAAACGCCGCCAGGTGCTCCATGTACGCCTCGACCCTGGGCGATGGGTGCGGCATTGTGCCACATGAGCACTATGAATGCGCAGCCATGTCCGGCTGCCACGGCATGCAGGTATTGGCCACGTGAGCATCTATCCCCGCGTCTGAATCGGCCATTCCAAGCAGCAGCAATCATAAGAAGGTTCTTCGGCTTGGGCAGCCTCAGCTGCCTCACCTTTCGGTTCTGTCGGCCACGCTTGTGACGCTGAGGGCGCCCTTGCTGACGGCCGAGCGCAGTGAGGTGATCTGTCGCAGGTGTTCCAGCACCGCCGGCTGGCTGCTGTTGAGGAGCCCCACGTACGTGAACGGGCGCGTATTGGTCTCCTTGTAGGTGTGTGCGAATTCCAACAGCACCTTGCCGGGGTGCGTCATGGCGCCCGCCGGGTGCTGCGCAGAAGGAATTAACCCCCCAGCTGCCTTTAACGCTGAGACACTGGCATAGTATATCAGAGCTAGCTCATTGTGGAGTTCAGAATGCAGGCTTATCACACAGCGCTCTTTGTGCCTCGGAAAATTGGGTCTGCAAGCGATCTGCTAGTGCGCGCTGTACCGCAATGGGGCGCGCGAACTGTTTGTTCATGTCTCAGCCGTTGCTAGTTGTTAAAGATATGTCGTGGACCTTTGGAGCGTTCTGACCTCCGGTCGCATCTGTGCATGTTGCATGATCAAGCATTGTAAAACCCTGCAACCTCGTGGGTTGTAGTCTACGACTTCCAGCAAGGACTCTCGGGCCAGTTCCTGATCGCGCCGAATTGCAGAATCTTGACTGCCCAACCCTCTGCTTTGATTGTTCATCGTCAACATTGGCGCACACCAGCGTCCGACACAGCCAACAAAGGGATGGCACCCCAACACTAGAAACAAGGGGAGCAGACAGTAAGGAGGGGCGGAGCTCGCGCCGCTTCTGGCGTCAGACAGCGCAAGGTGAGGCGGCAAGACCTCGCCTTTCTGCAAGCTTGAGCCTCTGCCGGGCATCACCCTTTCCCAAAGGCCGAGATACGGCCAGAATCGACTGACTGCTGCGCTGCCTAAAGGTAAACGTCGCTCACTTCTTGGCAGCGTCTTCGCAGACGCTTTTTGACTTTCCACCGCCGAAAGTTGCGGTCTTGCCTGCCATGCCTTCGTGCGGGTCATTGCAGAGCGGTGGCAGCGGCATCCTGCCAGGAGCAGCAGCGTGTGTTGCAGAAACCCGTGAGATAGTCAGGCAACACGCACGTGTTGGTCATGCGATGAAGCGGCGGATTTAGCCAGTGGGCGGCGCTGCGCAGCCGGCTGTGTGCTGATAAGGTAGCCGCAGGCTGGTATGTCTGTGCAGCTCGCCGCCGCCCAGGTTGAACAAGGCCAGCTCCCGCCAACGTTAGCACACGTCTCGTGCCGGTGTCTGGCGTAGTCGGTGGCTGTCAAGGGAAACGGCTGCCCGTATACCAGTCTCATTCGCATGTGTAAGAGGCAACATACGCTTCAGGCGTGCGCTGCAGTCCGACAGCGGAGACGCGGTGTTTGGCAGGCCAAATCAGGTTTCAAACGCTGGCTCCCTGCCTGACTTGAACACGAAGTACGCCTACGACTTGATTGATGTACCTGAATGCAATGGAAGTATTGTGCTGCCCTGCAGGGAGGCGACAGCAGCGGCCAAGGCGGCGGCGGCAGCCATGCTGGAGCACTACATGCCTGCGCGGCAATTCGCGCAGGACGCAGACTCCGTAACCAGCGTGGAGCGCAGCGATGGCCCCGGCTGGAAGCGCCCAATGCCCCGCGTCTCCAGCATGCTGTTCGACCTGGAGGTGCGCCTCCTGCCTAGCCGCCACAGTATGCGGGTGACTGTACCAGGAGCGTTGTGCGGAAGCCTTGCTTTGTACTCTGGAAGGCTTCTCCCATCAAGATCTGCTTGATGTATGTGGATCAGAGTGGTGCTGTGGAGCTCGATCGCTGCTGCTCAGCCACATGATTTTTGCAATGTAGCGGGCAGACAGCTGATCAATCCATGTCACAATCGCAGCTTGAGGACGGACAGGAGGCGGGCGAGGACGCTGCAGCGCCGCAGATATCGCGCCAGCTGCTCAAGCTGCTGCAGCCGCGCAGCCAAGCAGAGCACCAGGTGGGTTGCTTGGTTGCCTGGCAGCCAGAGTGCACCTGTTTGAGCTGATTTGGAGTTGCGGTGATCTGTTGAACCCCTTCAATTTCCCAGCCGCTTTCAATATACACCTTGCTGACGACCCTGTCGGCTGCTTCTGCGCAGCTGGGTGCTGCGGTGAACAGCGCCTACGAGACGGCGGCGGCGCGCGGCAAGCGCCTGTCCATTGACGACCTGGCGGAGAAGCTGCGGGGCCGCGGCTATGATGTGCGCATCCGCACCGCGCTTGGCGGCGGCGGCGGCGGCGAGTGCCTGCGCAACCTGCGACACCACTTCCTCACCCTCAACATGACAGGTGGGGTTGTGGTAACGTCTTGTATGAAGGACGTTGTCGCAGGAACGAGTTGGCGCTGCAATCTGCTGCCGCCTTTGGGCAAGGTAAATGCCGCACGGTTTCTGGCGATGGCCGCGCCTGCCGCTGATGCCATGTGATCTGTTGCGCACACCCAAGGCCACTGCAGCTAAGCTGTCCTCATGTGATATACGCAGGCCCTGACGGAATCCGAGTGGAGTGCATCATCGACCCGAGCTTTGCAGAGCAGTGGGGCATCGCGCGCCCCACGCCTGCATATGCCAATGTCGTCGCCGCGCTTCCCCAGGTCAGGCATTTGGCACCACAAACAAGCTTGCATCCTGCCCTTTCTCACTTCCTTCTCGGCAGCTGCTGACTCGCTGGCACTCGGGACAAAGTGGGAAAAGTGCGCTGACTCAGCAACCTGCCTGCACGACCTCGTCAGCAGTGCGTCACTGATCACACAACCTCCAATCCATCTCTGTCATAAATTATGTATCGGCCTCATGAGTGCATTCGCTTCATGAAGTTAATGACGAGTACTCATGCGCCCAACACTAATCCTCCGATTCCGCTTGGCTCCGCAGGTGTATGTGGGCAGCAGCGTGGAGCTGCTGGTGGACTTCCTGTGCTCAGAGCTGGCGGCGGCGTTCAAGGCGGAGGGCGCGACGCTGCCGCCCTGGCGCGCCGCCGACGCGATGCTGTCCAAGTGGCGCCCCCGCCGCTCCGTCGATTGCGACATGCTGGCGCCGCCGGCCTCGGCGGCAGCGTACCCCATGGCCCGCTCCCCCTTCGCCAGCGGCTTTGCCGGCGTCGGCGCCCGCGTGGCGTCTCGCGACGTCGGCAACTCGCTGTCTCGCCGCTCCGCCAGCTGCCGCCCCAGCAAGTCGCAGCGCATCAGCTCCTCCGGCCGCGGCAGCTTGCACGGCAGCGCCGGCGCTGGCGGCGGCAGCTTCCTGGGCGGTGCCGCGAGCAGCTTCCGTGGCGGAAGCAGCTTCCTGCACGGCGGCTCCTTCCTCGGTGGCCGCCCGCTGGCGCTCGACAAGTCCGTCTCCAAGGCGCTATCGGACGCGGAAGCAGAGGAAGCCGCGGCGGCGGACGCCCTTGACGGCTTCGGCGACGCCGACGCCTCTGACAGCAGCACCGACAGCGAGGCGGCGACGCTGGAGGCTCTGGAGCGCTGCAGCGGCGGCTTTGGCAGCATCAACGACGGCGGCGGCGGCTTTGGCAGCATCAAGAGCGGCGGCGGTGGCCGCAGGCTGGGCGGCCGCAAGGGCAGTCGCGGCGAACTGTCGACGCTGTCCTCCAGCTGGCGCGCCTCGGACTGCATGCCCTTCGGCGACTGGCCGCGCAAGGGCTGCGCACGCACCAGTCTCGAGGGCGTGTCCACCAGCGACGGCAGGTGCGTGTGGGCAAGCTGCCATCGCATGGTCCTGTGTCGAGTGTTTTGTTGTGTTGTTTCGTGACATGTTGAGGCAGGCTGCTGTGCTGTGTGCTTTTTTAAGCACAGCAGCTGTTGGACACTGTTCTGAGCATTGCTGCCTCAAATCTGTTGCCAGTGTTCTTCTACTTGACGTTACTGTGACTACAGAACAGTGCTTGATGTCTTTGGTGTCTGCATTTTTCGCAGTGACACCACCCAGGGCGGTCCGCCCCCGGCGCCCGCGCCCGGCCTGGCGCTGCAGGGCCGCCTTATCTCCGCGCTGCCCCGCCTACCGAGCGCGACCGCCGGCGCGCCCTTCGCCGCGACCTCCCCGGTGTCCCGTTCGCTGTCGGCGCCGCAGCCGGCGGCGCGCCAGCCGCCAGCGGCCGCCGCTGCACCAATGGTGGTCCCGGAGTTCGGCTTCGCCAAGCCCGCGCCGGCAAAGTCGGCGCTCAACTTCGCTTGCAAGACGTCCGTCGGCAAGCTGCCGGACGACGTCGGCCAAAAGAGCGGTCGCCGGATGTCGGAGGGCGCCGGCGGCCGCCGCACCGTCAAGTGTATGCCGCCACTGGAGGCCTCGATGACGGACCTGCAGACCAGTTTTGCCCGCGGCAGCAACCACGGCGGCGGGTACATAAGCGGCGCCGCATCGGGAGAGCTGGCCGGCACCAGCCCGGCCCGCAGGTCGCACCTGGCGCGCCAGCAGATGGGGCTGCCGGCTGTGGGCGACCCCGCCGCCCGGTGGTCTCCCCGGCCTAAGCACCAGCAGACCGGCGCATGACTGGTGTAACGCGGTGGCGAGAAGAGCGCCCCAACAAGAGGCCGGCGGCTGCGGCGTCCGGCGGCCAGGCGAGCGCTCAAATGTGGAGGCAATTCGGATCCTCTGCACGATTCTGTAGATAAGCAAGATTTCGGCGCGGGCGTGGGGCCTTGCCTCCTCAACCCGATTTTGACGGCCTGGCACTGCCGAAACAACCATTTGATCGGCGATGCTCTCGAGTGTGATCTCGCTTTGGTTGAACGAGCTGACGGCCAGAGTGCGGAGAGACACACGGCGACGGGCGGCAAGCAGCGCCCTCGAGACGGCCAGACAGCTGAGCGGATTTGAGCGGCCGCCACCGAGCAGCGGCTTGGTGGTGGCGCGTCCATACTGATGCAGAGGCGGTCGCTCTGTGCAGTCGACAGCAGAGCAGAGCTAGATGACAATCTGATGCTATCTGAAACACTGGTGGCTAGGTAGCTTTTGAGTGTCGTTGAATGTGTGCACCCCCAGCGTTGCTCCTCAGCCCCCGGGCTCTGGTGCCAATGCGATTTTGGCACCTATTATTTTCCCCTCGAGCTTATGGCACCCGAGGCGAACTGAAGCGACCCATTTGACAGCTGCGAAAAGGAAGTGTGTGCAGCGGCACACCATCAGGGCAAACAATACGGAGATGATTGATTTTCCGAGCTGCCAATTTCTGTCGAGGCGGCCGTTTTTGTTTTGATCGCTCCCCATGCTGTAACATCTATGAACCCAAAAAGGCCTTCCGCCGCACCCCCCATCTCTACTTCTCGCACCCTGCCGCGCCGCCGCAAACTTTGTGCGGGTCATTCCCTCGTGCATGAGCTCGATGCATCTGCAGCTGTCTTCTGTTACGTTTTCTTGCAGTGTTACGACACTGCACTATTCCTGGCTGTGGACAAAGCACGAGCGCAATTCCGGAATGCCAGGCTCGTCCAGCGACATGTGGCGACGACAGGAGACAAGCGGCGGAAGCGCGGCGGCAAGGACGTGGCGAGGCCAGGAGCCTTGAAGCAGGGTAGTCGTGCGTCAGAGTTTGCAGTTGAAACCTGCTGGCTAGATGATGTGGCACTTGAAAACCCAGTGGCTGTCTCGCAGCCGCTTGATGCAGGGATGCTGGAGGGGCGGGGCAGCAAGAGTGAGGCAAGCGTGTGCGACTCACAGAAACTCAGAGCTCGAGAGCCCAACGTGGACCTGTACCATAGTGTTTCGTTGCCTACAACCATTTCTGCGCGCTACCGTTCCTATTGTACAAGCCAAAGCAAACATTCGCTCGCTCACATGCTCACTCATAGCTGAACGCTCAGGACAGACAATTCTGGACCGAGGAGAGTCAGTGCCAAAGCCTCGCTGCTGCAGGCATGACAACAGTTTGCTCACTGCGTCCGACTGTGTGGCAGTGCCGCAGCCGCCGCGGCTGCCGGGGGTGCCGTCATATTGCCGCCCCCGCGGGTAAGCGGTGCCAACATGGACGCCACAGGCGTCGATCAAACGTGCAGCTGCCTGTGGCACCGAATTGGCTGGACCCCCTACCCAGAATGCAGGAGCAGGGCTGCCTCGCGATTGGCAGAGCCAAGAATTTAATTATATCACTGCAAAAGGGCATGCCGCCTGGTCTCCGGAAGGAATGAAAGGCCACTGTTCAGCACGCTGCGGCGGTGCCGCAGCCCCAGAATGTCTTGACCCGCATGCCTTCCCTGCGCCCCCCCCCATAT